>Ga0209208_10000276_pt1 | contig 62410 bp, 36 predicted proteins | sample S1TSphfallax_3_FD_187694 | JGI IMG/M metagenome (GOLD analysis project Ga0209208, IMG submission 187694) | Host-associated microbial communities from peat moss isolated from Minnesota, USA - S1T2_Fd - Sphagnum fallax MG (SPAdes) (version 2) | ecosystem: Host-associated > Plants > Peat moss >... | reverse complement strand
ATTTTTTGTTTAATCAAATGTACATTTTCTGAAAAAATATTCCAAAATAAAATAAAGTCAAACATATTTAAACCATGGTTTAGTTTAATTTAATTTAACATAATTTAGTTTAACAATAATTAGTTTAACCTAACTTAATTTAACCATTGTCAATTTAGCCTAATTTAGTTTAGCCATAAATATTTTAACATAATTTAATTTAACCATATTTATTTTATCCTAATTTAATTTAGCTTAATTTAGTTTAGCCACAATAAATATAGTATAATTTAGTTTAACCATAACTATTATTACTTAACTTAATTTAGCCATAATTAGTTTTGCCTAACTTTATTTAGCCATATTTATTTTATCCTAGTTTAATTTAGCATAATTTAGTTTAGCCATAATCGGTTTAATCTAATAAATTTAGCCATGGTTAGTTTAACTTTTTTGTTTATTTAACCTAGGTTAGTTTAAGCTAGCCTAAGTTAACATGGGGTTAACCTTAGTATTAGAGGTACATAATACTATTATATATAGCCTATATAGATATATTAAGTATAGTATTTAAGTATGTATAAGTTTAGGCCATTATTTTTATGACACGTGTCCATGTTGTACACATTTAGTTGCATGTTAGTTGCACACACAACCGTATGGCCCAAAAATTATACAATACCAAATTTGTAGTTGCAAACATGACCAAGATAGTTACAAACGACAACCAATTGCATGCCAATTGCATGGTGACTGGTTGCAAATGACAAGATTTCTAGTAGTGTGTGCATCTTTAAATTGTCATGCAAGTATTGCATTTAGGGCTCCCACATAAAATGTGGATTAAGGTCATAATGTGGGTATTGCACTTTGCACCAACATATAGTGTGCATCTTTAAATTGTCATGCATGTATTGCATTTAGGGCTCCCACATATAACGTGGATTAAGGTTTTAATGTGGGTATTACATTATGCCCCCACATGGGATTACTAAGTCCATCATTGGTGTTTTTACCTTAATTCAAAGAGTGAATATTTTGGGATATGCATAACATGGTGGAACAACAATAATGGATTGAGCATTAATTCACATACCAACTTGGAAATAATAGGTCCAAAAATACCAAGTCCGTGAATCACTAAACAAATGTTGGGTGAAGTTTTCAACGATCTTCTTTCTCCCACAAGTCACAAAGGTTTCAATGTTTTCATTTGGTTTAATGGGCATGTACATGACGGTGTGAAGGTCGTCCAATATTGCATGTCACACCCCATTGTTTTTTATTTTTTCCATCAAACATAAGCATTGAGCCTTTAAGACGTGTCATGAGCAAAGGTAAATGGGCACTTGATCGTCACCCCACATGATCCTAACCATGCATAAAATACCAATTTATTGTCATTTCAACTAATAACATTATTTACAATGGAGAATGTGGGATGAAATTTTGAAATGGTTGCACGTACATAAAAGCTCAAAAAAAGGTAGAATGAAAATAAAACTCACCGCAATACTTGTAACTCTTGTGGAGCATCATCAATGATGAAACATGAGGGTTTCCATTTAGGGTTTTTCCTTAAAATATTTTTTTTCAAAGGAGTTAGCCACCAAATCATCGCATGTTTAGTGACTTGTAATGATCCATGCAATTGGCACTCTAATGCAATGTGCATCAAACACCATCAATGTGAACAAGTGAAATTTCACATCATTGGTGCCAAAGGTTGCATCCATTGAAATTGCCCGATTATCATTTAATGAAACCATGGCTTGCAATTGAGATGGGGTTTGTATCCCTATTGTGAATGGGACATGAATCTCATTATCTTCACTTGCATCTTGAAAATAAAACAAATCATTTGGATGATTAAATGCCCATGTGTGAAAGGAAATGGCCGAATTTTTGTGTAAATGCCAATTTTGTTTTTTGTGTTTGCAATCCAAGTAAGCAATGTCTTATTGTTTAATGAAATCATCCCTTGTCATCACTTCTCCTATATTGATTTTAGCCCATCATATTGCCTTATGTTTGTCATATATTTGTTTGACGGTGAGCTTGCACATGTTTGTCATGGCAAACATGTGCAAGCTCACCTTTGGCTCGAGTATGAGGTCGATGGTAAAAGATTATCTTCACCACCTCAGGTCATGTGTATAATCATTTAATCAATAATTGAACTAAACAACCCCATTTAATGGATTGATGGTGGTTTGGGTCTCTACAATTGTTTTTTGGTCCATACCTACATGCATACCTACATAATGTGCAATCAATTTAAGACATAAAGTTTGGTACAATATGAGATTAAAAAACAAGTTCCATATAACAAAAGTGAACAATATAAGATCATATTAAATATGGCTAAAGTGGTTTTGGATTCTTAACATTTAAAATTTTTCTTGTGAGGGTACTCACTTAAAAATGTTCCACTCCATCGGGGAGTTTTAATGGCTTTGTTCACCTTTTATAAATTTTCAAACTTGTGCATGTGGGATGTAAGCACATTGAACCTCGATTATATGCACCCTTCCATGTCGAACATTTTTTTTCCACACCAAGTCCATGTTGTTAAAGGGTGGTTTCCTTGGGTTTTGAATTTCAATAGATTGAGATTTTGAAGCACGACCCATGTTTGAAACTATGCCTTGAGTTGATTGTATAAGAAAAAATAGTAAATTGATGTTAATGTCCAAAATTTTATACTTGCAATATGTTGAATTACATGTTAATTGTCATATTTAATACTAATGCAAATGTACATGTTCTTAATACTTGATTTGTATCCCTCATCTAAACCCTATACAATCATGCACATAATACCCTAAATGCCAAGTATGGAAAACATATGATATGGTTTATGGCCATAATTGTAAATTTTAAATTGCAATATTCATAATCTATTTTAAATCCATATTATCTATGGATAATCTAAATGTAATACCCACATGATAGTTAACAAACTACATTATTTATGGAAGAAAGAAATGCAATATCTACATGACAATTTAAAAATGCACATTGTATATGGGGAAAAATGCAATACCCAAATTATGATTTTAATCCACACGATATGTGGGAGCCCTAAATGCAACACCTACATGACAATTAAAAAATGCAATACCCACATTATGACCTTAATCCACACTATATGTGGGAGCCCTAAATGCAATACTTGCATGACAATTTAAGGATGCAAATTATATGTGGGGGCAAAGTGCAATACCCACATTATGACCCTAATCCACACTATATATGGGAGAGGGAAATGTAATATTTGCATAACAATATAAAGATGCACATTGTTTATTGGTGGTAAATTGCAATATTGGCATCATGACCTTAAATCCACACTATCTATAGGAGGCCAAAATGTTAAATCCATGTATCAAACATGGAACATTCCTTGTGGAATTTTATGATTGTATTAAAACCATTCAAGGATATTGATTTCCTTAAATTAAGAACAAAACAATTTATTTATTTTAAAGTGAAAAAAAAATCACATTGTTGATGTTAAAGGATGATATGACATTCAAAGGAGTTGTATCTTGATTTGAAAACATAACTTAAATAAATCAACATGCATTTCATTGAGTTTAAACTTAAAACCCCAAATAATCTTAATGGTAATCAACATAATGATTATACAAATAAAACTACAAATGGAATACAAAAACAATTATAACAACTATGTTTTGAATTTTAAAGTTAATCAATTAAAATTTATAATTAATGGAAGCACTAACCTTAGAGTTTAAAATTAATTACCCCAATATGTTTATATATAAACCTAATTTTTTTAATGGTAAATGTCATTAAATTTAATAATTATATAAAAATATACAAATGCCATACAAAATAATCTTCTAGGAGTGAGTGATGAATTAAAATTGAAACACAATGACAAGAAAAAATTAAATGAATGAAATAAGAGTTTATTTCTTACCTTTAGTGTGGTCACTTCAACTTGAAGGCCCAACTTGAGATTTTTTTCATTCACCTTCAAAAGAGATAATATGAATCTTGTTACAAGTATTTGTATGTGAAGGTTTGGCCAAATTTCCCCCCCAAAATCCAACCTAGGATTGATTTTTATTAGTATTAAAAATTGTGCAAATATTCACAAATGTTTGATGTCTTTTTAACTCTAAATTTATCAAGCCTATTCCTTAATTAAATTAAGTACATCTTGCATTAAATGGTCAAAAGTGGAGGTAGAGGACTGCCACCAAAAAAATTATCACAATTGCATACCCACATTTTACATTACAATTTTTGTAATCAAAATCCACAATTTGCAAGTGCATAGGTAGGTATGATGACGTGTGGGTAGGTAGGTTTTGCTAATAAGTAAATGTTTTGCAAATAATTAAAGTGGCATTATTGAAAAATGTATCTATTTTCTTAGTTAGTTTATGGAGTAGGAATTAGGTAGAAATTTAACCAATAAGATATATAGATTTTGCCAAGAAATAGAAGTTTAGCCAAAAAAAAAGGTTTAGCCAAGAGATACAAGTTTAACCAAGATTAAATAAGGTTTAGTTAAAAGAAATAAGTTTAACTGAGAAGATATATAGGTTTTGCCAAGGGATACAAGTTTACCAGTAAATATAGGTTTTGCCAAGAGAAAAAAAAAAACTAATAAGATATATAGGTATAGCCAGAAGATAGACATTTAGCCAATAAAATATAAGTTCAACCAAGAAAAAATATAAGTTTAGCCAAGAGATAAAAGTTTAGCCAATAAGAAATATAAGTTAGCTAGTAAGATATATAGGTTTAGTCAAGAGATAGAAATTTAACTAAGAAATATAAGTTTAACCAAGAAGAAATATAGGTTTAGCCAAGAGATAAAAGTTTAGCCAATAAGAAATATAGGTTTAGCCAAGAGGAGATAAGAGTTTTGCCAAGGTAAGTAAAGGATTAATTGTTAGTTCATAGGCAGGGCTAAGATTTAGGTCAGTAGAGTAGCTAGGTGGGTGGGTAGTATGGAGGCGAGAGTTGGGAAAAATTTGGCAATGAAAAAGAAATGGTCAAAGGTCAGCAGCCAAAAAAGATCGACTGTGGTAGAATGTTGGTTAACGTAAGGTAGAGGTGAATGGAAAAGAGACGAATCATCCAGCCCATCCTATGGACAGAACAGCCAACTGGTGCAGTCACGGGGACTGGTTCACTCTGGCCATTAATTAGTCCCATTTAAAGAATGACCGACTGTAAAGCATGCCCAATCAATGGTCAACATTCATGAAGACTTAACCACCTATCACCAATCCACTTCCTCTTGTAGATTGGCAGTTTAACAGGAGAAAGCTTTGAAGATCAGGATTGGCAGAGGCAGGCCAAAGAAAGACCATTATAATCCACACCACTCCACATTCCATGGAGATATTGAGAAACCACATGTTTGGGTCCTGGATTTTCCTCCACCTTTGTCCACAATTTGTTGGACAGTTTGCTCCTACATGATACCAGCAACCAGAAAGCCACCTGCCTATAAACATTTCCAACAGTCCTATGCCAGTAGAAAGCAGGAATGCCCACATTGGCAAAAAACTACCAAAAATTCAAGAAACTGAGGGATGAGAGATATACTGTTCTTAGTTGCATGCTTCATGTGCAAACCAAGAAAAAGAAAAAACCTTTTTCTGCTGCTTTATCCCTCTAATTTATTCAACATGTCCACTTCTATGCACCTGCTTCAATTATGCATGGTGTTAAAATGGCTGTGATGAAGGTTGCTTGCTGCTTCCACAAATAGTCAAGTGAACTTGCGAATTGCACTTCCTACTTCATCCAATACCACAGTCCATCCAAAGTTCAGCATTTATGTGAAATAGGCATTCAACTTCCATCATTCTAAAATTCTCCAATCTTTCTATCCATACTGGTATTTTTCCTCCAATCCAGATCATGTGTATGTAAGTTACAGGACTTGTTCCCTATCAACCATCTAAATCATTGATCTGCCATCCACACAAAGCCATAGAATGCACCTCCCACACAGGAAACCAGTCTGAAGCTATTCTGCAAAGTTAATGCCTGAAATTAACAATCATTTGAGGAGCTCGTTTTGCAACATTTCAAGAGCAAGAGTTTACAAAGCAAGACAGCAAGACAAGAAACAAAGTTTTGTGGCAGTGGCCATTGGCTGCTGTTTCACCTCTGATTCTAAGAATATCATTTGTGTGAAAGAGTATTTTGTCACTCCTGTAAATTACCCTATTCTCACAGATTGAAAACAACACCAATATTCAGGAACTCCAATTGGTCATTGGAATTCTCTGAAACCTATAAAAGCCTATTTGCATATTTGGCTGTTAGTTCACTCAAGATAACTCAGAAAAACAATCCACCTCAACCTTTCTAAGAATCTCATTGGTCAGAATTTTTTGTTCACACCTACACTCAAGCCTACACCAAGGACCCCATGTGTTTGTGAATATTTTATACACTAATCCTATAACCCCTGTTTAACAAGACAGAGTTAACAAACCAACAAGAGCAAGTGCAGTGATACTGTGGCAATCGCCAGTCACAAAGTAGCAGATCTTCCCATTCCTAATGAAATGACAGTGGACTACTTCCACTATTTCCGCTGACTTCATCCCCTGATGTGCTGATAAAAATATAATAATAATGTGTACAAGCCTCACAGTGAAGTGTTCATATAAAATTCATGGTATTTTTAGTCATCTCATTCATATTCAAAAAGGTATCCAATCTTATGGAAATTTTGTTGTGTTAATCACCATGAACAGGAATGTGTTTAAACTGTGGTTGGAGCTGTCTCAGGGGAAGGTTCTGCAAACAAAGGTCGTGATGGTTGTTTCTCTTCACCATGGGATAAGCCTGGTAGTTTCCAACTTGCAAAACCTCGTCCTCTGACTGCTTTCTCCAATTCGTCCAACCGCTGCCGCAATGAATCAAGCTCTTGTGCTACAATTTCATCTCTGTCCCGCAGATCCTGGTAATCAAAACAAATCTGATTCAAAATCCCAACTTACAAAGTAGATGGTTGTCAACAGAAACTTATGGCCTTTCTGAGTAAACCAGACAGCACAAAACTCACAGAAAGCTAGAGGGGAGCCAACATATTTACCAATAACTCTTTCTTGCGGAATTCCTCCTTCCGAGCTTCAGATAAAGCATTCCGTGAGACTTCAAATATCACAACAGCTCCTCCAACCTGCCAGAAGACTGAATGGCAACTTAGCATTTCCTCAGACTAGTTTGTAATTCTCTGGAGACTGAGGAACACAAACAAGGAGTTCAGCAGGCAGACTTGATGGCTTAATGATTACCGAGAAAATAAATGCTTCTCCAAGAAAATCTGAAGCTGCCTGTACAGCCTTTTCTTCATTCAGAGGTCGAATCTCAACATCAGTAGCATGGCCATAGATTCGCCTTTGCAAATTCACCTGGAACCTGTGATTTGACTGCACCTCTAGAATGCCCACCTCTTAGTATCAATACAAGACTTTGCAACCTTGGATGGCTTGACCCTGTCAAGAAAACCAAATAAACTGTTGTACCAATCCAGCTACATGGCAGCAAAGATAAATGGGTTTCTGCACTGCATCAGACCAAGATTTGTACTTCCAAGATTGATCATCATACAGCAAAATGTCAGATTGAAGTTCAAAATGTGATTTCTCAACTCCATCAGTTTATTGGTCTGGCAATTCCAGGCTATCTACAGACTGAGTGACACTGGAGCAGTGAAATTCTCAGAGACAGAGAATCCTTCAAAAATTCTGAAGCCCAACAATAGTTCTCTTCTGGAGCAGACAAAAGCTTACAAAGCAGGAGAAACAAACAACAAGCCCATCCTAAGAGAGCTTATACCCACTACTGCAACAGTCTACAAGAGAGTCTCCAACCGCAGGAACTTCAGAATTCCACACAGAAGAACTCTGTAATGATTCACTTCAGAAGAGGCAATGTCTGGAGAGAGTATGAACAATTAAAGACATAGCCCTGGTGATTGGAAGGTGCAAGAAAGAAGCGATGCAATGCCAAATTAAAGAAAGCAAGCAGCAGCATACACCTGAGCAAAATTGATGATGATTTCACGGAACCGAGGATGGTGTGCCGCCTGCTGCTTCAACCGCGTAGCCAAGGGCTTGCTCAACGTCCTCAAGACTAGCGTACCAAGCTTTGCGAACGGCAATATCATCCCGTCTGTCCTGTGGTTCTTCTCTCGCTTCTTGTATCCTCTTTCCCTGCGGTTAATTCCTAAACCTTTCTAACCCTCAAGCTTTTCTGCTGCTGCGGCATCATCATCATCATCACACGACTGTTTGTTTCACCAAGGATAAAGAGAAGCCTCTTCTCAGTAAGTGCAATTCCAGCTTCAAAAGAATACGAATCTACGACGACATCAAGCGGATAACATCCAACAACAACACGGGATCGAGAACATGATGAAAAAACACTCGTCCCTGCAAACCCCGCCACTTTCTTAGTCCGCCACCACTGCTTCCACTGCATCGCAAGAAGAAGAAGAAGAAGAAGAGGAAGAAGAGTAAAGCAAGCCCTCTGGAAAGTTCTGGATCTCTTGAAGGCTACATATGCGTACACCTATCCGTCAAAGAGGGGAGGAAGGGGAAGCGACAGCAACAGCGTAGTCCGTCCGCCATCTCCTCTAAGGAAACCTAACCCTTTGCTTGCGCCCTAGGTTTTCTCCTCACCGCCACCCTTCTCTCTCTCTCTCTCTCTCTCTCTCTCTCTCTCATCATTCGTTTCCCTTGCCTGCCGCGACGACCGTCTCTCTCCGTTCATCAGCGTCCGGATACATTCTTCGTTCTGTCATTCCCGATCGTTCTGCGAATCTTTGGGCGGACCGATTGTGTTCTTCCTTTGCGATTCCTTTTTGGTTTCGGGGATTTGGCCGTTCTGCCGTGAATTTCCCGAGCTTTTTCTGTGCACAATCAAAACTTGAATTGACATTTTTTTCCCGCGTTCATATGGAAGATCTTCATCAGCACACAGATGTATACATTCTGCTTACATAATTTTAAAGAGTTTGTGAGCTTCTCTCTGTTTGTGCAGAGTTGGTGGTGCTACTGCATGCACTAGTGTTAGTGCGATTCCGTTTTCTGTCGTCTTCCTCCATACTTCATGTGATGATCTATTGTAAGTAGTGTGTATACCGGGGAATCCGCATCCATTTACATGAGTTATATATTTCGCGTCATAACAGATTAGATCACGCGTGAACACATTCTCTCCTACGAAAAAAAAATTGGAGAAAGCAGGGCGGAGGAGAAAGACACAACTTAGGTCTCACGAATTTTGCCTACACAAGGCAGCACACGAGTCTGTCTGCCAGTACTTCGAAACCCTAACGCAAAATTTTCGACATCCTCGACCCACCGTGTTGCTTACCTGTTTCGTGCAAACGTTTTCGACATTTGCATATCCGCCCCAATATACAAAACACCCCCAACCACCTACCACCAATACGGTCCACCGCCTTGATCACAGAAACACAGACAACAGACGAGAGAAACAGATTAAAGGACGAACACAGAAAAGAAAATTTCATTTTGTCCCATTTTGAAAGGGAAGACCTGGCTAGACCTAACTTCCCAGACCTAATTTCTCCAGACCTAGCCAGTGAAAAATATTAAACAGGCCAAAGAAATTGATTGCGTCCAGTACAAAAGTACTGGCTGCCATGTTTTGCCCTCACTCGTTCCCATTACCCTTCCCCAAAAACCTGGTCCCAAGGGTGTCCTTTGCGTAACATGAGGATGTTATGCCCATTTTGTAACTTGCCATACCATCCCCATCCTCATGGAATGCATGCGAACAACATGCCATGGTATGCCATTTCCACCCATTAGGGTTTACATTTCACAATATTTTTATGTAAGTGCAACACCTTTAATCCTTCAACAGCTTGAGTACAACCTCAATGCTACTATGAGTTCTATGGTGGAACAACTTCTCTAACTTAGGTGGTTGTTGATTTTGTGATTTTTTCTTGAATCACAAGGTTGACATAGGAATTTCAATTTTGTTGTTAAGTTTGTTCAATGTTAGTTGTCATGAAATTGTGCCAAGGTTTCTCCTATATGTGTGTTTCCACAAATGTTTGCAAATACATTACTATGAATTTGATAATAATGTATTTGCTAACATTTGTGAAAATGTCATTACTTAGGGTCTAGCCAAATAAAAAATATTTGGTAAAACTTCAATGATCTCCATTGAAAAAGACCATTAGGTTTTCATTTCAAATTTTGTTTTCAATTTGTTATAAATGCTTGGAAAAAGTTTTCCTAACATTTTTGCATTCTTTTTTGATGTTGCATACCAAGGTCATAGTTTGTGAAGGGCACCGCACAAAATATAGCAATCCAAGTGTGTGCATTTAGATGCATGCAAAATCAACTCATTTCAGTGTTCACATTTGGGTATTATCCTCTTTTAAATCTTGCGATGTAACATGGGGTGAACTACAACATGGGAAAAAAATACTATAACAACACTTGGCATGAGACACGTAGTCATGATGACGTTGGTGTTAAACCCTAATTCTAGTGTTGCAAACCCATGATTTGGTGTTACAAACTTGTGAGCTTTGAATTCATTACAAAGGGTGAAACTTTGTGGGAATTTAAAGCCCTTAAAAAAACAAACAAAAAATGTATAAGGTTTTTATTATTAGGTTTCACTAAAGTTTTTGCACAACTATGGGCATAATTAATTGTTAAATAGTTTTTTCTAACATGGTGGTGGGTTTAAATTGCCATAAGAAGCAACACAAAGTCGAATGGAAGTTGGAAAATTTTAATGTTTTGGATATTTTGTTTAATATGATTGTAAAAAAAAGGAAATAGGAGGGACAAATGGGTTTGAATGGTTTTTTCCATATTATGTGAAGTTAACACCTACTCGGTCCTAAACTTTATAATGAACTCCTATTGGAGATATTTTTTATCATGGGCGATCCCATTAAGTGGGAACAAGGATCATTTTGACTTCCAATGTGCGTTTTGAGGAAGGAAATGGTCAAGTAAACTACATTTTTTTTACCATAAGTCTAAAGGGTGCTCGAATGGTCCCATTGACAAAAGAACAAAGAAACCCATCTTTATCCCAATTTGGCTAATTCCCAATTATCAAAGGAATTGAATTGGCAAATTGAAAATAATGATGTTTCGTCTATTTAATTTAATTGGGGACCCAAGTTAAACTAGATGCAGAAATAGCCTGGAAAAAACTCTTATCAATAGCAAGCAAATTCATGTTTAAGACTGTAGTTTCAAATCTTTCAAAGGGTTGTTACCAAAACCTTGTTATAATAAACAATGTTGAAAAGGTGCACTAAACTTTTTGAAACAGAGGATGGCAAAATCAAATGGGGGGCCATCACTTAAAAGGCACCATGTAAGTACATCAACGACATTAACATGTGGGCAAGTGCTTTCATGAACATGAAGGAATATTCCATGTCATGTCATGGAATATTTTTAATATATTCATTTTCCACATGGAAAATTTTATGTGATGTGGCAAAATATTCCATGACATGGCATGGAATATTTTTCATGTCACATGCATGATTTGTTGTGGAATCAACAATAATTTATTGATTATTAACATGGATTTAACTAACATAGTTATTGACAGTAGCATCATGTGCAAGTTTGAAGTCAAAAAAAAATACACATATGTATGTTATCATTTTTGGTGTGTTCCAAATATCTAAGGCTCTTAGTCAATAACTTCAATATTTTCAAAATTGTTGAAATGATAGGAAACTACATGCTTGAAAAATATTTGATAATTCAAATTAATATATGTATATTAGTTCTTCAACAGGTTACATGTGCTACAATGGCAAAGTACAATGATATTCTACATAAAAAGATAATATACAAGGAAACACCTTATGGTTATCAAAGGTTTTATTGTTAATCAGATGTATAAAGTTTTATCAAGCCACATACTTTGATGCCACACCACTACTGTATATTCACCAAATCAAAAATAACATATACATCTCATAAGAATTATTGGAATAATACACAATGGAATTTTTTTTGTTAAATTACAATTGGAAACTAAACTTCTTACATAACTGAAGTAACTACAACAAGCTTGATGAATGAGAAAAACACAATTGATTCGAAACAAATATAATTGTAATGTAATATCATTAAAGTTCAAACATTTGAAAGTGCATTAACAAACGTTGAACTTCATCCCAAGTCCATGTGCAGTAATGAATGAATTTTTCCATGAGCCCATCAAACATAATCATTTATAAGACATGATACACATGTTTACATTATACATATGCCTCACGACCACCCAAAGAAGTTGCCAACATTGCCACAAAATAGACACATGAACATCAAGGGAAATTTCCAATAATGACATCATATTGTTTATCATCAGAAAGATTATTATAAATTTGTCCATATCTAGGTGGGACATCAATAACAGGGAAAATTGTGCATTGGAGAAGTATGATGCTAACCTCCCAATTGTTGGTGTGTTGTGTCAATTTGAAAATGGAAGGCCATTTCACCTTTTTGCTGCCATGAATTATAGGCCGACAACTTGCATTGAACGACTTCATAAGGTTGTGGCAACTCAAAGCATGCACATAAAATTGCTTGAAATAGCATATTGGAAGCCAAATAGACTTCAAGCATTGTTTTTATGTAGGAAATAAAGGAAAACCCTACGTTTTCTAGAATTATCATTTCCTTTTGAATCAAGCTTGTACTTTCTTGGATGTGCCATATAGTTGGAATTGTAGGCCTAACAATTGCAAATTTTTGGGCTATCCCACTAACACAATGGCTCAAGTCATTAGGACAAAACCAATGTTTATGGTGCTCAAGTGATCCATTTTGATATCAAACCCAAAAACCTAAGTAACATGGAACATGAGTTCCACTTATAGATTTGTAAAGGTTGATCCTTGCTTTGCATTTGAGCGTCATGGTTTTCTAGAGTGCAAAACATTGAATTGCATAATTGGGTGGGTAGCATTCAATATGCCACTAGCCATCAACACAAATATTTTCCTTCAATTATAGGCCACCTCAAAACACCAAAGGTAACAAATTAATGGAACCAAATGGCAGTTGTTGAACACATACATCCTCCACAATATCGGGTTCAACAATAAGAATGGTTATTTATGGACAAGAAAAATTCACACAATTAGGATGATGGGAGTCTTTGTATTTGCTAAGAGGACGATCAATAGGTCGTTTGGCAAACCCAAACACCTCTTATCCCTCAAGGTGTGGAAGGTAATTTGTGAAAGATGATTCAATCATGTAATTGTTATAGCCTTCGCAAGTATAGCATGAACACTCAATCCTTCCAAGCCTTCTTCAACAACAATTCATTCTTATCAAGTCCATGATTAGGTGGACTACTTTACAAGTATTGTTTGTATAACGTAGATTATTTGAAAACACGAATGTAATCATTATACGTCGATATGTACATAGACAATGTCGTGTTTTCCTAATTGCTACAACTAGATGTTATGCACAATTTCTACCAAATTACAAGTGGGCATGTCCGCCCACTCTTCATCATTGAACTTTTATAGGTTAATGGAAAGAAAATTTGAACAAAATTTGAAATGACACAACGAAGTTAGAAAGAATGTGCAAATGGAATTAGAAAGTAAATGGAATTCATGTTTTCAATGCAAACAAGAAAGAGAGTCATAAATTTTTTGAAAAACAAAATACCCACATGGACCATGAATCCAATGTTTGACACAAAAAATGCTAGAAACTAAGCTAATTGCCGAGCTCATGGACACTTGCCTCAGAAATAGCCCTTAATGAAAGCCCCAATAATAAATTAAAACATAAAGATTATCAACCTCCCAAACGGATTTTGCACCTTTGTATTAGTGGCAAAGAATGATGTGTTGATCTTGCAATTTAGGTTTGATCAATATTTTGGTGTGTTTATTAAGCAATTGAGTCTAATGGAATACACATGTGCACTCCTTATCAACCATCCTCATATAGGGGTCCCCCAATCCATAAACAATTCTAATCACGTTTTAATTGGATTATGCACTATCAACCATGAATCCTTTGAAATTTGATTTTGGAAAGTTGTGCTTCAACATCTTGTCATTGAATTTTTTCCACATTACTTGTTGAACCTCCATGTCTTCAAATTACATGTCACAAATTACACTGAAAAATGAACATTTTTCCAAGGTATTTCATACTTGTAGGGCATTCTTTTAGACATTCTCTCAAGGTTACTCATATTCATAAATTTTCTTATTGCACATTTTCAAGTTAAAGCATCTCCAACTTAAACCAACACAACCCAAAAGGTAACTTACTCTTTCCCATTTTCATTTTGATTTCAAGTTTTGTTTTGACATTAGAAAGATGAGATTATTTTCTAGACTTTGGAAGAGATTTTAGAGGAATGCTCATGCTTTGGCCGCTTTACAACAACACATTAATTCAAAATGCATTGAGGTTAGATTATGCTTCAAAGCTTTTGATTGCTTACTAAAGCTCTTGGGTTCTACACAAAGCACCCAAAAGTTCAATGAAATTAATTGGAACAATATTAAGTAGTCGATTTCTCCAATAAATTGGGTTTTTTTAAGTTTGTTTATAGAATGTTATTTTGGAACACCTCATATTTCAAGCTACCTTTGGGTGCTCAATAAAAGTCCAAGACCAACAAACTTCTGGGGGTGTTAAATCAACATCGATTGAGAGCTCCCGAAATGAACCATGAGATTTAAGTTCACAAAGAAAATGTGTTCATACAAACTTCTTGAGCTTTTGGGGTTATATAGAATGCACCTTATAATTCATAGACCCTCTTTTTTGCAACCATAGCCTTGGGCTCGCGACCAAGGCAAGGGCTTGTAAAGGTGCGGGCCAAGAATGAAGCATGGGAGTCACATTTCATGCTCCCAGGAGTGTAGGAGAGTGTGGAAGAATGAACCCCCACACTCCCAAATGAACTTCCACATTGGAAGTTGGAGTCCCGATGGACTCATGTGACACACCCCCAAACTCTTTAAAGGACTCAACTGAAGGTCTAAAGGCAAAAACATCGGAAGGAGAAAGAATTGGGGCACATTCCTTGGCTCGTAGCAATTTGGGGTTAGAGGGGTGTGTTGGAGCTCCAAGATGGACTAGGATGAGTGACAAGCGATTCAATTATTCACATGGACTTGCACAAACCAAACAACAAGTTGGTTAGTGTAAAGTCGAAACACTTTTGGTGCACAAACGAACCACAAGCAAACATGAACTCACAAGACTCAACACGGCTCAAACTTGGGAAAAGCCATCACCTTCCCCCTTATAGTATACTTTGTGCATGGCCACAGAGCCAATGCCCAAATGTCATTTTGTCCCGGAACTCCCAAGTGGGAGTCTCAAAATTTTCAAATTTGGGATTCATGTGACGTTGGAGGCGCATAACTTTGTGTGTAGACCTCTGATTTGAGGTGACGTCTTAAAAAAAGTTGTAGCCCTTGTCAAGAGCTTTCCAATGGTATGTGGTTTGTCACCTACATGCAAGGAAATCATGGCGATTTTTGACTTTTAGTGGTCGGAAATCAAATTGGCAATTTGACTCCTAACCCTTATTTTGGCCATAACTTAAGTCATGCGAGCCCATTTTAAACATATAAGTTCCAAGATATTTTCATTGATATAAAAAACTCTTCAATTTAATGAGTTTAGACTTTTGAAGTTGCTCTATGAAAATTCAAGAGTCCATCAAGACTCCAATTAATGCGCTCCCAAGTTCCTTAATAGACTCAAATGTGAGTTTGAAGTGAAAACAATGGAAGAACAAGGAATTGGAGACACGTTCCCTGGCTCGCAATACTTTGGTGGGGTAAAGGGGCATGCTGGAGCTCCGAGATGGGACTAAGAAGAATGACAAGCACTTAACACTCACATGAACTTGCACAAAACCAAACAATAAGTCGGTTAGTGCATAGTTGGAGCATTTTTGGTGCTAGGACAAGCCACGGGCAAACTCGGACTCATAAGACTCACTACGATTCGAACTTGGGGGAAGCCATCACTTCCCCCTTATAGTATGTTTTGTGCCTCTCCACGAGGCTCACATCCAAATGGCATTTTGTCCCGGGACTCCCAAGTGGGAGTCCCAAAATTCTCACAGCTCAAACTCCCACCATTTTGCGAGAACATAACTTTGCGTGAAGACCTCCGATTGAGATGAAATCTAAATCAAAGTTGTAGCCTTCGTTGAGAGCTTTTTCAACAGTATGTCGCATGTCACCTTCAAAAGAGGAAATTGGGGTGATTCCTGACTTTTAATGGTCAGGAATCAAATTGCCAATTTGACTCCTAGCCCTTCTTTTGGCCATAACTTGTGTTTCAGATGTCTAAATGGGTCATGCGAGCCCATTTTCAACATTTACATTCCAAGAAATTTTCAATGATATATAGAACTCCTCAATTTATTGAGTTTTAACCCTTGAAATTGCTCTTTGAAGATTCGAGAATCCACCGAGACCCCAACTCCCAAAGTGGAAGCTACCTTGGAGGGGTGAGGGTTCATTCCCTCACACTTTCCTACATTCTTGGGAGCATGTGGCGTGACTCCTGGGCTTCCCTTTCAGCCCACAACCTTACACGCCTTTACCTTGGTTGCGAACCCAATGCAAGGTTACAACACCAACTCCCAAAATGGGAGCTCACTTGGGAGTGTGGAGGTTCAATCCCTCACATTCTCCTACACTCCCGGGAGCATGAGATGTGACTCCCGAACTTCCTTTTGGTTCACACCTTTACAAGCCCTTGCCTTGGTCGCAAGCCCAAGGCTAAGGTTGCGACAATGTTCCTCTGATTCTTCAATGAACACCAGGTCTATTAATGTAACTCCTAACCTTGTCTACTATTTTTCATGCAAGCTTCTTTTGCTTATGTGAAAAAATTCAACTATAGATGTTTTAGTTCTATATATATCGTGAATTATTGTTTGCACAAATTGCATCTCCTCATTGTACATTTTTCCCTCTACACATTTTGAAGATGATGATGAATGCAACGGCGACCTTATACCTAATTACTAAATATTCAACACTTCTTTATGTTCTACTCTTTGCAACTCCTTTTTTGTTTCTTTTTTCTTCAATAATTCCGCTTCCTTTTTTAGCCTTTGTTTATGCTCACTTTTTGTGCTTCCTTTTCTTTTACTATTCTTTATAGTTTTCAATCGCACTATCTACACTCATCCTTTTATGAATTTTAGAACTTTGAAAATGCTCATGACTTTTAGCAACAAACAAAATTAGCTTTTGATAATTACCCCCTTTTTTCATCCTTTACCATCCTACCTGTCCCATTTTTTACATGCCCATTGTCTTTTAATCAAAACCTGATCTTTGAAATTAATAAAGCCCATCACCACCACTTTTTATGTCCCTTATATAACCACATGAAAGCACTTTGTGTCATCATTATGAATGAACATCTAATATTTCATCTTCCAATTAATCCACATCCTTAATTTCCTTACCTTAATTGTACTAACTCCACCTTATCTGCCTTGTATGCCTTTTGCTGACTCTGCCCATTTATCTATTGATTATGGCAATAATTTACTAAATATACTAATTTTTCTATTATGCCAACAAATCTGATGATTGTGTGAATACCCCTAATGATTGGGTGTGCTTATGTTGATTCAACCTATACCTTTGACATATCATCTTCAGATCTTTGCATCCCAAATTCCCCAGTTTTGTAATTATTACCCATAGATTTGTTTGTCATATGGTGTTCCAAAATCAATATTGTGTTGACCACAAGACTTTTCATCTATTCCTAATTTTCAATAGTTTCCATCTATGGTTTTTATATTTCATAGTTTCATCGTCCTCCTCCATGTTAGAATCCTCTACCTAAGCTCCACCTACATTTTGTTCCCAATATATTGGCATGTGGTATCCTTGTTTCTGAACTTCGGATTCCATGATTATAATTTTTGAGCTTATTCACATTAACCAGCACATGGTTAGTCTCTGACTTCCCAATTGTCACAAATAACATATTGCTATTTGGCAACACATATTATACTTTATATGGTTCGAACCATTTCCTAATAAACTTCCCTAGGTGTGATTTATTACCCTTTGGAAACCACATGACATAATCACCAAAATTGAACTACTTCTCTAGATTCTTTTGTTGACTCCATATTTTTCTATTCCATTGTTGAATACCTATAGTTTTTGCAACTTGCATTCTATCCTCCTACAACTTCTCCAACTTTGTAATTTTGCTAGTTAAAACTTTCACTAAAATATTGTCTCTTTCATTTCCACCAACAACTATCATTATGTACTGATCTATGGGCATCAATGGATGTAATCCATACATTTATTGATATGGTGTATACCCTATTGTTACTTTGTATGCAATGTATAAAAATAACATTATGGACAGATGTTCATCCTAATCTATTATATTTTCACTAACTAACTTGGTCAATAGTGTCCCAAATACCTTGTTAGTAGATTCAACCTGCCCATTCCCATGAGGATAATAGGTTGTAGAATTCACATGTTTCAACATAAAATGATTTGTCAAATACTTGATGGCATCATTAATGAAATGAACTCTTTGATTTGTGATTATAGTAAAAGGACATCCAACCTTAGTTAATATGCATTCATACAAAATTTTGTTATGACTATTGCAATATTAGTTATCAATGTTATTACTTCCATCCACTTGGTAGCATAATATGTGGCTACAAAAATACATTTGTTTCATGCATATTTTCATGATGGCTTAATTGGCCCCACAAAATCAAGTCCCCACTTCATAAATGGTTCCTTTGAAAGACTTGTGACCAACTTTGCAAGACTTTGAGTTACCAATCCTCTTGTTCTTTGACATGCATCAAAAGATCTATAGTAATCATGCACATCTCTATACATAGTTGGCCACCAATATTTTCCTCTACATTATTTTAATTGCAAAATGCCTTTCTGATGGTCCTTCATGTAGTTTTCTCATCACCATCTAAACTTATGGTTTGTTGACCAAATAAACCAATGCCATATGATCACATAAAAGAAAAACTTATTGCCTAACAAATAATGTTTGAACTTGTGCAAAACAAAAACCATTATTAAAGCCTTTCTTTATATTGTGCTAGAATTGTGCTAGAATTTTGCTCTACTATGTTCAAAAGCCTAGAAGCATACACTACTAGTTGATCATTCTTCCCTATTACATTATGAAACAACATAACCTTTGTAGCTAATAAGAATGCATATGTATGAACATGAAACTCCACCTACTAGTTTGGTGATATTAATATCGGTGTTTCAATCTACTTCTATTTGATCAATTCCCAAGCCTTTTAACATTCCTTTATCCAAAGAAAAGTTTGTCTTTTTTGTCAGTTTAGTAATAAGTGTCATGATAGTAGCAAAGTTTTTGATAAAACATTTGTAAAACTATGCCATCCCATTGAATACTTGAATCTGATGTAGATTCTTAGGTGGTGGCATGTTTACTATTGCTTGTATTTTCTTTGGATCTAGTATTTCTATTTCTTAAGAAATAATAAAACCCAAGATTATCCATGAGAATACCATAAATGCACATTTGTCTGGATTTGATTTTAATGTCGTATTCTTTGCACTTTTGAAAACATAATCTGAGCTTTTGCAGATGATTATCAATGTCATTCTTTATAGATTTGGACAAGACAACATGTTCCATCATGTCTTGTAACCAGAACATGTGCCAATTATATTGTAAGAGTTGCATAGTGGAGTTAAAGGAAGATGTTTTTCCTCAAACATTATTGTGAAGAAATTTCTTGATGCCAATTATTAATGGCCAACCATGAATAGAAATATTCATGAATTTTGTTGAACATGTAACATGTGCCAATGAATAGGCAACCTATTAGCACAAAACATGGTGAAGCTAATCATTATTATACTTTAATAACCTTTCTAGAAATGGGGACTAGATTTTATTAGACCTATTAAACCGATAAATCGTTATTTTGGCAACCAATACATTTCAATTGCCATTGATTATGTTACCAAGTGGGTGGAGGTGAGAGCTTTACACACCAACATAGTTGTTATTATTACAAAAAAATTATATGACCACATTCTTACCCAATTTGGTTGTCCATTGACAATTATTACTGATCAAGGTACACATTTCATTGACAATTATATTATTTACTTAACTGATCATTTTATGCTAAAACATACTAGCTCTACTATTTATTATCCACAAGGGAATGGACAAGTTGAGTCTACTAACAAAGTTTTCGATACATTGCTCACAAAATTGGTGAATGAAAACTAGAATGATTAGATGAGCACCTATCCACAAATTTTATTTATTTATAATAAAATTACTTTTAAGGTTAAAACTGATCATGCCCCATTCCAATTTGTTTATGGATTACCATTGCTACCTATAGAATATTTATTACCATCCAAACTCGGATATTATCATGACCCAACATCTATTATAATTCTAACTATCAACTATTAGAACTAGAGAAACTCCAAGAGAACTAATTAGTAGCACAAGACCTGGTAGCTTCTAACTTGTGGAATTGGTTGTTATGGTCCCAAAATTAGTACATTGAAACAAAATACTAGTTTAAAGATTTTGTGTTATGGTTTCTAGGGGTTATCAAAACACATAATCCTAAGTTTTAGAAATGATGGTTTGGACCACACAGGATCCAATATTGTTTACTAAACAATATAATATTACTAGTGATTATTGACAAATGTAATCCTAATCTAGTATTGTTTAACATTAACAAGTTAAAACCTTATAGGTTTATATCACACACTTCAACCTATTTAAACTAAGCCTAATGATTTTTTATTAAAGAAACTAATGGAGGCAACCCATTCAAATAACTTGTTCAATGAAAAACTGGTTGTGATGAACCATTATAGTAACCTCTTCATTGAAAAACCAATTCAGGGCATAAGCACATTAAGCCCCCCAAAAATTATAGTCACAAGTATAATTTTTTTGAAATTTGTTTTTTTTGGTAATGTATGGACATCACATCTTGGATTACTTTTGTTTGTTTTAAGTATATTTGATTAATTTGAAACTTAATTTAATCAATTAATTCTCTAAATCCAACAAACAATGAAAAACTTAAATGTATTGAGTATATTTGTGACAAAATAATACCTTTCACAAAGTTTGAAAATTGCATATATACTTCAAAACTAAGGTTGTGAATGAAATTTTTGGGTGAATTTTTTTTATGGTGTATGATATTGATATACATGGATTAAATCTATGACCATTTAAAGATTTAAAGTTTTGGGATGAAATTTCATTAATTTTTTTAATTTTTTTTTTGCATTTTTAAACAATGAATGCATAATAATATTTTTATAAAAAAAACAAAAACCATTACCATATCAAAGAAGAGGATATTTTATAGATGGGCATTACATTATTTTTTCAATTTTCTTTTGTTTGGTAATGTTTCATGAACCACAAACATGAGGCCTTATGGCCGTTGAAAAATTGTAAGTTATATTGACGCAATCCCAAGTCCCGGGGTGAACCCACTTGAGGGTTCACCAAAGTGTAGTTGCGGAAAGTTGGGATTCGGAAGGCGTTCCCGGCTTCCAACTCTAGAAAGGATAGAGGGTCGAGTTGGGAGCCCGGGGATTAGACTAGGAAGAAGGTTTAGTAGATCAAGCTTGAATCTGCACCAAAACAAACCACCCACGTGGTTAGTTCACATTCCGGGACACCCTTGGGTGTTGGGACAAGCCATGGGCACTTTGGACCACAAGACACACCACGGCCCGGACTCGGGGGAAGCCATCACCTTCCTCTATATAGTATTCTCTACGACGCCCCGCCGAGACTACATCCAAATGGCTCTTTTTCCCGGGACTCCCAAGTTGGAGTCCCGAAATTGTCCCGAAACTGTCCCGAGTGGAGTCCCGGGACTTTGGGAGCTCATAACTCTCGACTGCAAGATTGGATCGCAACGAGGTCTGAACCAAACTTGTAGCTCTCGTCGAGATCTTTCCAACGACGTATCGCACTCTCAATTCGAAGGTCGGAAAGAGGTCGATTCCCGACTTTTTGTGGTCGGGAGTCAAATTGCCAGTTTGACTCCCGGCCCTTCTTTTGCCCATAACTTGGGCTGCAGATGTCCAAATGGCCAACGCGAGGCCATTTTCGATATCTACGCTTCAAGACCTTTCCAATGACACCAAGAACACCCCAATGCAAGGTGTTTTGGGCCTTGCTGTCAAACTCTGAACATTCGGGAGTCTCGGAGGACTCCAAATCCTCACTTTTTCCAAGTGTTGGGCTTCACCCCCACACTTGGCCAAAGTAGGGTTGCGACATATATACTATATGTACATTAATTTTATCCAATTTTTTTCATCTAACCATTGGATCAAGATTAATTTTGACTCTAAGTGAACTTCGAGTTCGAAAATGTTTTCATGCAAATTTTTAAGTTTTTTGCTTGTGTTTATGATTGCCAAAAAATGCCATTAACATTTTAACTTTCTATGTATTATAATATTCGTTATACATCACCTTTTTTGGTGAAAAATGGTTCACCCTCAATTTGTTTTCACCTTTCAACCTAATTGTCACAACCCTAGCCTTGGGCTTGCGATCAAAGCAAGGGCTTGCAATGAACCCTCACACTCCCAAGGGAGCTTCCACCTTGGGAGTTGGAGTCCTGGTGGACTACCGAATGTTCAGAGAACAATTACAAAGGCCAAAACTTAATGGATTGAGAAATTTTTTATACCATTAGAAAACTATTGAAACGAAGATGTCTAAAATGGGCTCTCATGACCCATTTGGACATCTAAAACACAAGTTATGGCAAAAAGAAGGGCCGAGAGTGAAATTGCCAATTTGACTCCTGACCATTAAGAGTCGGAAATTGACCCAATTTCCTTGCGTGTAGGTGGCATGTGACATACCGTTGGAAAGCTCTTGACGAGGGCTACAACTTTGCTTAAACCTCATTTCAATTGGAGGTTTGTACACAAAGTTATGGGGCCCCAATATCGCGAAAGTCCTAATTTTGGGAATTTCGAAACTCCCATTTGGGAGTCCCGAAACAAAATGCCATTTGGATGTGGGCCTCGTGGAGAGGCACATAGTATACTATAAGGGGGAAGGTGGTGGCTTCCCCCAAGTTTGGGTTGTGGTGAGTCTTGTGAATTCAAGTTTGCCCATGTCTCGTCCTAGCACCAAAAGTGCTCCAATTATGCACTAACCAACTTGTTGTTTGGTTTTGTGCAGGTTTGTGTGAGTGAATAAATGCTCGTCATTCTTCCTAGTCCGATTTCGAAGCTCCAGCACGCCCCTTTACACCCAAAGTGTTGTGAGCCAGGGATTGTGCCCCAACTTTTTGTTCTTCCGTTGTTTTCATTTCAGACTCATGTTTGAGTCTATCAAGGAGCTTGGGAGTGCGTCACTAACATTAAAACAAAAAATTTAGTTGAGAGAATAATATACAATGATTTGTCTAATCCAGAACTAAGTGAAACTAGTATCGATGAACTATTGAAGAATAATGATGTTCTAATAAATCGAATTACAGATGTCAACTTTTGAAGGAATGTATGCCCTAAAAGTTGCATCATTTTTCAAGCATTGCCACTTTTTGTTCCATGGCTATAATATAAAGAATTGGCGTACCCTTTAGAGTGTTTTTTCATTTTTCCATTTCAAATTCCCTCATATCTTTTGCTACACCAAAATGAAGCAATGAGTGCCTTGGATTAATTGAAAGAGAGCAAATAAGAGGGAGGTAGAGTTGAGAAGAAAAAGATAAAAGAAAGAGGGAGGGAAAAGAGAATTGTAAATAATTAAAAAGGAAGCTTTTAGAACAAATGGCGCAATTTGCATTAAACCATTTGCATCAAGGTCACCTCTTGTATTTTGAGACAATAGTGAAAGTTCTAGGGAAGAGAAAGATATATAATGAATTTTTTTTTAAACATTAAAATGTGCTACTACTATGGGAGGACTTGAAGAAACATTGTAATGCCTTCGAAGACATTTTTCACCTCCTACATTTACATTTGTCCTAATTAATGATTCTAAGGAAGAATAACATGTGGAAAAAAAAACTACAAAGGTAAAAGAAGTTGAGCAACCCATTGAAATTGAACAATCGGCGAATTTTTCATCAACGTTGGTTGAAGGAGGATTCTTTAACATAGAAGTTGAGTCTCCTAAAATACTTGTTGATAGGCCTAGTCCAAATATATGATGAAGCACAAGGGAAAGAAACATGTGGAGGAGGGCAATTCACTTGCCAAAGTGGCCCAAAAGCAAGCAATAGCTAAAACAAATGAGATTTAGAAAATGTTAGAGTGGATCTGGATGGGATCTAAAGAGCAATAATGGGTAGAGTGAGCCGATTTGGGTGGCTTATTTACTATTTATTGGACATTTCCATGACTAAACATGTTGGAGGAGTTATTGCATACCTACGAGTCTAAAGAGGATGGATACACTAGGATTGTTGTTTGTGGTGAGAAGATCACCATCAACCAAATGTTAATTGTTCAACAAATTGGCATCAATGTTAAAGGAGTGGTTGATGTTGTGAATGCATTGGTGAAGAAGGCCCAAGTTGCTATCAAGAACACAATTGGACCAGATGTGTTTCTTAATAAAGAATAGTGGAACATTATTCGGATGAAGGAAGAGTACCATGCCAAGTTTGCAACAATTATGCAAATCATTTACTAACAAAAAAAATTAGTTTATTTCAATAACTACATTGCCATTATTTTTAATTTAGCAAACAAGGGGAAGGAGATCAATTGGTGTTTTATTATGTTAACACAAATGTCAATAAAATTGACCTAGTGGATTAAGCATTTGAGGCAAATCACAATAGGGTTAGCAACGCTTAATAAGAAGGCAACAACCTATTATTCTAGACCAGTGATAAAAGTTTGTTTATGACATTGGTTTTCTTTGTCGGTGGAAGATACATTTGTTGACTCTCCAAAACCACAACCACTTTAGGAGAGAAAAAAAAAGGTTGTTACAAAACAATCTAGAAATCTCCTATGGTTATGACTAAGGAACAATTTAATAGTGAGTGTCAATTAGTGCATTCAACTAACATATCATCATGACTAGTTTGATAGTCACACTAGGTGAAAATACAAACTGAACTATCAACACCCATAAATTAATTGAATCTAGAACCAACCAATTCACCATTGGAAAATAAACCTTGCACTCGTTAGCAAATCATGATTATGGAGGGAGGCGATGAGGACATGGAAGCTGATGTTAATATGCAACCAGATGACAAATTAATAAGGATATAAAGTGATCAATTCATGGAGGATCAAAGTGAACTTGACTTTGAATAGGTACTAAATCAAGAGCCTTTACTTGTTCAAGAAACTTTTGCTCCTACAAAACAAGTTAGCAACCTGTTGCCAATAGGTATAAAAGTAGTTCAACCAATTCAGTTTAAGTTTGTTGAACCAGTTTAACCTAAACTTGTTAATATTTTTCTTGAGACATCAATAGCGTATGCTCAACATGAAAACTTAAAATAAGTTACAATTTTTTTTGAGCAAGCAACCCTAGTTGCTTAGACTTGGCCTTAGACAATAGAGAACTTAACTGATTTGAAAACCAAATATAATGTTCATGTGAACCTATTACAACACACTAACAACTAACTATAGCCTCGTTGTGTGGAACTAATTAACCATAAACAAGCCTTATAGAACAAAGACAAGGACATGGCTATTATGAAAACCCAACTCCTTAAACTATAGATAGAGAATAAACACATGGTTGCCAAAAGTGTTGAAGCTAAAACTGCAATTAAAAAGGTTGAAGGTATGTAGTAAAAATACAATGAACTAAACCAGGTTCATTTCAAAACTTATAACAACTTGAAGGCCCTATAAACCAACCTTGGTTAGTTAATAAGGGATTATGGTAAGATGGAGGCCATTAATGTACAATGGGAGAAAAATCTATTGGAGTTGGAGAACACTTGTTTGCAATAGAAGGAATAGTTGAAAAAAGTCAACATTGACACAAAGAATTGTACCCATGAACTTCGAGTACAAATCCAATAATTAAAAGGTGAATTGGAAACACTTTGTTAAGCATTGAATAAAGTTTTTCAAACTATATACATGGATAACTAGTTGAAGGAATTTGAAGAATTGTTTTTAGATGATGCCTTGCTTAAGGTACAGAACCAAACATTGGCTGATGAAAACTCAAAATGGAAGGAATGGTGGCAAACTATATAAGAGATTATGGAAGAATAGATCCAAAAAAAATTGGAGATATCTTGTGTAGATGAAGAAGCCTATTTAAATGAACTGGTTACATGCTAGTTACAATTTGATGGCTTTACATTTGATTAGCTTATTGGTAAATTGGTTGAGGTACTTGTTACTATTTTCCAAAAGTTTTCACATGTGTGGGTAGTGACTATAACTATAAGTTCTTGGAATAAAATTGTGGTTACTACTAGTAAGGAACTAAAACCAATTCGAAGAGGAGCAAAATTGGCCATTGTTTCTTGCACTTTGTTTTATCCACAAAACTTGTGTAAGTACTTGTTGTAGTTGTTAATAATCAGGTACAAGGATTGGAAGAACCTATTACCCCCAAACCTATACCATTAGTTATACTAGAGATTGGGGTAGGTGTAAAAGTTATTTTGATTGACATTATTACACATGCCTCTAAAGTTTTCAAGACTCTAGATATAATATTAAAGGACACACATGTTGTTAAGATATTAGGATCTTAACATGTTCCTTTAGTTGAACATGTTGATGATTTGATTGTAGGAGTTAAACATGTAGTTTTAAGTGACTGATTTTGAGGATGAAATTTGGTTTTCAAGGGGGTAAATGTTAACCCAATTTTTCAAGTGTGTACAAATTAACCGAATGTTACCAACTAGTAACTTGTGAGGCAATATAACTTTAAGACTTAGTACAATTATTATTGGGTGACAAAGTCTTAGGTGAACTAATCTATTAAAATAACTAATAACAAGTGTTAGAGTATCTAAGGGGTTTAGTAAACTGATAACCAACTTGTATAGTAATCAACTGTTGACAATAAAAAGTTAGTTTAAACATGTGACCAATAAGTTGTTATAGTTTAAATTCAAGTTTCACCTAATAGTGACTGTTAAATTTAAAACATTGTTATGTTTGGTACAAATAGAAGGACGTGAAGATTGATAAAGGGATCTTTTTGGAACTTCTTGTAAACTTTTGATCTTTAGGAACCTTTTTTCTTTTTTTAACTTTTTTGGAGACTACTTCTAGTTTGTATTTATGGTTTATGAACAAGTTCATTTAGAACTTAGATATCTTCATTTTTTTCAATTTATTATAAAAGATTAAATTTGCTTTTGCATTTGGAAGGAAATAACTATATTTGATTTCTTTTAACTACTAATTTGAAGCAACCTATTGATAATACTTAAACCATATTTAAAAGCTTAAAAGATTAAAAAAAACTCCTAAATTTATTTATTTAAAAAAAAAACCCTTAACACTTGTCCACATGTTAGAAAATACATTAAGTCATGAAAATTGAAATTTATGCCTAATGTTTTGGAAAAAATTCAGTGAATTTGGGTCTAATTGTATGGCATCATGTGAAGAGATGGATTTCCTTCATAAATTCCATTTGTATTGTAGACATTCATGACCATTGTTGTGTCTATCAAATGTAAATAAAAATATCAAGCCCTTAATTATAAATGTAAATATAAATACCAAGCCCCTAATTATAAATGTAAATATAAATCCCGACTTGACAGCCAATATCACAACTAACTCACAAATATGTCAACTAACTTTAACAATTACCTATTTGTAAGTTGCAACTGTTGTCACATATTTTACCTTCCTCTTTATAGCCTTTGAAATAAACAATCCTACATTTCAACCAAATTATTAAATTAAACCAATTGATGTAACATGTGTGGACAAATTATAAGGGTCATCTAACCAACATGGACATTTCTAAATTTATGATGAAGAGAAGTGTTCATGACACACCCCCAAACTCCTTGAAAGACTCAAATGTTAATCCCAAATTGAAAACAATGAAAGAAGGAATTGGGGTATGCTCCTTCACTCGCAACATTTTAGGGGTAAGAGGGGCATGCTAAAGCTCTGGGATGGGGACTAGGATGAGTGACAAGCAAGTCAATTATTCATATCAATTTGCACAAACCAAACAACAAGTTGGTTAATGCATAGTTGGAACACTTTTGGTGCATGGACAAGCCACGAGCATACACAGATTCACAAAACTCATCATGGCCCGGACTTGGGGGAAGCCACCACTTTCCCCCTTATAATATTTTATGTGATTCACCGTGGGGGCTACACCCAAATGGCGTTTTTCCCATGACTCCAAGTTGGGAGTCCTGAAATTCCCAAAATTGGGACTCCCACCATTTTGGACACCCATAACTTCTTGTGCAAACCTTCCATTGAAGCAAACTCTAAAGCAAAGTTGTAACCATTTTCAAGAACTTTTCAAATATATGTGGCATGTCTCTTACACGCATGTAAATTAAGGCAATTCCCAACTTTTAATGGTTAGGAGTCAAATTGACACTTTGACTCGTGACCCTTCTTCATTCATGCATAACTTGTGTTATTATTACTCAAATGGATAATGCAACCCCATTTTAGACATCTACATCTTAATAGATTTCCAATGTATAAAAAAATCTTCAATCCAATGAGTCTTGACCCCTTTAATTATTCTCTGAATATTTGGGGGTCCATTGGGATTCCAACTCCCAAAATGGGAGTCCACTTGGGAGTGCGTGGGCTCATTCCTTCACACTCTCCCACAACCTGGGAGTGAATGTGACTCCCAAGTTGCACCCCCAGCTTGCACCTTTCCATGCCCTTGCCTTGGTAGTGAGCCCAAGGTTAAGGTCGTGACATTCCAACTCCATAGATTATTGCATACAACAATAAATAAACATTTTCAAGCAAAATCGCTTACCCCATTAAATAGCTATGGCCACATCTCACCACCTACTTTAACATTTGTATAAGAAAAATTCATTGATTTATTACAATAAAGGTAGATCTATCTATGAGCAAAAAAAATTTTCATTATCAACATGAATATAATGGTAGCACTTTAGGTTTGTGCTTACCTAAAAGTTCGACAATCCAAATCTCATCTCAAATGAACCAATCATTTATTGGACATTCAATGTGAAAGAATTCAAACTTTTATGTTTTATCCATATGTTGGGAATGTTTGTAGTCTCTATAAGACTAATGGAAGATATGAAGATATACATACATGTGAAAAATAGTGGTACAAATACCTGCCATACATCTAGATGGCAGTAGGAAGCACAAATTCAAGTTTTACACTTGTGAGTCCAACTATAGGATAATCATGCAAAGTGTTATCTTAGAAATAAATTAAATAGGTAAGATTTGCCTTGCTATCATAACCTCACAATTTGACTTGCTTCATACCATAAAACATTATTATAAAAAAATCAACTAAATAAAACATAACTCTTCTAGGTAGCAACATAAGGAGCTAACCAAGTTTCATGAATCATGACCAAAATATGGAGAACTAGTAAGCATCCACATGTAATTGCATCGTGAATTCAATGTCCCCCCTGTGCATCACATGAAAAATAGGTTAATACAAAACCTAATCTAAATAAATAAAAACATAATTTCAAATCACATAACCTGATTGGTTTACAATATGACAAACACATAACAATTTAGATGGTGGGAATAATATCTAGTAAAGGCTATAAACACTTGAAATTGAAAGTGTATTTCCAATTAAAAATTTAATATATGCCTAGTGCTCATGGTATTGGTGTTTTGCAACATCACCATTGCTTCCATTCAATTTTTTTTTTGTAAAACAAAAAGGGTAGTTCTCAGACTAGTAATAAATTGTGCTACTTAACATGAGAGGGTTTTACGAAGGTAGAAAGTTCAATTTGGTTGTAGACCGTCAATCACTTAAAATATTATTCCTATCACATATGTTATTCAAATCTAGCTTGCCTTAGTTCATTAGAAAACTAATTACAAGGCGCATCTACTTACCAAATTCTTAAGTTTTGCACCCAAACTAGTAAGAAGTTGTGCTACCAAACTCGAGAGGGTTTGTGAATTTTTTCTAATATTTCAAGCTCCCAACACTATCCCTATTCATTTCCATTCTTTCAAAATTGTTACAACCATCCAACATATTCTCCTTCTTTCTACCATCTACCAAGACTAATCATTTTTTTCCTACCAAAGAAGGTATGAGAACAAATATTCTAAAGATTCAAATTGAAAATTATATCTGAAAAAAATAGCCCCAAATGATTTGAATTTTCCCTTTAAAAAGAAGGAAGAGGAAGGAGGTGAAAGAAAATCCCAACTCGATGGCTAATGGAAGGATTCAATGTTAGGTGCCCAATGGAAAGTTCCAATTCCCAGTGGCCTTTGAAAGTATCCAATATTTAGTGGCCCTTGAAAGGTTCTAATGTTTGGTGGCCAATGGAAAGTTCCAATGTTTGGTGCCCCTTGGAAAGTTCCAATGTTTGGTGGCCAATGGAAGGAAAAGTAGAAGCACCTTTTCACCTCTTCCCACTTTCCTCCCCAACAAATTTTATTTAAAGATTTTTTTCCCTTTGATCTTAAGGTTTTATTTTACCATGGTTTTAGGCCGTTACTTATGCATTTCCTTCCTTTTCTTTGACCTATAAATTATAACCACGCATATCGATGTAACAAATCATCCACACATTCGTTGTTGATTTGATTTTGATTGAATATCTCTTTTCTTTTCCTTGAAATTATGGTGTCACATATGGCCACATCTTACAGGCTTCAAATTCCACAAGTCAATGAAGGATCGACTTTGAAATCAACTCTAGATTTGACATTGACATAACATCCTCGTGATGAAGATCCTAAACTACGAGAGGTGCGTGCTCGTTTTGAAGTTGATCCCCCTTAAACTTGGTATTATCACATTTCTCTAAATTTTCATACCTTAGTGATCTTGTTGCGAGTCGACCCGGCTTTTGATGATAAATCTGAAACCTTTTGTGAAGGTTGTTATGAGACTAAAAACATTTTTATCTTCACATGTTTTCAATTTTCAATGTTGGACACTATTGTTGGTTACGCGGTCTGATTTGCCAATAGCCTCCTAATAGCAAGGCATATTACCTAATTTGCACCATTTGATGCATCCTAGATTTTTTAAAGTTATGAATTATCGTTGTGGCATAGCCCAAAACTCAACATGTAATTACAGCTCCTCATTAAGCTTATCCATGATGTGAATAAATGTTTCATTCATTATGAAATTCATATTGTCATTGCCACCATATCACATTATTTATTTAATCATTAAGTTGTTTCGAATTAATCTTATGCTTATAAGGTTTGAAAATTATTTTATCTTTATTGGACCTTTCATTGACACCCCTCAACTATTTCATGAATCTCAAACATCCTTTCTACTCACTAAATACTAAAACAAGAACAATGTTTTATTGAACACCACAAATTTTGGTGTTCGTTTTTACCCCCAAACCCTTTAAAGCTTTCTCACCCCTGATTACGTGACTAAGGTTTTAAAACTATGGTTACCATCTTTTTGTTAAATAAAAGAACTAACCCAACATTTTATTCACCCCCCCCACGCAACCATGTGCATTCATCATTCCTTGTTTTAACATGAAGTTGTTAAAAACCCCTAATAACCTTACCCCATTCGATATCCCATATGTAATTCTTAAAAATTGAGACTACTGCACATAGCTATGTTGGTATGGTTCACAAAGTTATAGACATTATGAAATTTGTAAGCACACAAATAAATTGACGAAGACATGGGAGATGTGTCCTAGATGGATTGCCTACAACCATCTTCATAAAAAACACCTTCTACCTAGTTATGGTACATAACATAAACAATTAGCATCACTAGTAGTAATCAACCAAAATGTAACCACTTCATTTGCAACTACATGCGACTTGTAGTCATTTGCGACTAAATTTAAAAATATTTATAACTATAAAATCAAATTTCAACTATTTTGGTCATTTTTACAACTATGATGTAACTATTACATACTTCATCTTATCGATTGGATAACTTTTAGGTTTTTTTCATCCATGAACATATTGATATGTCCCATTAGTCACAATAGTCACCAAGTTAGTCACATCTTAAAGGTATTCAATAGTGACATAGGGTTGTATTTTTATGTACATATTAAAATTATATTTACGATATATTACATATATCATAAATGTATATTTGTGTGTATATTCATTATGTGCATGTATGTATATTGTTCATATAATGAATTTAAAAATTAATATTTCAGCTATGAAAGATATATATATATGAATTAAAAAGTTGGTATTTTAATTTATAAAATGTTTATGTGAATTTGATTTTTTAATTTGCATTCTGATTTCTTTGCTTAATTAAAAATCATTATTTAAGTCTAAAAATTGTTCCACCAATTATAAAACATTTTATTTGAATCTAAAAATCAATATTTGAATTCTAAGTATTAAATATGAATTATTAATATTTTTATTTTTATTCAAAAATATATATGTTTGAGTTTAAAATTATAATTCAAATTATGAGAATTATATTTAAACATTAAAATTGATGTTTCAATTCTGAAAGTTGCTACTGGAATTCAGTATATATATATATAGTTTAAAACATTTGAATTTAAACATTGTTATTTTAATTCAAAAAATTGTTATTGGAATTATTTGTTTAATTATTTGAATTTGAAAACTAATGTTTCAATTCTGATTTTTTACATTTAAAAAACAATTGATCCTTAAAATCATATTTCAATTCTTTAAAGAATTAGTTGAATTTGAAATTTGATATTGGAATCTGAAATTTGCTATTTCAATTCCTTAAAAATCTATTTGAATTTAAAATTTTTAAAAATAAATTCAAAAAGCTTACTTGATCTAAAAATTGATATTTGAGTTCTAAATTGCTTATTTTGATTCTACCAATTAATATTTCATTTTTTATTTACTAGTTGATTTGAAACTTGAAATTGCAATTCCAAATTATTATTTTGGATTCTCAGAATTAATATTTCAATTCAGAAAAGTGTTAATTGAGTCTTAAAATGGACATTTCTATTTTTAATCTGAAAATTGACATTTCAATTCAGAAAATTTAAATTTAAATTCAAAGACTTATTTCATCTGAAAAATGATATTTAGATTCTGATTTATTTTTTTCGAATCTAAAATTAATATTTCAATTCTTAAAATTATTGATTGAGTTTTAAGGGTTTTTTCTATTAGTGTTATTTGTAATGAATCACTTTTTAAAATAATTATAAATGCTTATATTTATTTCTTATAAGTTACACTAAATAAAATTTTTAAAACATAGATTTTTACATTATATATTTTATATTCTTATAGTAAAAGAAATTAATTACTGTAATTTATGTTACATGACTTTAAAATCATTGTAATTATTTCAAATAAAATTAATTATAGTATATGCCTAATTATTTTTTAATTCAACATAATTATTCACAATCTGTAATTTATAACTTATAAATCTGAATTAAAATATTGGAAAAATATAATGTAGTTAAAATAATTATTGTAATGATTGTAATATCAGGAATTATTATAAATTAATTTAGTTTTTATTTTTTAAAACTATGTAATTACTTATCTATGATAAAAAAAAAATTTATAATAATAAATTTAATTATATAATTATTAATATAATTATTTTAAGATTACTTTTTCTCAATCGTGTAAAAATTTGTTTTAATAACAATTATTTTTTCAATATTTATAATTTGAAAAATATGTTAAATAAAATTTAAAAATAAAGTAAATAAGTTATTTTTAAGTAATTATATTATATATAATTCGACTAGATATCAAATAATAAAAAAATATTTTAATTATTTATTTATCTTTGAGTTGTGTATTAACAATTTGTGAGAAACTAGATAACTAATTAGTTAAATATTAAGAAGTTATTATTTATTTTTAAGTAGTTGATAATGAATACATAATATTTGTAGTGTATAGTTTATATTTAAAATCAATTTTAGATTTAATCATTAATAATTAAATGGTTATCTAATTATTCAATGAACCATGTATTTGAATTGTTTATAAATCTAAAAACAAAAAACAAAAGGCACGAGGAAATTTTTGGAGTTGCAATTTTGTTTGTGAAGAAGTTGCAACTTGAAAACTTATCCCATATTGTTTGTTCTCCATCTCTATTTTGAATATTATGTAAACAAGGAATGGTGTCATCAAATTTCACATTAAAAAATTTGTGCACATGGGATGAGTTAATCAAATGGCTTAACCCAAAACAAAAAGGAAAGTTATGCACAATTTTAAACTATCAACCTCCCTAACCTATTTATCTACCTAGCTAGGTAGGTACATAGTATGACCTACCCACCTAGGTCAACCTATGTACCTACCTAATTAAGTACTTTCTTATATGAATAACTATTTAACCTTTTTACCAAAGTATGTAGGCTAGGTTTGTAGGCACCTATTTATGTACCTACCTATGCACCTACTAACTTAATATTAATATTTTGTATTAAATTCATTTTAAGGTGCCACATGGCATATTTACATTGGGCCACATGTCATATATAAAATATCCAAACATTTGAATTGAACGTCTTAGATTATTTCATAATAATAATAATAATCCAATATTAGAACACATGGCAACACATCATTGGCTTCAATTGTGACCAAAATAGTTGCATCATAGTCGATGTGACAATACATATATAATGGAATCAAAGTATGTATTTGTATTTGTTAACTTTTTCTTTCATGCAATACTTGTTATCATTTGCAATTAATGTCTCATGTGATTTGTCCAAGGAAACAAATGAAATTTTAGTCACAAATGTGGCTTGCAACTAAATTTTAATCATAGAGACTAGTCAAAAATATATGTTTTTCTTCTAGTGCATGTAACCAAACAAGCATAATATTTATTACTAGTTAATGTAAACTATTAAACAACTATTTGATTTGACAAATACAATTCTCAATGTAGAATCTCATAACCTAATTAATATAACTTTAAAACCACCATTTTCAAACACCTTATTACTACAACAAATTTTTTTGACAAAAAAATAATGATTCTTGGGATCTCTTGCAAGCCATTAGCTACGACTAACTAGGTTTTTCAAGATTAACAAAGAAATCAAAGAAAGAGTAACCTTTTTTTTTATTTTTAAACTCATGTTGTGATTTAGGTCACAACAAATTTCAAATGAGCAAAAAGAAAAGCTTGTCATAAATCAAAGCAAATAACAATCCAATGAATCCAAAAGTTGTTGAAGAAAAAAAAAGGAATCTTTGACAAGGAGAAGACCACCAAAGCCTATACACCCATGAGTTTTTTATCCCGAAGAAAATACAAGATGGACATGTCTCCAAAACTTTGGTATTGTTTGCTAAAAATATTATTTGTTTCTAATTCCCAATGTTGATGAATGTGCTGAACATTCATCAAAAGGATGAATAGTATTCACATCCTTATAGTAGTTAGGTTAGGTTGAATAGTGGCAGTTAGGGTTTAAAAATGGAGGCTACATTAAAGTTTGGTGATATCTAGGGTTAGGGTTTGATGGTGGCTAGGGTTAAGGCTTGGTGGCAACCAGGGTTAAGCAACAGCTAAGTTAGGGTTAAATGACAATTATTTTAAGTCTAGGAGATAATACATATTGGAATGGTTTTGAATAGTCTTTCATTTTCTCCTTTCATGGTTTTAAGTGCACATAGAACCTTCAAGCCTTGTTAGTTGTTACAAGCCATAATTTTGTGATTGTAGCACTTAAAGCATAAAACCTTTGTAATATTCTTGTTGGTTAATACAATTGTTCCATTTCATGAACCTTGAGTCTTTCATTTCTTACTTGTTTTCAAGTTTCTTCCAATAGATTATGGGCCCACACCAACCAAGAGAAAGGACATTGTGCTAAAATAAGAAGTAATGAAAGGTTTTGAGCTTGTATTGCATTAAAAGGGGAAATCCTTTTGAAGGTTTTTAGTTTGCAAGGTTGCAAAGTGAATGGGAGTCCATTTCCAAGTGGTGGCATATAAGGCACTTGCAATGTTTCCAAGTGAGTGGGAGGTGTGGAAGAGATTTTTATAAATGTTATAAATTCTCAAATGTGGAAAAATGTTCTTCAATTTTTTGAAAGTTTCAACTTTGAAGTTTGAGGTGTGTGGAAGAGATGTTTTCAAGTTGTTGAAAGCTTCAAGTTTCAAGTGTCTCAAAGAGAAATTTCAAATGAGGTTTTCAAACATTAGCAAGTTTTCAACTTGAAATTTTCCCACTTGCAACTTCATTTGAATAGAAAGACATAGAGTGTTGGTTTTAGCATTTGTGAAAAATAAAATGTTGTCTTTCTAAATGGAATCTTTGAAGGTCATGGAAAAGTTTGATGGTGGCAACTTTTCATCTTTGGAAGTTCAAGATGTGCATGATGTTTTCTAAACATGGGCTTTGGAAGTTTATTAATGGGAGTGCAACAATTCTCGATAATGACGACGAAATGGTGGATTATAACAAAAAAACAACTAAATGCATTTGCACTACTTTGTGAACATCTCACAAATTCACAACTTGTAGACATTCAAAAATGTTAAGAGCGTTTGGGAAACACTTTGTGGTGTGCACGAAGACGAGACCATCGAAAACAAATTGTTTATTCGAAAGAAGTTCTTCACCATCAAAATGCAAGAAGGGGAAGACTTGCTTGTGCACATCAACATGGTGAAGGCACTCGTGGATAAATTACATCCCATTAAGGTGAAAATTGAAGATGAAGACACATGTACATGGTATTTTTCGTGAACCTTCCTTCATCTTTTGATAACTTGGTCACGAGTTTGGAGTCCATGTCCAGTAAGGATGTTGACCTTTAATTCATTGTTGTTCAATTGCTTCATGAGGCTTCTAAGAAAAATAAAATGAAACTACGAAAAATGCCACATTGTTTAATAAAATTCATAAGGCAAATGAAAAGCTTTGTTTTATTATAAAAAATTAAGACACTTTGTGAGGAATTATTTGAAAATGAAGAATGATGAGAAAGAAAATGCAAATTAAGCTTGTGAAAATTAAAAACAAATGTTTGTTGTTGCCTTGAGCGCAAATGATCATATGGCATATGATTGGATCATCAATTTTGGTGCAACACAACACATGATATTTGAATGAGAATGGTTCACCAATTACGAATCCATTGTTCCACAAAGGGTGTACATGGGAATTGACACCATTTTGGAGGCCATTGGCAAAGGGAACATCAAGGCCATAATGCAAGTTAGAGGAAAAATGTTGTTTACAACCATCATTTAAGTTTTTCATGTTCCCAAAATGAATAATAGTTTCATTTCCGTTAACAAACTCATTTTGGAGGGCTTGAAAGTTGTCGTAACCCTAGCCTTGGGCTTGCAACCAAGGCAAAGGTTTACAAGGGTGCGGGCCAAAAGGAGTGTGAGAAAGTGTGAGAATGAAGACTCACACTCCCAAGTGAGCTCCCATTTTGGGAGTTGGAGTCCTAGTGGACTCCCAAACCTTCAGAGAGCGATTGTAAAGGTTAAAACACCTCGCATTGATGAGTTCTTTATATCATCGGAAAGCTATTGAAGTGTAGATGTCTAAAATGGGCTCGTATGACCCATTGGACATCTGAAACACAAGTTATGGCAAAAAGAAAGGCCAATAGTCAAAATTGGTAATTTGATTCCCAACCATAAAGAGTCGGGAATCGACCCGACTTCCGTGTGTGCAGGTGGCATGCGACACGTCATTTGGAAAGCTCTAGATGAGAGCTGAAACTTTGCTTCAGACCTTATCCCCATCAGAGGTCTGAGCACGAAATTATAGCCCTGCAAAGTTGCAGGAGTTCTAACCTTGGTAGTTTTGGGACTCCCATTTGGGAGTCTCGGGACAAAAAGCCATATGGATGTGGGCCTCGAGAAGAGGTGCAGAATATACTATATGGGGGAAGGTGTTGGCTTCCTTTGAACACCAAAGACTTGGCCACCTCAACATGGTGAGTTTTAAAAAGTTGGAGAAAATGGTCAATGGCTAAACTTGAAAGAAGCGCCATTGCCATGTGTGTGAAACTTGCAATATAGACAAACATCAAAGGAATGTTTTTCCTAAAGATGAAATGATTAGGGCTTCCAAGCTTTTGGAGCTTGTGCATAGCGATGTGTGCGGACCAATGAAGACCCCATCTCATGGTGGAGCACGATATTTTGTCACCTTCATCGATGACTTTTCAAAAAATAATTATGTCTATTTTTTGAAAACGAAAGGAAAGGTGTTTGACAAATTCAAGGCGTACAAGGCTTTAATGAATAATGAAACTAACGTGAAGATCAAAACCTTACAATTTGATAATGGAAGAGAGTTCGTGTCTAAAAAGTTTGATGATTTTTTGCGTGAATGTGGAACCCAACAACAGACAAGTGTTCATTAAACACCACAACAAAATGGAGTTGCAAAATGAGCCAACATGACCATCGTGGAATGCGTTAAGAACATGATTCGTGCATTAAGACTTGATTTGGAGTTTTGGGCAGAGGTGGCGAACACGACGATTTACATAAAAAATTGATGCTCAACCAAAGCTCTTGATTAAAAGACCCTACAAGAAGCATGGATCGATAGAAAGCCCAATGTATCTCATTTAAATGTTTTCAATTGTAAAACATATGCACATGTTCCCAATGAAGAGAAATACAAACTAAAATCCAAATCCATACATTGTGTGTTTTTAGGGTATTATGAAGGGACCAAAGCATATCACTTGATGTGTGTAAAAACCAAAAGGATCATCAAGAGTTGAGATGTGTTCATTGAGGGGATGAAGAAAATAAAAGGTGTTAATGATAATAGACCCCCTTTAAAACAAATAAAACCATTGAAGCCGTGAATGCTGATGAACTTGTTCAAGATGATAATTGTATATCTTTGAAAGAGAAACTAACAAAAGACGTGGAATGTGATGAATCTACATTAATTTTTTCTTCGGAATACACATACCCTTTTAACGAATGAACAACTTGCTAAATTCATTATCTTTCATGTCAACCACAACCTTTTCCCAATGGCTTTGAATTTGAAGGTTCCATTCATCAAATGGGCTTAAATTTGTTCCATTACACTACTACAAAAGTGGGGTGCAATTTATTAGCCTAAATCATTATGGAACTTAAAAAGTGAAATAACTTCATTGCATTTTACTGATTTCACCCTAGTGAAAGTTATTTCATTATAATATCACTATGTAGACATCATGTTTCATTATTAGTTAACATAATTCACTATTATAATTTACTATAGTAAATAGGTTTATTTCTATGTTTTACATCAAAAACCAATTGCTTATAAACATCGTAAGGTAAAAATATTTAATATATGTTACTTTATGATATACCCTATATTATTTTAAGCTACTTTAGTTATTCTAACTTATATTTTATGTTATTATAAATTATTATACCCTAAATTATTATATGTTATTATACTTCAAGGTATCTTAACTAGTTTATTATAATCTTTTAAATTGTTTTAAATTAAACTATTCAACTAACTTAGGTTATACCTTAAGTTATTTTATTTTAAATTAATATATGTTATTTCAAGTTATATTTTAAATTATTCAAGGTCATTTTATTTTATGTTATTATAAAAAAATTATTCTAAGTATAATAACTTAAAATAATCTAAAATATAATATAATGATCTAAGGTAAAAATAACTTATATTAGAAAATAATAACCTATGAAAAAATAATTTTAAATATCTTAAAATATAATAACTACCAATAGCCTATGATATTATAACATAGAATATCCAACAATAACTTATAATACAATAATCACCAATAGTTGTAATATAACATATAATAACCAACAATAACCATTAATAAAATAACCACCAATAGTCATTAATATAATAGCCACCAATATCCACCAATAGAATATTCATTAATACCCATTAATATAATCTTCATTAATAACCACCAATATCCATAATAAAATTCACCAATAATCATTTATAAAATAACCACCAATAGTCATTAATATAATAACCACTAATATCCATAATAGAATATTCACCAACAACCATTCGTATAATAACCACTAATAGCCACTAATATAATACCCATTAATAACCACGAAATATCCAATAACAAAATATTCACCAATAGGCATTAATATAATAGCCACCAATAACCACTAATATAATAACCATAATAAGCACCAATATCCACCGATACAATATCCACCAATAGCCATTAATAGAATGACCATCAATAGCCGTTAATAGAATAACCATTAATAGTCATTAATAGAATAGTAACCAATAGCCACCAATAACCATTAATAGAGTAACCACAAATAACCATCAATAGTCACTAATATAATAGCCACTAATAACCACTAATAGCCATTAATATAATAACCAATAATAAGCAACAATATCCACTAATAGAATATCCATCAATGGAGGTTAATAGAATAAACATCAATAGCCATTAATAAAATAACCACCAATAGAATAACCACCAATAACCATTAATAAAATAACCACCAATAACCATTAATAAAATAACCACCAATAACCATTAATAAAATAACCACCAATAACCATTAATAAAATAACCACCAATAACTATTAATAGAATAACCACTAATAGGCATTAATAGCCACTAATAAAATGGGTATCAATAGCCATTAATAAACATTGATAACCCTAATAAATAAAAACCAATAACCATATATTAGAATTGCTTAGGATTTTCAAAAATAATCTAGGGTGAAATGATTTATAATAGACAAAAGTAACTTAAGGTGAAATAGCCCATGATAACCTATAATTGTCAATAATAACATAAGGTGAAATAGCCTTCAATAGCCAAAATTAACTAATAATAGATTCAAGTAGTTTAAACTGAAATAATTTACAATAACAAAAAAAACATAAAATAGCCAAAAAAAACTTACAATAATTGAAAATAACCTAAGGTGAAATAAAATAGCCAAAAATATCTTAGAATAACCAAAAGTAGTTTAAGGTGAAATAACAAAAAATAACCAAAAGTAATTGAGAATAACCATAAATAGCCGTAAATAATGTAGGGTGAAATCATTTAAATTAATGAAAATTAGTCATATAATAATTGAAAATAACTTAACATGGGTAGTATTATTATATTAACAAAAAAATAATCCATTTATTAATGGTCATTAAAATGTTATTGAATAATGATATTCAACTTTTTTTTTGTTCAAATGATTTTAAACTTTCAAAAGGAAATAAATGTAATTATGTACATTATGTACATTATTGAATTTAAAAAAAAAATAGACTCGAATCATTTCATTTGAATAAAATTTCAATAAGATATGAGTTTTCAAAGTTTATGTTTTTGTAATGTTTAAAATGAAGTATTTAATAAATAAAATGTAATGTAACATATTACCACAATAAGTGGGGTGGTTTGATACTAAAGGTGTTTGCCTCCATTCCAAAGGTCAAGGGATCAAACCCCATGAGTGGTGTTGTGTGTGGTCAACAATGGTATGTTGACTGAATATTCTTCTATCAAATTCCTATAATAAATGCCTAGGTTGATTACGTGGCTTACCTACCTACCTAAGCTAGGTTAAAACCTATCCTATGTAATAACACGTGTTAATAAATCATAGTTTAAAAAATATGGAATTATTAATAATATTATATATATAATTATATTTTAATTGATTTCCATGTCGGTTAGTTAATTAACTAGCATGTGAATGGTTTGGTAAATTTGTATTTCATTAGAGAGTAACATTGTTTCTAATAATTTGTGAAACAAATCATTGTCCATAGCAATTAATCCCCGTTCACTAGGGGGTTAAACAATTTCATTAGGTAAAAATGTCCAAATTCATTCAAAATCTAGTGAAACCCATAGTGAACTAGGACACATTTTGTAGTAGTGCCATAAAATGAGGGTTTGAATGAATCACAACAAGATGGACGAAGAGAAAGGCGCCATAAATAACATAAAAAGTGGCCTTGTGATTGGTGGGTTGCCACCAAAAAGGTGGAATGGGCCACCATAGCCTTTTTAAAAAAACTTTAAACCATGGAAGAAGTGTTGAAGAGTGAGGATGTCAAAAAGTGGGAGATTACCATGTAAGAAGAATACAACTTTCTTATTGTCAACAACACATGGTCCTTGGTGCCACTTCTCAAGGGTAGGAAGCCCATTTCTTGCAAATGGGTGTTCAAAATCAAACATGAGGTCAATGGTGAAATCAAACTTTACAAGGCTAGACTTGTGACAAGAGGTTTCACTCAAACATTTGGAGTTGATTAAAATGAAACTTTTGCATTCATTACAAAGTTTGTGCCAATTTGTTGTATCTTTGCACTAGCGACCATTGAAGAAATGGAGATTCATCAAATGGACATCAAAACAACATTTCTTAATGGTGACTTTGAAGAGGAGATCTACATGGAACAACCCCAAGGATTCGCACAAGGAGGTGAACATCTTGTGTGTAAATTTCACAAGTTTTTGTACAACTTGAAACAATCTCTAAGAGCTTAGAACCAAAAGCTAGATTTTTTTTTTTAAAACATCAAAAATTTCAAGAGTGATGTGGATTTTAACATCTATGTTGCACAAGTGGGAGATGTCAAGTTTTTCATTGTCATTTGTGTCGCTGATTTCGTCTTGGTGTGCAATAATAAGGACAAGCTTTTACAAGTGAAGGAAAAACTTTTTTAAAAATTTGAAATGAAAGATCTTGGTGATTTGCATTTTTTCTTTGGCATGGAAGTGGAAAGGGATTGTGCACAACGTCTTTTATACATCAACCATCAACACTTACAAGGCACCTTGCAATTTAAATTATGATTTGGAGGATTACCACCCCAAGACATGGTCAGATATTGTGATCTAAATTGGGCCAGTGACCTTGAGGATAGGAGATCGACCATAAGGTTTGTATTCATGATGGGAGGTGGAGCCATTTCTTGGAGTTCCAAACAACAACCCATAATTGTTTTGTTGACGATCGAAGCTAAATACATGGTAAGTATGCAAGGTACCAAATAAACCATATGGATGACAAAGTTCGTAAAGGAATTAAGGTACATGAAACATAAGGTGTGAGCCACGAATTATGATTCAACAATTTGTTAAATTTTTGTTCCATAAATTTCCTTAGTAATAATGTGTTAAATCCTTATAAACTTCAAAGTAATAATTATTAATAGTTGAATTAACCTTTGGATATTTCCGAGCATAGCGAACCCTCTTATTTAATTTGCTATAGCGATTAATTAATTTTAGAACCTAGTAAATTTTTAAAAGTGCATTATCTTTTTAATGTTACAAAATGGTGGAAAAGGATGTAGAATTAGACGTGGTTTTATTGATATATCAGGAATACAAGCCCATAATTAACAATAACATTTCACCATGACAATATTGAAATAGTTTTGTAGAATAATTTTCAGGCACTAATGATGTACTTATAAGATTTATAGAATGTAGTCCTAGGACATCTTTATTCAAACTTCACTTATATCGTGTTCCTAAATAGAATTGAAATCGAATTTAAATACTAGCATTTCCATCGAATAACTTGATGTAAATTATGATTTAATAAACAACTTAGATGGGAAAGATCGCAACTACAAAAAATCTAAAATGTGATGAATGGTGCGAACTAGGTACTGGGCTTAATATTCCATGGAAAGGGGATTGATTAGATCTTGTAGCCAATGATAATGGCCATCATGAAGAATCCAAGTTCGACAGTGAAAACAAACATTATCATTTTCACACTCACACTTTTTGAACCTTTCTAGCACGGCTCCATGAGCATGAACAAGTTATAAATAGATTGCTAAAGCATGTGGGTTAAGAGACAATTGATAATCCCATGTTGAACGATCAACTTGAGTGTGCACCACTTTTCTTAATGGTTATTTTTCGTGTGACCATTGGGAAACATTCACATCAAGCAGTGCTTCTTCAAGTTTTTTTTTATTGGTGCAACTAAAGGATTCAAAGGCGTAATAACATCATTTGCCATGATTAAACCTTCACCTATATCAACAAAAACCAAAAGGGTAGCCAAAGTAACTTGGTACTTGCATTCAAAGGAGGTTGATGCCTATATTTAAGAAATTAAGATAGGTATAATGTGTGGCAGTGATGGCAAAACTACATGAAAACATTGACATCTTAGTTCCAATGGATTCATGAAACCCTAATTTTGACAATGGATCTAGAAAGTACATAGGAAGTTTTATAATGGAAATTATATTTTCAATTTACTATGTAATACACAATTAATTAGTACATGGTAAGGAATGATTAAGGGGTGTTAAATAAATAAATAATACATGGGAAGGTTACTAATGTTATTGAGTGGATTTAATCAAATGCGAATTTAATGATGTTACTTGTTACTATTGGTAAATTATCCTAATAGTTAGTTGTTTTGAAAAAAATAGGATGAAAGGTTAAACATGTAGGATGTTGAAGTCAAATGGATGAAATTGGCAATGATCAAGCTCAAAGACCCCATCAAAATATCCAAAGTAGGGAAAAGGACAAATCCTTCAATTTCATTGGTTATGAAAATTATCATCATATTTTTATTGAAAGATGAAAATCTTTTAATGTTTCATTGGGCACAAAAAAATTCATCCTAAATTCCATTAAAAGGTCAAATCATCCTTCATTCCCATAGGTTCATGAAGGATGAGGAGGCCATTGATTAGGGGGAAGGAGTTCCACAAATTTTCATTGGAAAAATATAACAAGCTCAAGGAGGGGTCATGGGAAGCATTCTTTTTTAAGATTTTTGTCTTGTTTTTTGGAGGAGGAGAAAGATTATAAAAAGAGGAGGAAAATGAGTGTGAGAAAATAATTAATTTGTTATGCGGAAAAAAATGTTATTCATGGAAATAATGGTGTGTAAACAAAAGAACATGGAAAAAAGTTATGTGTAGCAAGTAATTATAATTGGAGTTCATGGAATAATTTCCATGAACAAATCTTTGGACTTTTTATTGAAATAATTGTTTATTTCATGTTCACCATTATTTTTTTCAAACTTCCAAAAAAAATTGTTTAAGAAGTGTAAAATGTTTTTCCAAAAGTGTGGCATCATCTGAATTACTACAAGGGAGCTGCACTTGCCAAAAGTAAAAGGGGTTTGAAGTGATTTTTCCTCAAATCTAGTCAAAATAACTTTTGGTTTTGAAGCATAACTTTTCATCTCAGAGATAAAAACTTATAAAATTTTGTATCATTGTGTCTTTTGAAATTAACTTTTCAACAACTTTATGCATATTAAATTTGAAGATTGTATGAAGATATTATAACAAGTGGAGCGAAGGGGCGTTACTATCAAAACATCAACACATTGTTTCTTCACATTTTATTATGGTAAGTATTGATTTTTTAAAAATGTCTTGGTATCCTTTAAGTGGACACAATGCATTAGATTTTTAAAATGAAATTCATTACATTCCATTGAATTACCGTAACTTGTTAGAATACAACTACATACTAGTTTCACCCCTAAATGAATTTTGTGAATTGCATATCTTCATGTGGAAGGGTGTGCAATAATTCATCATAGAAAGACATGGTGATTTGATGTGACAACCAAGGTGCAATATCATTGATGAAAAATCCCACCCAACATGTTCAAACAAAACACATTGATGTTCAACATCATTTTGTTTAAGAATGAGTTAAAAATGGTGCAGTCACATTCGAATATTGTTTAATGATGTGTTTACCAAATCATTATGAAAAGAACAACATAACAAATTAATAACCATGTTAAAATGAAAAATTTCATAAAATGGGAGTGTTAGAAATACTATTCGTTTCTAATTCCCAATGTTGATGAATGTGTTAAACATTCGTCAAAAGGACGAATAATATTCACATCCTTATAATAGTTAGGTTAGGTTTAATAGTGGCAGCTAGGGTTTAAAAGTGGAAGCTACATTAAGGTTTGATGATGGCTAGGGTTAGGGTTTGGTGGTAATTAAGGTTAAGGCTTAGTGATGACTAGGTTTTGGTTAAATGATGGCTACTTTAGGGTTAAAAGATAGTATATATAGGAGTGGTTTTGAATAGTCTTTCATTATTTCCTTTCATGGTTTTGAATGTAAATAGAACCTTCAAGCCTTGTTAGGTATTACAAGCCATAATTTTGTGATTGTAACATTTGAAGCATAAAACCTTTGTAATCTTCTTGTTAGTTAACCCTTAGTATATATATATAAATGATTTTTTAATCTTAATGAAAGTTAATTCATATTGAACCATGTCATTTCACATAATATGAACCAAGTTTGGATACCATGTGATTAATTTGGAAATTTTCATCTCAAAAATGATTTTTTTCAACAAAGATGTGATAAATGTGTGGTAAATTGAAAATTTGACAAACAATCACTTTCACATAGAAGATGACAAGCATAGCTAGATGGGCCATTTAAATTTTTTAATAAAAAATTGATTATTTTAATGACTAATGAAGCCCTAAAGTTAGCACATTCAAAATGAAACTTTGGCCCTATTATACCAATGCATGGATACTTATGGATTTTTCAATATAGATAATGAAATTTATTATTTAACTAATATTACATAACATTAATTTTGTAGAAATAAATATTGAAGGGCCAAAAAACCAAAATTGGTACCCAAAATTAAATTGGTACCATGCTTTTGGAACAATTATATTGTATGTACTATAATACTAGACCAAAAAGTGCCCCAAAAGGGAACACCATAATGTTATTTCACCCTAAATCCTATAATCAAAGATGAACATGTCAAAAAACATTGTATATACTTCTTGTTGTCTAAGCATTCATGCATTCTATAAACATGCCAAAAAAAATTGAACTCGTAGTTGTGTGTATAGTTGTAATTATGATGATGGTTCTTAGTCATGCATTACCTTGCCACAAAATTTTGATTCCACAACCAGTCCTTGGTATAATGGGTTGTCTAGGTCCAAAGTTGGATTATTGTTTGATCATGGCCACCCATTGTTGCAAGCTAGGTGAGATAATGGAAAATTACATTGATTGCATTAGGCTGTGTTCATATGAAACCTTCTTGGTTAGCCATATTGTACTTGTTTTTATTATAATTGTTGTATGTATCAATTGTATTTTGCTTCAATGTGCACCAACATATAACAAGGCATTAGATGCCATCTAATTTTTTTGCGTATTGCTGAATTGTGTAACATTGTTCACGTTGTTTTAGGAATACCCCGAGATTAAAATTTCATATGCATTAGATTGTACAACTTCTAATTGATTATTTTGCCTACCAACTCCAAAGTTTAAGATTTTTGGCTCAATGTTAAATGATATGCAGCTCTTTGAATCCAATATGCATTACCAACAAATGTTGTATGTAACTCCTACTACTCATATGCTATGGGATTTAAGCTTGTTGGCCTTTAAAAAATACCTTGTAAGAATCAGCAATTAGTTGTTTGTTTCCCAGAAGTACATGTATTTACCAGATTCATTGTTAGACTTGGTCATAATGGCCTTGGGTACATCCATTTCACATTATTTCATGAAAGTGTCTAATAGTGGATATTTCCAAGTTATTGGGTGTTGGACTTGGTAGGTAATCATTGATTTTGCTTCAACATCGTAAACTAGTTGACCACCATTTTTTTATAGTAATCATGGTGTACACTAAGGAGACCATTTAAATTAGGTAATAAATATTATAATAGTACCGTATATGCAACATGTTTCCCTAGATTGTTGTAGATAAACTAAACATCTTATATCATTTGCAAAAATCAATGGATGTTATATATCATTTGATACTATGCACATGCGTTTTTTTGTAGAAGTGGTATTTAAATTAATCACTAGGGATGAAATTGAGTGTTGGTTGGCTTTATTAATAAAATAAAAGTCAATACATGGTAATATGTCCAAGTAATGAATTGGGCAAAACTTTGGATGGAAGATATCAATCGAAATTGCTTTGATAATACAGTGTGTCATCTTAGAGACAAAACATACAAGTTCATGCCAACTTAATGTGTTATGATTTCCAAGCCCAAAAAATCTAATGAAGAAAAACCTCTAACTAACAAATAGACCCCTTAGAAACAAAATCATATAGGAGGCAATATGCATTTTCAAAAGGAAACTTTAGTAACCACTCCCATTAGGCTAGGCTATAAGTGCCATTAAGCCTCAAAATGAATTAAAAAAACTTGGACTAGGATTTTGGAATTTGGCATTGCAAACTTGTTTCATTCCATTAACCACCATCACCTGATAAATATCTTTAAAATTGAGAAAACAAAGGTTTAATGGACCTAATTTACAAGATATTTAATGTCAATATCATAGGAGGCAATAAAGGAGAAGGAGGTCATTTGGAAAGGAAGGAGTTTTCTAATAAAACAACCTATCTTCTTTGTTTTATAACACATATTGGAATTCGTCAAATAAAAAGGTCTAATGCATACAATAAGAATATTATAAAATGGCAAAAAGTCCTAGGTTTTTGTTAAGGCCATTGAAATAACCAAACTTGAAAAGTGTCATTTACATTACGATATCCAAAAGATCGCCAACCAACCTCTACAAGAGTAAAAAGTGAGAGGCTAGACTTGCATGCATTTTTTACTACTTGGACCTTTATTTCATCAAAATCAAGTACGTTTGCTATGCGGATAACTCTCTACTAGGAATCACTGAACTTGAAAAAAATAAAAATAAAATCAAAATGTGTCATCTTTTTTTTAGAATATAACTTACAATCGAAAATAGGGCAAGATGACATGGTATATACAACCTTAGCTAAGGTTCAATTCTGGGGCATCTACATCAAAATTGTTGTTGTTTTGAAATGGTGATGTCCTTCCTTTCAAATCTTTAAGAAGAAAGGCCATGTCAGAAGCTAATTATCCTTTGCAAACAATGATAGAAGGCTCAATAAAACCAAGCAGGGCAACCATGCATGGTTTCATGGTTATCTATTGGCCTTCAAATCAAAACCAAAAGCAAAAAAGGCAAATGTTTGATAATGTTATGGAACTTGGCAGCAAAACTACCTTAGATTTACAATCCTCACTATGAAACGGTGACATCAAGAAGCTCATAACACAAAAGAAGACCTATTTATTGAGAATTCAAGCTCAACTAGTTAGGTTTCATTACTTATTGGAGTAGGAAAGTAACTAGGTTACTTTCACAAGGTTGAATTACTTTCTTTACTTATATTAGTTTGGTTATTTATGGTTTGGTCTTTTAGTTAAATACCTTGGTGTTGATGGTTTGGTTCTCTTTTCTTCATTACACAAGTTTGTGTATTTAATGTGACAAAAACCTTGAAAAGTTCTTGATGTTACGTTCCATGTTGTGAGCATCATGTTTTAGTTTCTTTTCAATAAATATTTATGTTTGCACTTGATTAGATCTCTTATTTGTTAACATGGTATCAGAGCTTAGTTTATTTGATGAGAAAGTTGAAAGAGATCTAGAACTAAAAAGTTTCTAGAACTAAAGCTTGAGAGTCTTTGATAATATCATAGGAGTTTGTCAAGTGCAAAAAAGAACGAGGAAATGAAAGAATGTGAAGAGAAAGAAAAGAAAAGAAAAGAAGTGAGAGGAGATCAACACATCAAAGATTGTGGAAGTCGAATCTTTAAATCTAGATTTAGATCTATTGTGAAAAGATCTTGAAGTGAAACTTGAAAAGATTATAGATGACTATAAAACGCTTCTATTCTCAAGATTTTCAAAGAAAAAGATATGTTTTGTGAGAGTTATGAACTTTTGAAAACTATGTGTTAGAGTTGGTTTTTTGGTCATATCTCCTTTGTTTGAGCATTTTTGGATGTGTAGCTTTGAGATCTTATAGATCATAAAGGATTTTACATGTGCAAAAAAATTCATGTCATTTAGATATGTATTGAGAGAAATTCAAGTATTTAAAGTTTTAGCTCAATTTTGAAGCTAGTTTGTTTTTTAAATAATAACTATTTGTGATCATCATCAATAGAGCTGAAATTTTGAGCAAATATAAGAGATATATATTTTATGCGTTTCTCAAAATCTCAAGGAGTTTGGAGTTGTTGAGAGTGAGTTATAAGTAATTTTTTTGTTTAGGTCCCAATTTGAGGTGATTTCAAGGAAGTAGCGAAATCTCTCATTTTATGAAGTTAAATGAGTTGAAATTTTGAAAAATGGTAGTATATGTAGTTTTTCACGTTTCACCAAAATTTAAGATCGATCCAAGGTCATATGCTTTGCAAAGTTGTTGTGACAAAAGTTTACATTGCGAAGACATCAAAACAAATTTTGAAGTGGAGCAAATACAATTTGGGAGAACTTGAAGGAAGGAGTTTAAAGATTATGAAGCGCAAATACATTACCAAGACCTTCATACAAAAATTTGGTATGTAACCATGTACTTAATACCATACAAAATATTATATGAAATACATACATATACGTCAAACCTGTGTATAGTATAAAATTTCATATAATACTCGAGACATACAACATATGCAAGGTCCATCTTGTTCAACCCTGACCCTAACCCTAACCCTAAACCTAGAAACCTAAGGAAATAAAATCTTGGTCTTAACCCTAGAAACCCAAGGAAAGAAATAAAATCATTTTTTTGAAACAAATCATTTTTTAAATTTCAAGAAGACATTGAGTGTTGCCTTGAGAGATGGTGGATGGTCTTTCTCAAATTGCAATTGAGAAATTAGACAAGAACAATTTCTAAGTGTGAAAATTTAGGGTTATGATTTTTCTGATGGGGAAAGGCTATTGGGAGTTCATAATTAGTGATGATATAAAACCTCCTTTCCCATAAAACCCCACGTAACAACAAATTCAAGCCAATAAAACTTAACATGAAAAAACTAGGAAAATCTTATATTAGCTTTTTATGAGTGTGTTCCATTCCATGATTTTGCATATTCAAGATGTAAAATCACCCAAGTAAGCTCGGGATACACTGGTGAAGATGTATAACATCAATATACAAGTTCGCAAAATGCAACTCAAACAAAAGTTGCATAGTCTACAAAAAAAAAGATAAACATCAATGACTATTTTATAAAGGTGAAAAACCTTATAGATGTTCTTGCATTTACAGGAGCCCTTGTAGATGATGAAAACCTAGTGGTCGTGACCTTGAATGGACTTGGAAAAGACTATGGCTAGTTTTGTAATTCAATTGCAATTCGAAAAACATTTCCCAATTTCCAAGACTTAATAACCCTACTTATAAGTGAAGAGATGAGAATTGTTGGTACGTTGTCCAATGGTGGATCACAAGAAAATGCTTTCTACTCAAATATTAATAGAGGTAAAGGTAGAGGTAAAGGTGGTAAAACCTCATTTCAAAGTCAACATGAAGGTCATCCTCATGGAGGTGGATGAGGAAACTTTAGAAGAAGAGGAAGTCATGGAGGTTGTGGTGGAAGTCATTAAGGTCAATAACCAAATAACGATTCAAACTGCTATTATTACGAAAAATTTGGGCACATGGCAAAAAATTGTTATTAAAGGGAGCATGATGCTTGAAATGGAAAGTTGTAATAAAGGAATTGTGCATCAATTAACAATCAAGGTGATGAACAACTGTTTGTGATGCAACACATGGCAAATTCAATGATACGAAGTGTATCATATAATAATGTTTGGTATGTGGATTTAGGAGTTTTAAACCACATGAACATTCATGGAGAATGGTTTAAAGACACAAGGGATTTGAAAACACCAAGGTTTGTGGAAATTGGTGATGACATTATACATCCCATCACACAAATTGGCAAGGTGCCATTGTCCATGCAAAATGGGCAAACAAAATATTTGAAAGATGTACTTTATATTCTAACCATAATAAAAAAATTAGTCTTAGTAGGCCAATTGGTGCAACAAGGTTTACAAGTCCCATTCAACCCTAATGGATGTTTTGTGGAAAACATGAGGGATCAAGGTAAATTGATTGCAAAAAAGAAAAGGAATGGATAAATGTTCACCTTGGATGTAAACATGCCTAAGGTGAATTTCATGTTATTCACACATGGAAAAGGAGCTAGAGACATTGGAATTTGGCACAAGTGGGTTGGGCATGTTAATCTCCAACGTTTTAAGTTGTTGGAAAGATAAAATCTTGTTGGAAGTCTTCCCAAATTTGGAATAGAAGAGGTGAAGTTAAAAGTTTGTGGAGCATGCCAATTGGGGAAGCAAGCTAGACATTCATTCCCAACTCAAACAACTCATGTAAGTTCCAAACCTTTGGAAATGATCCACTCATATGTGTGGACCATGAAGACAAAATCCATTGGAGGATGTAGGTATTAGTGAGCTTCATTGATGACACACAAGAAAGGTGTGGGTCTACTTCATGAAACACAAAGGTGAAGTGTTTCAACATTTTTTAAATTTCAAAACAATGGTGGAGAAGGATGTGTGAGCATCAAATGCCTAAGGTTCAATGGAAGGGGAAAATATTTTAAAAATGAATTCAATGAATAGTTGAAGGAACATGGAATTCAAAGGAAATAATCATGAAGTTATTCCCCACAACATAATGGAGTTGCTAAAAGGAAGAACGAGCACATTGCAAAAATAACATGTGCCATGTTCAATGAAAAGAATTTGCCAAATTACCTTTGGGCTAAAGCTATAGCAACTAATCTATATCATGAATCAAACACCCATAGTGGCAATTCATGGCATGACACCCAAAGAAAAATTAACATGTAAAAAACCAAATGTTTCACACCTCAGAATGTTTGGTTGCATTGCATACATGCATGTTCCTGACGAAAAGAAATAAAAACTAGACCCAAAAGCTGAGAAATGTATCTTCATTGGATATTCCTTATAACAAAAAGGATATAGATGCTTCAACCCTTCCACTCGCAAGTTGGAAGTGAGTAGAAATGTTGTGTTTGATGAGATGGTTAGTTAATATTCACCACTAGAGATAACAAAAGATGAAGAGGTTAAAAATGGTGATGTTTCATCAAATGTGGAACAATAATCACAATTAATTAATGGACCACAAAAGTCTTTAATTAGTGGGTCTAGTAACATTCAACAGAAAGGAAGATTAATATCTCAAACATTGTACATGGTAGTTTTCAAATATCATGTAGAAATTCTCATGTAGATGGTGAGTCAAATGATTCAAAAAAGAGTGCGGATGAAGAATTAAGAGTCCTTTCAGTTCCTACCCCTGGAGCTAAAATGGCCAAGAAAGCTTTGAAAACACCTGAAACAACAATAGAGTTAAAGATCCACACAAGTCAAATACCATGTATAAAGACTCACATCTGATGGCTTTGTAGTTCATCATTACACATACACAATGAAAGTTATATAGGAAGTTGAACCCACTTGTTTCAAGCAGGTGGTTGAAAACCCTAAGTGGGATAATGCCATGGATGAAAAGATGGTGGCATTGGATGTTAATGCTACTTGGGAATTGGTAGCTTTACCAAAAGACAAGAAAGCAATTGGATGCAAATGGGTGTACAAAATCAAGCACAATGTAGATGGATTTGTGAACAGATACAAAACAATATTAGTTGCCAAAGGTATGCCCAAACTTATGGCATAGACTATGAAAAGACCTATAGTTAAGTTGCAAAACTAACAACTGTAAGAGCGATCATTGCTCTGGTAGTAACAAAAGGATGTAAAAAATGGTTTTCTTCATGGAGATTTACAAGAAGAAATGTACATGGAACAACCACCATGTTATGTGGACCAAACACATCCTAATTGGTTTGTAGGTTGAAGAAAGCTTTGTATGGCTTGAAGTAAGCACCTAAAGCTTGGTTAGATCAGATAGGTCAGTAGCTTGTCATAAGTGGATTTTAAACATCTAATGTAAATTTTTCACTATATTTGAAAAAGACAAATCGTGGGATTGTAGTCATAGTCATTTATGTTGATGATTGATTATCACATGAGATAGTGATGTAAACATTTATGAGTTGAGGAAGCTTTTGAAGCAAAGTTTGAGATGAAGGATTTGGAATAATTGTGTTACTTCCTTAGCATTGAGGTAATCCAGTCCCCTAGAAGGATATGGTTATTACAAAGGCAATATGTCTTGAACAAATTGTCTGAATATGGGATGACAGGTTGCAAACCCATTTCAATTCCATTGGAGCAGAATGTGAAGTTAAGTGCAGATGATGGTGACCTTGTGGAAGATACCACTAATGTATAGACGCATAGTGAGGAGGTTACATGACCATCACAAGGCCGGATTTGAGTTATGCAATTGGAGTGGTGAGTCAATTCATGCAAACACCACAAAAGCCACATTTGGATGCAATGGAGCACATATTGAAGTAAAACATACTTCATGAAGCCAAGAGCTAGTTACAAATACATGGATACATGGATGTTGATTGGGTTGGCAATGTTTCAAATAAAAGATCAACTAGTGGTTTCATGTTTTTTTTATAGAAGTGGTGTTGTTTTTTGGAGCAGTAACTAACAACCAATAGTTACATTATCGAGCACAAAAGCAAAATACAAAGGCGTAGCAATTGTTGCATGTGAAGTAGTTTGGTTACAAAAACTACTCTCAAATTAGGGATAATCAATGGATGCTTGTGTTGTCATTTATTGTGATAACATCAGTAGCATATTACTTGTTAACAACTTGGTCTATCATGTTGGGACAAAACACATTGAGGTGCATTACCACTTTATTAGAGATAAAAATCTAGTCAGAGAAATTAACCTTATTCATGTCAGTTTTGAAGATCAAGTTGTTGACATTTTTGCAAAGGCTTTAGGTACAGACAAGCTAAGGAAACTTTTAAAAAATGTTTGGTGTACTAGAATTGGATTTGAACTTGGGGGGGGATGTTGAAAATTCAAACTCAACTAATTAGGTTTCATTAGTTATTGGAGTAGGAAGGTAACTAGGTTATTTTCACAAGGTTGAATTAATTTCTTTACTTATATTAGTTTAGTTATTTGTGGTTTGGTCTTTTAGTTAAATACCACAACGTGGAGACATGTACAATCAAGAAAAAAGAGGAGCCCACTATAGTAACAATAGAGGCTACCAATCAACCTTAGAAGGGTCAAAAAAATAATTCGTATGCTTGCCACATTTATGGTTTAAATGGGCATATTGATGGATTGTTTCAAGTTTATAGAGATGTAGAAAATATTTCAAGGGAAAAATGCATCCAAGCTTAGAAGGGAAAGTGGTAGCTTAGGTCAAGACAATCATTGTAGATGTGAATGTAGTAGAGGTCAATTTTGTTACAACAAATAAAATCATAGAAGACCAAGTGTTCCAAGAGAGAAAACGAAGGAAGAATAAAAGTACTATAGATTGGGAGGAGGAGGAGAAATTGAAGAAACAATGGAGGGACAATTTATTAGTTATACAAAGCACAAATTACCAATGAAGGATCTTTTACATCAATAGAAGAATGGAACACAATGTGGCCGAGTATGCTCAATACTACACCATCTATTGAGCTTCAAAAACATTAAGAATTTGTAATTTCACAAAAAAAATTGATATCAATAGAAAAAAAAATTCAGGATATTAGTAAATAGATGTTGCAAACCAGTTATACTTTGAACTTGGGACAATTATTAAAAATAGCTGATGAGTTGAAAAAATATCTCTAGCAGATAATGAAATCAAATAAACCATATATTGTATCTAAAATAATAAATAATAAAAAACACCATTTATATACCAAAAGTAACAATAATGACAATCACTATTGATAACCATATGGTGGTTATTTAAGTACAGATAGGAAAAAACATTATAGGAGATCATAAGTGAATTTTCAATTTGATCAACTATGGCATGCTATTACAATGGCTATAACTTTGTGTTTGCCTATTTTAAAGTGGATGAGTGTTGTTTCAATGGGTTGTTGAGACAAGATTTGTGTCCATGTCAAACTTCTTTTCCCTTGTTCGTGCATTTTGAATGGGTGTATCAGGTTTCATTGTTAGACAAGGTCATTAACCCATCCATTTTTTTTCTTTTTTTGCATGTGATATTCACTTGCATTATACAATATTTTGTTAATGCACCCTTTCAAGAAAACCTTAGTTATGATGAAAAACAAAGTGAACAAATGGTGCGTAGTATAGTAAATAAAAATTGGTTAAAAGATGAACTCATAATTGCTCCAAAATTATATATATACATATATATTATTCATGACACCGTCAAATTGAAGTTTGCCAACCAAAAAAAACGACCAAAGACTATGGTTTGGAAAATGAAAAGAACCAAACCAAAAATGAATCCTTTACAACAATATATTCTCCTTATGAATGCTTAAATTGAAACAAAATATTGTTTTAATAACATGAATTAACAAACACCAATGTTATTTGCATTTTGTCCATCAAGATTGAATTATAATATTGCTTTGATTTGAAAGAAACCTATTTTACGATGCTCAAACTTTGGAATTAGTTATTTGAAAACTTATTAAAGATGGCATTGATGTTTAAAGAATGACATGGAAGGCGTTTTGTTGAAAGGATAATTCATCCAAATGAAATGTCAAATTACAAATGTTGATTAGAAATAATTATTGAGTCAAAATCTTATGGGAACCATATTCATCTAGTTTTGGGAACTTTTAAAATGCAAGAAGGAAAATTGGGTAATAATTGAAGCCCGTGGAATCTTGTATTTAACTACCATGAACTATAGGGGGGAAGGAAAAAAACAAAAAAACTAGAAACAAGGGCATGTCATCATTTAATATGCACAACCGAATGATCTTTTTAAATAAGTAACAACATAAATAATAAGAATACAAAAAATAAAAAATAAAAAATTCCAACTTGGAAATGACACACATATTACAACTTAATCTTTGAAATTCTTTGAAAAACTTGACATGAAATAAGTTGGAATTTGAAGCAAGTTGAGGGTGGAAAATGTGTTGTTAAAAAAACAATCAAGTGTAAAAAAGGAGGGAGAAAAAAATGTGAAAAAGAAAAAAAGACCTTGAAACCATGTAGAAAGCAACATTCGATTATAACAAGAGTGTTGCACAAAATCATGCATGTTAATCCTATGTATGACAAGATCAACAATGGCAACACCACCTTCATCAAGTCCTTTATTATTCACATCCAATGAATCAGGGCCTAATCCTCCAAGTATTGAAGAAGTGAATGATGCATTTAGAAGACTTGGGGAGACACAACAAGAGTTTAATGGGATAAAAGTTGATCAATACGTTGTTACAAACAAGATGATACAATCCCCGTTGTCACATTCCTCATTTTCACACACCCCGCCTTCAAATTGGACCGTGGAACAAAATTCACCTCATGTACTTCATAGTTCAATCCATGGTCATCATGATCATCATGTAGATGTTCGACATGTACATTTTTACGAAGATGAACACCATTGTTGTTGTTGTGTATGTTCAAAAACTTCTCTTGGTTGTTTTTGCAATTGTTTTAAAGGTCCATGGAAGTCATGATTTGGGCTCAAATTCATGAACATTCACAACATTTTCATTTTGAAAGCACACTTGCAAGCATAAACACATGCATAAGTGATTCCTACATTGTTTTTTTTTGCATTATTTGGGCTCCATATATTTAAAGCCATTTGAATTTATGACAACAAAAATTTGCTTCTTACCTTAATTTTGGTGGATATTTATATATTGTTTGAATTGGTATGATATGAATTTAGCACTAACATGTTGTTGAATTTAATTGTTTGTTAGTGACACAATTTAATCAGTCACATGATCATAGATTTTCTTTCAAAATGTGATGATTTTTGAGGTATTAGTTACTTATATTCATATAATGGTCTTGTGTTTTCCTGACTAGTGTACTAGTAGCCTATCATAAAGTGGTTTCTTGTAAAGGAATGATATAATATCATGATTTCATTTATGTATCATGGTTATTTGAATAATTTATCATTTTTTTTCATGATTTGCTTTTGCCAATATTGAACATTGGAGAATTGTTTTGTATGGTGATAGTGACAATGAAAATTGAAAATCTAAAAATAAAAATTTGCACAATCATAAATGTTTGATTTTCAAATATACCTTATGATTTTGTGCATAATATGAAGCAATTCAATTCTACTTAATGTAGTTAAAGTTACATCACATGAAACATTAACATAGAAATTTAACCTTTTAGGATTTTCAATGGACAAGGAAACAATGTTATGTATTTTTTAATTACAATTGATATTTCTCATACATATATAACACAATTTTTTGGTCATGAATTGCATAAAATGTTGTTATTAATGGTCTTTTATCTTTTATCTTTTATGTGATCATGAGCCCAAGTCATGTGGAAAAATCTCCATGGAATTTTTCATTGTAGAATAATTTGATGACATATTATTGGATAGATGTTTGAATCTCGAGGTTCCACAATATCCAAGTGTATCCCAACGTGTGCAGGGAAAAAATTGGTGGAAAATATTTTGCAAACAATGATTATGCATAAAAACGTAAAATTTTGTGATGGCCATAACCATGTTGTGGCAAATGTTATATTACAAAAATTGAAATAGATTATTAAACATGAAAATAAATATAACACAACATGAAACAAAACCAATACAAATACAAAGTCAGATCAAGATAGGACATTAAGATCTCATTGATAACAATAAAAGAATGTAACCATGAAGTTGTAGGTCTCACTTGTGCAAAGTCCAAAATTTGAGGTGCATGGTATTAAGTTATTTACCTTTACATGGAAATGTGTTTTCTATCCATATGACTAAAGATTACACATGAAACACATTCTTTTTGCATGATATTGGAATTGTGTATAATGACATCCAAATTTTTGTTTGAAGAATACAATAACACTCAATCAATCTTTCGTGTTACAACCATCATGGTTGGATTCAAAAGAATGTACAAATTTATCTTTTTTCTCCCCCTAAAAGATAACCATGCATCCTAAAACATGAATTATTGTTGTACAACAATTAACTCTTGTTAAAGTAGTAAGAAAAAATGGTGTTTTTAAAATGTGGACCAATACACACAACACCATTGCCAATGAATAATAAAATTTTACACAAATTTTCTCTTCAAGAAATTATTACAACATGAACATAATTGATTCCTCCGCAAATTTTTTCAAAACAAAGTCAAATGAAATTATGAAAAATTTATGTTGTACACATGTTTAATTATATTATAATTTGATATATTAATTATTTTTCATTCAAAAGTGAATAAATCATTATTTTTAAGGAAAAACTAATTAATTAATAATAGTAACGATCAAGGTTTTTCTAAAAAGATTTATGGAATAGCCTCATTGGTGAAGATCCCTACAAAGATATAATAGTAAATGATGAGGCATTTGAATGGGTTTTAGACCTTTTCAGGGATTTTTGTTATAGGTGGCAACCTTGGTAAAAGTTGGTGATTTTTTTCTCTTCAAAAAATGGTTTAAAAAGCATCTAAAACACCATTCTTTCACGTTTTTTTTTTCTATTATTTTGGGAAAAAAATCACTAAGATGACCTTTATGTATAACAAGTAGGTAACACAAAAAGAAAACCCATGTTAATTGGTAATTGGGGGTTATTAAATTGATAATAGGTGGGTTTTAAAATATTGAATTCTTAAATTCTTATTTGTGGTGATTGAAAGAAAAAAACTCGCCTCACTAAAATTTCCCTTCCTTTTATAGCTTGTAAAATATGATGAGATTAAGAAGTGAAAACCATGTTGAAGGCTTGATGTGTGTGTAAAAGTTAATGTTGCATGTGTTTTTTTATAAACTCACAAGTGGTGCAAAGTCAAAATTACCTTGAACTTTTGAGTTGAAATCCTTTAGAAATTGATCAAGATATGACATAACTAGGTCAATAATAAAACTTTTTTTGACAATACTTCTTATGAAGGAAGTATGCTTTGGATGTAATTTGCATTTCCAACTCAATGGTGTTTAGTTATTTTGTCAATATTTAGATATAATAAAATTGATAATAAAATATCTAGGAATGATGGGTTCTTCAATAGATGAATAACATAATTTCATACTTTTATTATGATCATGAGATGGGAAAAATGAAAGAAAAATAAGGAGTCAAGAATACATGGGCCAAGCCAATATAAATTTATTTTTAGAAATTCCATTTCAAAGATGAAACTAATTTAGGTTTTTCAGTTGGTGTTCATTTATAAGGGTGAAACTTCACATCTTGGTGACCAAAAAAACAAAATGTGATTCCTACAATTGATTTTTTAAAAGGCCCAAAATTGTTTGATTTACATTTTTATATATTAAAAATCACTAGATTTAGACAATAGGTTCCAAGTTCCAAAATGTTGTCAAAATATAATAGGATTCAAAAAAATTACATTGTCCTATTTGATTTGTAGCCAAATTTGGTTAAATATTTTTTTGTGGATGATTGTCATACCACCTACAACACACACAAAATTAGAAAAAAACCCTTGCTTTCAAAGTTGCATGATGTTATTTAGGACTTGGAAAAGACATGGAAACTTGATAAACTGGTTGGGGATGTCATAAGCAAACATCTTTTTTATTTTTGGAAATATGTTATGAACATTTTGGGGACCATATGGAAACATAAATCATTATTCTTTTTGTTGGAGATATTTTTCATGCAAGGTAATGTTTAGTGTTATGTGGTTATTTTATTATTTTAAGAAGCATGGTTTTGGGTATTTGAAAACCCATATGCTCTAAAAGTTTTTGGTTGCATTTTTTTTTTGTTTTTACTAGAAAAATTCACACGTTCAATTACCTTTTTTGTATTTAAATTTTGTCTATTCTTGAGGTCCATTATCTCTTAACCAAAGAACATGTAGTTTATACACATGGGCAATGTTTCAAGATGGGCAATGTGAGCAAATTGAAAGCCCAATTTTTCTTTTACCACCTCATATAAGGTTTTTATAAGTATGAACATGTTTAAAATCTTTACAACATATTATGAAAAGCTTTCTCAAAAGACATAACACACAGCCAAACTTGCATGAACACAAAAATATGGATTCAAACATTGGAGCTTGGTACCTATAAGATGCATTTGATTTTTTCCTTTGAAAACACGTATGGGAATAAAAACACTAGGCTTATTGGTGATTTGTACTCATTTTTTTGACCCATAACTTAAAGAAAATGATCATGGTAGCAAATTCTAAGTTCATTGTTCATCATTACACTTTGTTTTGTCCAATTGTTGTAGTAGAAGAATGTTTGAAACTTCATAAACAATGTTTCTTCCTCTTTCATGACCTTGAACAACTTATTAATATCAAATAGAACCAAGAGAAAACTAATCCCCTTTTCAAAACATGAGTGGTGATTCAATGGTATAGCATTTGTTTAGGACCTTAACACCTCAAAAAAAGATTATGAGTTCAAACCCACTAGTGTGTGCAAGTGAAAGCTTTGTGCCACTTAACTTGATTTAGGGTGCCAAATAACTTATAGCTTAAGTTAGTGACTCTATTGTAAACTTGATGTTTGAACACTTCAAGGTAAAAAAAATGCACAATGGTGGTGTTGGTAATAAGGTATTTAAAGAAAAATGCAATGTAATACTTGGATTTGGGACATTATGGAGAACTAAAATATTGTAGAAGCATACAAATTATTCAAATTGAAATGGTGGAAATTTCACTACTACAAAACTTGTTCCTAGACCACTCAAGATTTCACCCATCTTCCACTTGATCCAAACATGGCTATCAATTTGTTATGTCGTTCTTTTGGTAATGCCTTTGTTAACACATCCACCACCATGTCCTCTATTGAACAATATTCAAAGGTAACTTTGCCATTTTCAATTAATTCTCGAACAAAATGATGTTGCACATCAATGTGCTTTGTTCAAACATGTTGCGTGGGATTTTTCATCAATGATATTGCACCTTGGTTGTCACATTGAATCACCATTGTCTTCTTCTATTTCATGTACCCTAATTCCTTCATGAACTTTGTCATCCATATGGCTTCCTTCGTAGCTTGTGTACTCACCATGTATTCAGCCTCTGTCGTTGATAGAACGATTTGTTGAAACAATAGGATCAGAGGAGAGATTGCACATTCAAAGCACATAGATCACACAAGTATGTGAACAATGCTTGGAGTGAGATATCCAACTCTCCTCCAACCTTGCTCTTTATTCCCTTCCCTG
>Ga0209208_10000275_pt1 | contig 62526 bp, 51 predicted proteins | sample S1TSphfallax_3_FD_187694 | JGI IMG/M metagenome (GOLD analysis project Ga0209208, IMG submission 187694) | Host-associated microbial communities from peat moss isolated from Minnesota, USA - S1T2_Fd - Sphagnum fallax MG (SPAdes) (version 2) | ecosystem: Host-associated > Plants > Peat moss >... | reverse complement strand
CCTGTTGCGCGTTGAGGCATTCCAAGTAGGCGTTCATTTCCGTGTTGTAGCGCTTGTAATCGTTATTCGCGGCCTTCATTTCATCCAAGGTCGCGGTTGCACCGTCCGGCGGCGTCACGGGAGCGGCAGGATAAGTACAGGAGTCTTGCGCGTGCGCCGCGGCGCTCAAGGCAAAAGCCAGAATCAGCGGTTTCCAAGCCTTCATCGGAGATCCTCTTTGATTAGCGGTGCGGACGAGGATATTACGGCCTTAGTGCCCCGAGCCGCCAGCGTTCCACGGATCCGTCGTAAGTCGCTGATTTCGCTGCGTACTATCGCTGCCGCAGCACCCCGGGCCGTCTTTCCGCTAAACTCGCCGCCTTGCGCCCGTAGCTCAGCTGGATAGAGCACCTGGCTTCGAACCAGGTGGTCGGCGGTTCGAATCCGTCCGGGCGCACCATTGTTTTACTGTCCAGCTCGCCGACCCCACGCGCAGGACCCGGCTGATATTCTTGAGTTTCCGCCATGAGTGCCTCGCAGCTCTACCAGATTCTGTACAGGTCCGGGTCCGCCCCCGATCCGGGCTTTCTATCGCTCGACAACTTCGCGAATGAACGGCCCGATTGGTATGAATATTGGCCGATGCGGCAATTTCTCTTGAATCAAGCATTGGACGAAGACACGTTTTACGGTTTCTTTTCCCCAAAATTTCAAAGCAAGACCAATCTCCCCGCCGCTCGCATTGCGGCTTTTATCGACTCCGTCGACGTCGTCACGGACGTCGTGTTATTCAGCCCCGGACTCCACAACAACGCGCACTTTCTCAATATATTTCAACATGGCGATGCCAAACATCCTGGGCTTCTGAGCGTGGCGCAAGAGTTGATGACCCGCCTGGGAAGCCCAATCGATCTCGACACGCTGGTCACTGATTCCCGCAATGAAGTGCTCTCAAATTACTTTGCCGCCAAGCCGCGTTTTTGGCGCCGCTGGCTCGAGCTCAATGAAGCAATGTTCCGAATTGCGGAGAGCGTCGCTGATCCACTCGGCGCCAAATTGCAGCAATTGACTCTCTATCGGTCCAAGTCCATGGCGCCCATGAAGGTGTTCATCATGGAACGGATGGCAACATTGATTCTCGCGACCGAGCGCGGATTCGTGGTGCGTTCCTGCGACGCCTTTGCCGCTCGCTCACGGCTCTACCGTGCACCCGTGGCGATTTCGTCCGATGCCTTGAAGATCGCGTATGCGATTACGGGAGATAGGCATTACAGGGACGTGCTCACGTTGATTCACAAGCAGCGGTCGTATTTGAATTGGCAGACGCGCATTGGCTCAATAGTCGGTTCCAAACCGATTCGAGATTGCCTTGCTGCCTTGGCTGCGAAGTGGCGTGGCCGTGCGGACTAACGGGCTTCGTCGATCATTTCCTGGGCCGACGTGGACCCATGCGCCCGCGCACCCCGTCCCACCAACCTTCGATGACCGCTGATATTTTTTGTGATTTGTTCGATTCGTATAAAAGAATGCGCTTGCAGAGTCGGAATCCTCGCTGGAGTCCTTTCACCGCCCAGCCGACTCCACGATAACCGCCATACTCTCGCAATAGCGCCGTGGTGTTGCGGGCCATGTAGTAGCGCCGGTCTGCCGAGTGATTGGTGGTGACCCGAGTCGCCCACAACAGTTGATGCTGGGTCGGGGCGCCGATGGTGTGGGCAATGAGCGGGCGGCGCGACTGAATGACGCTATAGCCCTTGAGCTTGGCGCGAAGACAGTACTCGGTATCGACGTAATCAATGAAATAATCATCCCTAAACGGCCCGATGCGCGCATGCGTATTCAAGGGCAAGAAGGAGCCCGACGTGATCACGCTTTCCGTCCGCTCCCATAACTCTGCCTTTTGCCAGACTGGACTCGGCCGGTCCATATAGCCAGAACCGATGACCGCCAATCGCTCTCGGTCTGGAAAATCAGCGTAAATGGCGAGAAACGTAGGCACCATGTCGCCCGCGACGCAAGAATCCTGATCGAGTAGCACCACCCATCGATAGTTCAAGTCGAGCGCGTGCTGAATCCCCCTGTTGAGGGCGCTTGCAACTCCTAGATTCTCGCCGTTGAGAACGAGCAAGATCTTGGGCTCGAGGGCAATGACGCGCAACCGCGCGGTGTTTTCCTCTTTCGATCCATTATCCACGATGATGACCAACGGCACCTGCTGGAGCAGCGGCCGGAGTCGCTCGGTCAATGCATCATCCGCGTTATAAGTGACGACGACCGCACAGCCGGCAGCATCGCTCGCAAGGATCTCGTTCTCGTTGATTTCCGCCATCAAACCAAAGCCGCATACTGCGCGGCGACGGCGGGCGCATCCAGCAAGCGCAAGACGTCCACCGTGGACACGTCAATCTCACACGCCAACGCCTCATCCATCCGCTGCGCCAACGCCTTGGGATCGCCTACTGGCACCAACCAACGTGCCAAAGAGCCGGTCAATATCTCGGCAGGACCATGCGGACAGTCCGTGCTGACGATCGGCGTACCACAAGCCAAGGCCTCGACCAAGACCAAGGGAAACCCCTCGTAGTCCGACGAGAGCAGCATCAGCTTCGCATGGCGCATCCACGGATAAGGATTTTGCCGAAATGCAACCGCACGCACGCGTCGTTCAACCCCGAGGCGCCGCGCCAGCTTGATCACTTTCTCGGGATGGTTGGTGAGCATGACCAAGGGAAGGTCATTGGCGCTTTCACGCAACGCCTCAAATAATACATCAATGCGTTTTTGACGAGATGCCCTTCCAACATGCAGCAAATAGGGCTCGGTCGGGAGCGGCTCGTCGAGTGCGGCCGCGCGCCGGCGTATCTCCTCGAACTCGAGAGGATTGTAAATCGTGCGTATGCTCGCCGGCGACAGCCAGCGACATTCACGGAGTTCTCGCTCCAGCCCGCGAGACACGGTGAGCACTCGTTTGCCGTTTAGAACAGCTTGCAGACGGCGTTGGCGCCAGTATTGCAACGGATTGCGTCGCAGAGTTTGCATCAACGCAGCGCGAATAGAGGCATGCACACAGTACCAATCGTTCGCCAGGTCAGCCTGGGCCACGACGTGCTGCGAATGAATCAAGTTGGCAACGATCAAATCGAAGGGTCTGCCGTCATTGCGCTCCAGTTCGACCAGGCGCGCTTTCAGCTCCATGGCCTGGGATGCGTAAGCACGCCCACCCATGAGGTTCTTGGCCGGTGTCACCAGAAAGTGTAGATTCCGTTCGCGCCGTGCATCGTAGTGACCGGCCTTTTCGAGCGCAATGACGTGGGCCTCGTGACCGGCTCGTTCGAGTTCCCGCCGCAACGCGAGTGCGACTTTCTCGGCGCCGCCGCCGTACATCGAATCAATGACCAAAGCGATTTTTTTTGTCGTCGAATTCATGGTGTCGATAAAAATAGGGGCGGCCGTCAACACTCTTCGATGTTCGCATCGCTCGGTCATCGCCGCGGCCGTGGCGTCATCGGTGGGTCACCTCGATGTGCCGATTGTTTAGCATGAAAAGCACGGGCTAGCTCGTCATTTCGTTGAATCCGTGACGACGGAGGACGCCTCCGCCGTGGAATCGACGCTCGCGGGCGCGTATCATCAGATGCCGTCGTACGGGGACCCCATGTCTTTCAGTCTTCGCAAGCTCTTTGGCGCCCGGTCCGCGGCGGCCGAACCGCCCGCGGGTTTCGCCCAGGCCTTGGCATTGATCGAGCAGGGCCACCGAGAGCAAGCCTTGCTTGCTCTCGCGGCAATCCTCGCGGTCGAGGAAAACTATGCTGCGGGCTGGTACAAGCAGGGCAATCTACTCAAAGACTTGAACCGGCCGCAAGAAGCCATCGCGAGTTACGAGCGCGCCATAGAGCTCGAACCGCGGCACGCGCCAGCACACTGCAATCTCGGCGTGGTCCTTTTGTCACTAGGCAAGACGGAAGATGCGCTGCGAGCATTTCGTCAGACCATCGAGATCGATCCGCGCGACGCCATCGCCCACTACAACTGCGGTTTGGTCGAGCAGATGCTCCATGAGCGCCTCGCCGCCACAGCCAGTTACGAGAAGGCGATCGCGTTGAATCCCCAGTATGCCGAAGCGCATTTCAGCAGAGCGCTGCTGCAGGAGGAATCGGCGCAGTGGCAGCAGGCATTGAGCGGGTTTGATCAAGCGCTTGCGCTGCGCCCCGCATTCGCGCAGGCCCATTTCCATCGCGGCAACGTGCTCGTTCAGTTGAAGCGCTGGACCGATGCGCTGGCGAGCTTCGAGCAGGCGGTGTCGATCGACGCGCGGCATGCGCTCGCGCATCTGCACCGCGGCAACGTGCTGCGCGAGTTACGACAATGGGATGCGGCTTTGGCAAGTTACGATAGGCTGATCGCCCTCGAGCCCGACCATGCCGACGCACACTACAATCGCGCCGTGGTGTTCGAATTGCTGAAACGGTTTCCGGAGGCACTGCGGGACTTGGAGCGTGCCGTCGCCATTCGACCCGATTTCGTGGCTGCCCAGTACAATCGCGCCCTGGTGTTATTGCAGACGGGAGAACTCGCCGCGGGCTTCGTGAGCTACGAATGGCGCTGGAGAAATCGCGGAACCGGCTTCGATCCCGCCGACTATCACGGTGCCGTGCCCCTATGGTCCGGCCGGGAATCGCTCGCGGGCAAGCGCATCCTCGTGTTCACCGAGCAAGGGCTGGGGGACACGCTGCAGTTCTGCCGGTATGTCAAATTGATTGCCGCTCTCGGTGCGGACGTGGTTTTCGAGGTGCAACGTCCGCTGACCGGCTTGCTCGCCGCGATCGAAGGGGCATCGACGGTAATCGCCCAGGGCGACCCGGTCCCACCGCTCGATTTCAAGTGCCCGCTGATGAGTCTGCCGCTTGCGTTCAAAACGAGCTTGGACACGATCCCGTCCGGCCGCAAATACCTTCACGCCGACGCAGCAACCGTGTCTGCGTGGCAGTCGCGGCTCGGACCGCGAACCCGTCCGAGGATCGGCTTGGTGTGGAGCGGCAACTCGCAATATTTGAACGACCATCGGCGCAGCATTCCGCTCGCGACGCTGGTCGCGCGGCTGCCGCGCGAATTCGATTATTTCTGCCTGCAAAAAGACATACGTGCGGAGGATCGCGCGACTCTGGATGCGAATCCATTCATCGCGGAACCCGCCGCGGATTTGGTCGGCACGGCGGCCTTATGCGAATGCATGGACTTGGTGATTAGTTCCTGCACGAGCATCGCGCACCTCGCGGGTGCGCTCGGTCGGCCGCTGTGGGTTTTGCTCGCCTATAACGCGGACTGGCGCTGGCTGGAGGACCGTGACGACTCGCCATGGTATCCCACCGCAAGGCTCATCCGGCAGGCCACCAGCGGCGACTGGGATGGTGTCGTCTCACGCGTCGCGGCGGATCTCGCTTTGACATTCAGCGCCCCGCAGTGACGTCCTCCTATGGCGGGCTTTCCGCGTTCTCTTGATAGCATCGATGCACGAAGTCGCTGCCATATCGTGCGATCACGCCGGCGGGGGTCGCGGTTTCCGCAAGCTCTCGGAACTCGAAGCGGATTGGATCTTCGGTGCTGATGCCTTGCGGACTGACGGTGGCGAGTAGATAGCCGTAGACATGGGTCTTCGCGAATTTCGCCTGTGACGCAGCCGGCGGTAGCGTGTAACGAAAGGCGCCGGCAGTGCCGACGATCCAACCGGGTAAGACTCCACCGTGGTCGCGCCAATAGGGCGTATCGAAGATCCCTTCCATCACGTAGTGAGAATGGGAGGCGAGAACATAGACGGGCTTGACCTTTTTTACCTCGAGGAGTTCTTCGTAGACCGCGAGTCCCGTGGCCTCGCCAGTGGGCGAGTCGCTCATGCTATGCCCTCGCGCGAGACTCTCCGGCAATGCCTCGTGCATTCCAACGACCAAGGCCCGGACGTCGGCGCTTTGCAAATCGCGCTGCAAAATAGCCTTCAACCACTTGAGTTGTGGCTTGTCGAACTGATCGACGGTCGCGTTATCGAGATAGATAAAGTCGACCCCATCGCGGAACCAGTGGTAATAAGCGCGGACTTGATGATCCTGCGGGTCGTCCCGCAAGCGTTGGTCGCGAAGTACAGGCGCATCCAGCCAATCGGCGAACGTCAGGGTGAATTCTTCCCGGGTCTTCGGGGAAATGGTCTCGTGATTACCGATCCCCAAGAAGAACGGTGTTTCGCCAAACGGCTCGACTTGGCTGCGCTGGAAGTCGGTCCACGCTGAGTTCTCGTACTCGATGATGGTCGCGGTCGGGTGCAGACTCCGGTAATCATCGTCAAAATCGTAGATCGCGCGCAAATCCCCGAGGTGCCAGTAAAAAGCGGCGTGGTTTGTACGGGTTGCTTCCGCTATCGATGGCATCACGACGTCGCCGCAATTGCGCGAGTCCCCCGACACCATGAATGTCCACGCCGGGTCGGGCGGCTTTTTCGGCGCCGCGTAAACCCCATTGCTCAAAGCGGCGAGGAGGCCCGCAAGCAGGAAAGGTCGGCAGTAACTCATCTTTTTAACTAGATTCATGCGAACTCATGGTGTTCACGACGGTGATTCCGTCCTTGTGGTTGCGCTATTCTCGACGCCGGGTCCCGAGCTCAGTGCGAGCCGACCACCAGCACCGTGAACGAGCCTGGAATGGGTTGGGGTCGCGGATGGGGCTGATCGGCGGTCGCAGCGGGTGGTGTCCCGAATTCGGAGGTAACGAGATATACGGTGCCGGTCGCGGGATCGAGGGCCATGGTACGCGCGCCGCGCTGCGTCGGCACGGTCGCGACGACGTCGTAGCGATCGGCGGACTTCTGCCGAACGACGGTCAGATTCCCCTCGCCATTGGAGCTGAACACGAGTCCGCGTTTCGCATCATAGGCCGCCGCGTCCGGTCCCTCGCCGATCGGGACCCTCGCCACGGCCTTCCCGCTCTCGGCGTTGGTGATGGCCATGACCTTCCCGTCACAGACCGAAAATAACCGATGGTGCGTGCGATCGATGGCCAGCCCGGTGGGGCTGTCGCAGCCGTCGAGAGCCCAGGTCGCTTCGACCACCAACTTGCGGCTGTCGATGACCACCATTTGCCCGGGTTCACTTTCGATGTTGACGTAGATGCGACCGTCACCGCCATCGGCGGCGAACTCGGGTTTATCGGGTACCGGCAGCGTCGCGACGATCGCGAGCGTTTGCGCGTCGAGTACAGTGACGTCCTTGCTCTTGCCGTTGAACGTGAACACATGTTTGCCGGCCGGTTCGTACAAAATCGCATCCGGGTTATGCGCTGGAACCTTCACTTCTTGGAGGGTCTTCAGGGTCTCGAGATCGAAGGCGGTGACGGAATCCGCCTTGCCATTGCTCGTGAAGCCACGGTGCAAGTCCGGGGCGAGCGCAATGCCGTGCACGCCGAGCGTGTCCGCGACGGTGCCGATGACGGTGCCAGAATCCGTGTCGACTACGTCGACGCGGGTACCTCGGCTGAGAAAAAGTCGGTGGGCGGCACCGACCGTGAGATAATCCCACCCGCCGTCACCGCCAATCTTCCAACGCTGCAATACTTCCATGCCGGTGTCCGCGAGCGCAGTCCCTGCCAAGCCTGCGAGCAAGCTCAATCCAATGAATCGAACGAAACAAGGTTTCAAGGCCACTGGGTAGGTCTCCTATTGGCAGAAATCGACTTGGCAGCAATCCACCATTTCGCGCGATCACTATACGCGCAAGTCCAATCGCGACTCCTTACAAAAAAGTACCGATGCCGCGTGCCTACTGTTGCTAAGGTGCCTAACCTTACGCTGCACGCACCCCATCGGACCAGCGGTAATCGATCTATTCGCGAGAGCTCGCCGGGTGGTGGTGGCGTGCGCCCCAGAGCGAGCGGTATGTCCCGTCGGGATCGTAGGTGGCTGCTTGTTTGTCTGGGTTGAAGCGTCGGCCTTGCCGTGGATCGGCACCTCGACCCGCGAGATAGAGCCAGTTGCCTTGATTGCTGTAGACGTCGAAGTCGACCAGTCTTGATTCGAACCATGCCGCGCCCGCGCGCCAGTCGCAATCGAGCTCATGGATGAGGTAACTTGCGACGACTTGGCGCAGTCGGTTCGACAAGTAGCCGCTCGTCACGAGTTCGCGCATGCCGGCATCCACGAGCGCGTGTCCCGTCGCGCCCGCGCACCAGCGGCGGAATGCGTCGGTGTCGTGACGCGGCGGCGGCAGGCGGCTGAGCCCGCTGGCGTGAAACAGCCGCGCGCCATGTTGCAGGGTCGCGAAGCGAAAGAAATCGCGCCACAGCAGTTCGAACCAGATCCAGTAGGTGCTGTCATTCGCGCCCAGCCGCGATTCGTGGGCCTGCAGTGAGCCATACACCGTGCGTGGCGATACCGCGCCGATCGCAAGCCATGGCGAGAACTTGGTCGAATAGTTCACGCCGGAGAGCGCATTGCGCGTCTGCTTGTAATGCCTCGGAGCTGCCGAGTCGAAGTATCGCGAGAGATGCGCGAGCGCCACCTGTTCGGACCCGTTGAAATCGGGATCGGTAAACGGAAACGACGCGCCGTCGGGAAGCACCATCGTCGCTGACGCTACGCTCGCCAGCGCGCGCGCTGGCGAGACCGGCGCCGCGACCTCGACCGCCACCTCGACCGGCATCGGGAATCGCGATGGCGTCGCGGCGGGCGGCCGCGGCTCGGTACGGGCGCCTTCGACTGCCTGGCGAAATGCGGTGAAGACCCGCGGCATCTGGTCGACACGGAACGGCAGATCTGCGGGGTCCAGCAGGCTGGATTGCCAGCGCTCATGCACCTGCAGGCCGGCAGCGCGCAACGCAGCGCACTGCGCCAACTCCTCGGGCGCAGCGATCGCTTCACAGAACACGTCGGTCGCGCCGATGGCCCGCGCGAGGCGTGACACGGTCTCGACGGGATCGCCGGCACCGACCAGTAGTTCGCGATCTAGTGCGGCCAATGCGCGGGCAAGTCCGGCGAGCGCTTGATCGCGAAAATGGCGACGATGCGGTCCCGTGCGCTCGAATCCCCAGCGTGTCGAGCGACGCTCGTCGTCAGGCACGACAACCAGCAGCGCGAGCCGCTCCGCCTGACCGCAGGCATCGGTCAGCGCTGGGTTGTCGGCCAGTCGGAGATCGTTACGAAACCAGTAGATCGCGTTCTGCATGGCCGATCCGCTCGGGAACTCTGCCGGCCAATATTCGTGCCGGACGATCGGCAGCAAGACGGATTTCGGGACCTTCGGGCATTGCGCGTGAGATTACGGCCCGGATGCCTCGATGGGATAACGGTTCTGGTCCAAGTCTCCGCCGTGAGGTCGTGGCTTTCGAAGGGCTTTGGCAGTCGTGTGCCCAGTCCGCATCCGGACTTTGCGCGCGGCGATCGACGACGGTGCGCCGACCAGCCGGCCGCAATAGCGCTGCTCCCTAGAATTTGACCATCACGCCGGCACCGTAAACGACCTCTCGGGTTCGCAAGTCGGGAAACCAGTCGCCTGCGGGACATAAGCCGGTGGACTGTGCAGCAGGCGCGCCTACGCACGCGGCCGGGCCGCCGTAGCTGCTGTTGTTGCCGGTCGTGCCACCCGAGAGGGGTGGCGTCATGCCGCCGGAGCCGGTCCAGTACGGCACGTCCGAATGGCGGAATGTAACTTCCGTCCACCAAGTGATCCAGTCCTTGGGCATGTACTGCAGGTTCAGCTGCGTGTCCCACTGATAGAGTTTCTGACCCGGTTGTTGCGTGAAATAGGGCGTACCGGTCGCCGCCGTGGCGCCATTGACGGGCGGCGTCAGCGCGAGATAACGGCCTGGGTTGTTCATGAAGCCGCCGCCGATCGTGATCGCGTAGAGATCATGATTGAACCACGTGCGGTCGTAGGCCATCATGCCGAAGAAGTTTTCCTTGTTCGGTCCGTGTGAGCAGTACACGCCGCCGCCGTATTCGCAGCCCAGGTCCACGGTGAACGAAAACGCCATCTTGGAGACGCCGGCGCCGCCTGCACCCTTGGCATCGTAGTATTTGTACAAAATGCTGTCGTCCTCGTGTACGCGCGTGACGTTCGCGTAGTTTACCGGCGGTCCGCCGCCGACGTACGATCCCGACACGGCGTTCGGGGGTCCGCCGTTCTGCGGGGTGCACGCCGTGTTCTGCGTGCCGAGTCCGTTGGTCGCGTTCGTCTGGCAATTCAAATTGTCCTGGCCGACCGAATACGAGTTGAACACCATTTTCAAGGACTCGTTCGGAATCCACAGGATCTGGCCGCCGAAACCGGGCTTGCTGTTGAACTTCGCGTACGACTGCCAGCCGTTGATCAACCAGGGCTCGATCTTGAGCGTCTGCGTCGGGAACCACTGCACCCGCAGGCCGTTGAAGAACCACGGCGTGTTCGAGGATACGAACGAGGGCTGATAGGTCCAGTTATCGAAGTTGTAGTAACTGAACAGACCGATGTAGGAGACGAACACGCCGACGTCGACGTTCAGGCCGTGGTTGACGTCGAAGTGGTAGCCGGCATTGGCTTCCGAGAAGTACTTGTAGGCCCCTTGCAAGTCCCACTCGCCGACCGCGGCACTGCCATCGTTGCGCGGCGTGGTCGTCGCGAATTCGCCGAACATCGACAAGAATCGCGCCTTGACGTTGTTCCAGTGGAAGTCACCGCCGAAGCTCACTTGTTCGATCTGGAATTCGCCGGAGCGGAATTCCTCGGTGGACCCGGAGATCGTGTGGTCCTGAGGATGATTGCCACTCTGCAGATAGTTCGAGTCGAAACGAATTTCCGGCGTGAAGAACTTCGTATCGAAGATCGGCGCTTTCTCGCGACTCGTGCCATTCATCCAGCCGAGATCCCCGACCGCGAACGGAGTCTCGGTATCGACCTCCGGACCGGGTTCCGGCGCCTCGAGAGCCTCGGGAATGACTTGGGCGGACGCTGCGACCGGGGCCGTAGACGCGACTTGCGCCGGAGAGGCCTGGGCAGTCCCGTTCATGACGATGTCCGTGCGGGTTGCCTTGAGCGGCGTGACCGAAACGGGATCGAGCGCCACATCGGGCAGTCCGTCGAGCTGTGCAGTCACGATCCACTGACCGGAAGGAAGATCGGCAAAGGAGTAGATCCCATCGCTGCCGGACAGCGTCGAGCGTATGGCCGTGCCGTCGGTCCGGGCGACGGTCACCGTGGCATACGCAATGGGAAGCTTGGCGGAATTCCTGACGACACCGACGATCGTGCCTAAAGCCGGCCGCGCGGCAAGGTCAGCCTCAGGCCCCGCCGGATCCGCAGCCGCGGCGAGACCGCCGAACGTCACGAACACGCAGAACACACAAGTCCGCAATTTCTCGTTCAAGTGATGATCCCCAGAGTGGTTTTTCTGTCGGGAGCATCTTTACCAGTTGAGTTATTAACGACGCATTAATAAATGCGCGACGCTCTCGCCGCGGAAATTTCTTAACGCTTTTCTAACGCGGGGCAGGGCAGCCCAAAGGCTTCACCATCCACGGCGCAACGCTGCGACTGCCGCTTTATTGCGCGTTGGTCTCGGCGGCCTCGCGCCGCTGTGCGTCGAGGGCTGCGGCCGCGTCGAGTTGTTGCTTGGCGCGCGCTTCGGTTTGTAAGGCTGCCTTGGCCTGCTCGGCCTGCGAGCCACCGGCGGCGGCAGCCGATACCGCGGTCTCACCAAGGCCGCAGGCAGCGAGCGGCAGACAGGCCGCGAATATCATTATCAGCCGTTGCATGACCGAATCCTCATGAGTCGTGAGCTCTCTCTATACGCGACCAAGGCGGGTGCATGAAAGGACGCAGCACTCACTTTGGCCGAGCCGCCTTCCACCGCGCGACTCGAACGCGAGTTTGGCGTAAGGGATTTCCCGTGTGGATGCGACGCCACGCCCCTGTGTCTGATCCGCCACCGCGTGTCGGTGAAACAAGACGCAATGACTGCGAGCTCCCGTGCCTATAGAAAGGCTCCCCCGGATTCCATGAGTATGTAATGTTCAAGAGCATTTTCGGCCTATTGATCGTAGGCGTTTTCCTACCGACCCTCGCCAACGCGAGCTTCCGGATCACGCACGCGACGATCACGCCGATAAAAACCGCCGCCGCGTCGATACAAAAAATGGACATCAACGTGGCGCTTGCATCCACGTCGGCTTCCGAAGGTGCATGGATACGCCTCGAGATCGAGGACCCCGCCGGCGGCGTGATCGGCAAGTCAGACTATGCGACGAGCGCGAGCTTCGTCGCCGGGCAGAGTGTTCCCTATCAGTGGACCTTTACCCTGCCCTACACGGCGGCCAGCGGCACCTATACGCTGAACGTCAGCGTGTATAGCGCCGATTGGGCCAGCGAGTTGTATTCGAGCGCCGCCGCCGCAAGCTACGTTTTCAAGGCGGTGCCGTTCGCTGTCAGGGTCGTCTCGACCGCGATGAATCCCAGCGTCGCAAAAAGCGGCGATACGGTGAGCATCAGCACGGTGCTGAAATCGAACATTACCGCGAGCGGCCTCGAGGTCATGTTGACGCTGCAAGATCCGTCGGGTGCGCCGGTGGCGCAGCGAGCGCTGAAGAAGCAGTATCTCAGCGGTAATCTGCCGCGCAGCTTCAACTGGCAATACACGATCCCGAGCGGCATGAGTGCGGCGACCTACGCGCTCAAGGTCGGCGTCGCCTCGGCAAGCGGTGCGATCAAGTATCTTGCGAGCGGTGACCTGCAAGGGCTCGCGGTTTTGGGGAACGGCATGTGCGCAACGCCGACCCCGCCCAGGTTCAGCGCGGAATCGGTCTCCGCCACCTACGGGCTCGCGATGCACGGCGCGAATACCGGCGCAGATTATGATCTCGTCGCGGCGAGCGGCGCCGGCATCGTGCGCACGAACCTGTACTGGTCCGACGTCGAGACGAGACCGGGCGTCTATGATTTCAGCGTCTATGACCCGATCGTTGCGAGCCTGATCTCGCGAAATCTCACTCCGATGCTGATCTTGGGCTACGGCAATCCGCTCTACACCAGCGGCTCACCCGTTCCCCCGCCCGCGACCTGGCGGAGTGCTTTCGTGAACTACGCGCGGGCGGCCGCTGCGCATTACCAAGGTCACGGCATACTCTGGGAGATCTGGAACGAGCCGGATGGCGGTACGTTTTGGACCCCGCCGAGTCCCACCGATTATGCCAATCTCGTCATCGCGGCATCGCCTGCGATCCGGGCCGCTGATCCCTCGGGTGCGGTGATCGGCGGCGCGACCTCTGGCGTCGATTGGACGTTCGTGCAAGCGATCGCCGGCGTCGGGGTGCTGCCCTTCGTCGATGCGATTTCCGTGCATCCGTATCGGCATACGGAACCCGAGACCGTGCTGCAGGATCTGGCGACGCTGCGCGCCGTGATGGAGACTGCGGCGACCTCCTGCGCGCGGCAGACACCGATCATGATGTCGGAATGGGGCTATTCCACGACCTGGAACACGGGCTCGCGCGCGGCGGACTCGGCGCTCCAGCAGGGCTATTTTCTGCAGCGCGAATGGCTCATGGGCTCCTACCTCGGGCTGCCGGTGTCGATCTACTACGACTACAAGGACGACGGCACCGATCCGTCGAACGCGGAGGATAATTTCGGGACCGTGAACGCGGATGCCTCGCCGAAACCGGCGTATCAGTCCGCGCTAGCCTTGGCGGGAGCGCTGCAGGGATTCACGTTTTCACATCCGGTTCCGACCGCCAGCCCCAGCGATTACAGCATGCTGTTTCTCTCCGGTACCGATGTCGCTGTCGTGAACTGGATCGACAACGCCTCGGTGATCGGCGATCCGGCCAATATCCCCGTGGTCACGATCCTCACGCCCGCTTCGCCGGATTACGCGAGTTATTTACGCTCGGCCGAGATTACCTATCCGCACGATCTTCTGATGGCTGCGCCGGGCAACGATGTGCTCGCCACGTTCGTGATACACAACGACGAGGCGACTTTGGCGACCATCCAATTGAGCATCGGCGTGACCAGCATTGCCCTGACGATCGAACCCGGACATGCATACACCTACACCCAGGAATTGTCATTGACGGCGAACAGCCTCACGGTGACGCAGTTTCCAGTTGCGATGACGTGGAATGGCATGACGGTCGCCGCGCTGCCGGCCGTGCAGGTCGCCAATATGCGGGCGATCAGCGGACAGACCGGCTTTCCGCTCGGGGCCAACTGTTCGACGACTGCATGCTACGCGAGTCCGACCCTCGTCCCGAGCAACGCCGCGACGGTGCCGGTTGCGCCGCGGCCCATCGAACTGCCGCATCCGCCTTTGATCATCCGCTGACGATCGCCCGCTCTCGTGCGCGCTGATCGCTGATTGTTGCTCCGGCTACAGATGCCTTGACAATAGTTGTCCAGGCATCTAGCATTTTGCCGAGAGTTACGGGGCGTTCGGTCGGCGGAATCTGGCGTGCGGGTGCGCGCATCGGCGGCAGCGATGAATATCACAAGGGCAGAGCTGGTCAGGGCAGTGGACGCGCCGCGCCGCCATCGGGTGCGGCTGGCGTTCGTCGTCTCCACGTTCCTCTGCGCTGTCGCGGTCCTGCAAGGCTGCGCGGACGAGGCCCGCCGCGATCTGCCGCCCTGGGTCTCGACGCGTGCGCCGGCAACTGCGCCGATGCACATTCGCACGCTCGGGCCGGATCGGCAGTTCTCCGAACTGGCCGCCGACTCGGTCGCGCGGCGTCTCCCGTCGGATTCGCCGGCGGAGCCGCTGAGAATTCTGGCGCTCTCGGGCGGCGGCGCTTTTGGCGCTTTCGGCGCCGGTGCCCTGGTCGGCATGAGTCAAGCGGGCGAGCGGCGGGATTTCACCGTCGTGACCGGCGTCAGCGCGGGCGCCTTGATTGCGCCGTACGCGTTCTTGGGTCCGGCATGGGACGCCGAACTCGTCGACTCCTATACCAGCGGTTCCGGTGAACACCTATTGCGATTGCGCGGCCTGGGCGCCGTCTTCGGGTCCAGTCTCTATCAGGGTGCGCCGCTCGCCAAATTGATCGATCACTACGTCACGGACGACTTGTTGCGGGCGGTTGCCGCTGAGGCCGCGAAGGGGCGGTTGCTGCTCGTGGCGACGACGAACGTCGATTCCGGCGAACCGGTGATTTGGGACCTAGGGTCGATTGCCCGCTACGGCGGCGGCAATGCGCATGATCTGTTCCGCGACGTGCTGGTCGCGTCGGCGAGCGTGCCGGGCATGTTTCCGCCGGTCGTGATGCATTTTCAAAAGAACGGGCAAAGCTATGACGAGGCGCACGTGGATGGCGCCGTGACGCTGCCGTTTTTCGTCGCACCGGAATTTGCCGATGTCCCGCCAGGATCCGCGCTGCTGCGCGAGGCGAGCGTTTACGTACTGATCGACGGCTCGATCGACGAACTGCCCCAGGCAACGCGTTTGCGAACCGGCGCAATCGTCTCGCGCAGCGTCACGAGCGGCATGCACATGATGATGCGCACGACGCTGGAGCTGGTTGGCACCACGGCGGCGGCTCACGGCGTACGATTCGAATACGCCGCGGTACCCGCCGCCTACCCGCAGCACAAGGCTTTCGATTTTAGTGCGGCCAACATGCGACCTTTGTTCCAATATGCGGCGTCCTGCGCGGAAACGGCGCAGCTTTGGACCATGTGGAGCCCGAACTCCTTGCCCTCGCTGGTCGGCCCGGATGCTGCAGGCGTGTTGCCCTGCCCGGCGCGGGACGCTGCCATCGAACGGCTGGCGAGTGCTGCTCCTTGACAATAGTTGCCCAGGCATCTAAAGTCTCGACCATGACCATGACCAGTACCGTTGCCGTCCCCGAAGACGCGAACATTTACGATTCGAAAACCATGGATCTGCGCGACTCGATCGCCGGCCTGGCATTTCAGTTGCGGCTGGTGCTCGTGGCGGCGCTCGATCGCGAACTCGGCGCCGATCCGGATGCCGCGGCCTTCGAGGTGACCGCGGCCCAGTTTTCGATCCTCGTGCATGTGCTCAAGCGGAACGTGCAGTCGGCTTGCGAACTCTGTGAGCAGCTGGATTATGACCGTGGCGCGATGAGCCGGATGATCGATCGGCTCGAGTCCAAGGGCTTGATTCGGCGGGTACCGCTCGCGCATACACGACGCGGATTCGCGCTCGAGGTGACCGCCGAAGGCAAGGCGGTGTTCCCGAAGATGGAGGAGTGTGCATCGCGTGTGCTCAACCGGATGCTGCGCGGCGTAACCAGGTCGCAGGTCCGTACGGCCGAAAAGGTCTTACGGCAGATGCTCGCGAACAGCTGAGGTTTTGCGAATTTATAGTTGCCCAGGCATGTGTTGCTGTGGCATCTACCCGAGGTGAAAGCACATGAAAGCTTGGATGGAATCTTACGCGGCAAAGTTGACCGCCGGGGTGCACACGATCGGCGTGGGCTTGGATCCCGATATCTTGATGCTGCCCGGGGGTAGTCTCGTGGCGCTGGTGTTGTGGCTCTACGAACATCGGCCCTACGGTAAGGCGCTGCCCGGTGCCCCGATCGATAAAACTCTGCACTGAACGGCGCGCCGGCCTCGCCGCCGGCCCGCGCTTCCCGCATGATCGCGCAATGCCCCAATCCCTCGTCGGGTTTATTCTGCTGTTCCTCGGAGCGACGCTGCCCGGCGTCGCCGGCGCCGAGGCGCTGCCGGGCCGCGCGCTCAGCGACGAGCCCGAACTCGCGGCTGCGGTTTACGCACGAGCGGCAAGTCCCCGCCTCTGGAGTCAGGGTGGGCAGCTGAACGCCCAGGCGAGCGAATTGCTTGCTCTGCTGGGCACCGTCGATCGCGATGGTTTACGCCCGGAAGACTTCGCTGTCGCAGGTCTGAACGCCGCGGCGGCGACCCTGGGTTCGGCGTCCACGCCGCAGGATTGGGTGAGCTTCGATCGGATGCTGACGTACGCTGCGCTGCGGCTGGTCAGTGAACTGCACTACGGCCGCGTCGACCCGCGTGCCGCCGGGTTCGAAATGCCGCACGCGCGCGCCGATCTCGACCTCGTGGCGACGGTCATCGCATTGACCTCGAGCCCGCGCGTGAGCGATGCCATCGCCGCCGTGGAGCCTCATTTCTATCATTATCGATTGCTCAAGGGCGCCCTGCAGCGCTACCGGGATTTGGCCGCCGCCGCCGATTTGACGAATTTGCCGGCGCCGTCGCGGAGCACGCTGGGCGCGGGCGACACCTACGCGGGAGCCCCGGCCTTGCGTCGCCTGTTGTTCGCCGAGGGCGACTTGACGCTCGCCGCCGCCGCGCCGATGGCCGCGAGCACGGTGCTCGATTCCGCCCTAGTCGCTGCGCTCGCCCGCTTCGAAGACCGCCATGGCCTCCGCGCCGACGGCAGTCTCGGCGCCGCGAGCTTGGCGGCCCTGCGTACGCCGATGACGGTGCGGGTACGCCAAATCGAGCTGACGCTCGAACGCTGGCGCTGGCTGCCGTCGCTCAGCGTGCCGCCGATCATCGTGAATATCCCCCAGTTCCGACTGTTTGCGTTCGCCACGCTCGAAGACCGCGCCGCGAGCATCCTGCAGATGCCGGTGATCGTCGGTGCGGCGTACCCGCGCAAGGAAACGCCGGTGTTTCTCGGTGAGCTGCAATACGTAATCTTTCGGCCATATTGGGATGTGCCGCGCAGCATCACCCTGCGTGAGCTCGTGCCGAAGATCGAAGCGAACCCCGCCTACCTCGCGCGGCATCATTTCGAGATCGTGGCGGGCGAGAGCGACGATGCGTCGGCGCTCCCCGCGACGCCCGAGAGCATCGCCGCGCTCGCCGCGGGGAAGTTGCGGCTGCGGCAGCAGCCTGGAGACGACAACGCGCTCGGCCTCATCAAGTTCATTTTTCCGAACGCACACGACGTCTACTTGCACTCCACGCCGGCGCGCGGCTTGTTTTCGGCGGCCCGCCGCGCCTTCAGCCATGGCTGCATCCGGGTCAGCGACCCGGTGGCCTTGGCGGTCTTCGTGCTGCGAGCAACGCCCGGGGATTGGTCGGGCGAGCGAGTCAGCGCAGCGATGCAGCAGGGCGAAGCGAATCGCAAGGTCGCGCTGCGCCAATCGGTCCCGGTCATGATCCTCTATGGCACGGTGATGGCGACCGAAGCCGGGCCGGTGCAATTCTTCGACGATATCTACGGCCAGGATCAGAAACTCGAGCGCTTGCTCGAACTGCCGCCCAGTACCGGGTGACAGGCCGGCAGGCCGGGGTATGATTCACCATAATTCCTCGAGGCCCGCATGCATGGTGATTCGAACCCGATCCGAGCCCGGCGTCACGAACGAGCCGCGCCGTCGCCTAATGTTGCAAGTCGGTGCTGTTTGCGGCGCGGTCGCGGCATTCGGCGGCCGAGCCATTTGCATGACGTCATCGGCTGCTGTGGCAGAGTCGGCTAGCCCGCTCGAGTCGATTCCGCTGGCGCCCGGCACACCTCGCCGCCTGCGCTTCGTGCACACGCATACCGGGGAGGTGCTATCGACGGAGTATTTCGACGGTAGTAACTATGCCGATGGCGCTCTTGGCGACGTGAATCGATTGCTGCGCGACTTTCGCACCGGCGAGGTCCACAGGATCGACCCCGCGCTGCTCGATCTCTTGCACGATTTACAGGTGCGCGCCGATCACGATGGTCCGTATGAAATCATTTCCGGGTACCGCTCGCCGGCGACCAATGCGATGCTGCGCGGCCGCTCCTCGGGAGTCGCTGAACATAGCCAGCATCTGCTCGGCAAGGCGATCGACGTACGGCTCGGCGGCTATTCCACCCTCAGCCTCGGGGAGCATGCACGTGCGCTTGCCCGCGGCGGCGTCGGCTACTACGCGGCCTCGGATTTCGTGCATGTAGACACCGGCAGCGTCCGGTTCTGGTAACGCCAGCGCGCGCGCCGAGTCGTACGATCCGGGTGGGCCGTACGGATCCGCTTGGGCTGTACGGAGCCGGGAATTTTCGTAAAATAGTGATCCTGCCCGCGCGGCATCACACTATCGCAACAGCATGGCAACCTATACGACCGAACGGGTCATCGCAGTCCATCATTGGAGCGACAAGCTGTTCAGCTTCACGACCACACGCAGCACCGGACTGCGTTTCGACAATGGTCAATTCATCATGCTCGGTCTCGAGCTTGGCGCGAAAAAAATCGTCCGCGCCTACAGCATCGCGAGCGCCAATCACGAGGAGCATCTCGAGTTCTACAGTATCAAGGTGCCGGACGGTCCGCTCACCTCGCGACTGCAGCATGTCGAGCCAGGCGCCGCCGTATTGGTCAGTTCGAAGCCGACCGGCACCTTGGTTCTGCGCGACCTTCGACCGGGTAAGCGTCTGTTTCTTCTCGCCACCGGCACGGGTGTCGCGCCCTTCGTCGGTCTTGCCAAGGACCCGGAAATCTACGAGCAGTTCGAGCAAATCGTGCTCGTGCGAGGCGCCCGGCATTTGGCCGATCTAGCCTACGGCGATGCAGCGCTCGCCCGGCTGCGCGCCGATCCCTATCTCGGCGAACTCGCGCGTGCGCAGTTGCTCGATTATCCCGCCGTCACGCGCGAGGCCTTCCGTCACCATGGCCGCATTACCAATCTCTTGGAGAGCGGACGCGTGTGCGAAGATCTCGGCATTGCGCCACTCGCTCCGGCTCATGATCGATTCATGATCTGCGGCAACATGCGCATGTTGGCCGATAGCGTGCGGCTGCTCGACGCACGCGGCCTGTCTGCATCACCACACATCGGCGTGCCGGGAGATTACGTGTTCGAACGCGCCTTCGTGGAGTCCTTCGAGACCGTGCCGGTGGCGCCGACAGGCGAGGTGGCCCGGGGCGAGCCATGCTGATCGGCGCTCGCCACGGGCTGTAACGCTGAGGTGCTGGGTGCTTTAGCCCTTCTCGCCGCCGCGCCAATGCCCGTCGCGACCTTCCCGCCATTTGTCCCAGCGCGCCTGCTTGTCCGCCGACAGCTTGGCAAAGACGGTTTTTTGCTGGGGCGTAAGGAGATTGTAGATCTTGACCTGTAGGTCGCTCATGGCCTGAATACGTTCGCCGGCGCGCTGCTTCGCGGCCTGCACTGCGGCCGCGTAGCCGGGGTCACCCGGATTTCTGAGAACCGCCATCGGATTCGTCGGGGGCGCTGCGCCATCGGGCTCGCGCCATTGGCCACGCGCGCCCTCCATGAGGGTATGAATTTGTTCGCGCTGAGCCGGGCTCAGGTCGAGTTCGCGCAGACTCCCGAGCAATCCGGGCCCACCGTGGCCCCAGCGGTGGGGGTGCCAATGATGGTGGTGATGCCAGCCACCGTGTTCGCCTTCATCGCCGTCTTCCCGCGGCCCGTCGTCCCCATGCCACGAGTGACTTCCCGTCTGGGGGTTGCTTTCCGGGGCCTGTGCCATGGTGCCGCCGGCGAGGCCCGCCAGCGCCACGCAAAGTAGCAAGCCTCGCGTACCAATATTCATAGGATTCGCCTCTTTACTAAAGATTGATGAATCGATCGTGTTGCAAGACACCCAACGGCAGCATCCCCGTTCGGTGCACCCAGAAACAACAACCCTGCGCAAAGATTCGTCAATTCTTGCGAAGATTCGCGGCTCCGGAGGTCCTTGAGCCTGCGAATTCAATACCTTAGGCTCGGCCGACGAGGCGATCCGGTCGAACCGAAGAGGCGATCTTGCTCAGAAAATACCCAGCGCGAGTCCCGTACCGAGCGTTGCGCCGAGTTCGAAGCAGCGCTGCAGATCGACCGCCGAGATCTGCTTGCGGGCCTGGATGCGTTGCGGAGTCTGCGCCTCGGTGCAGATGATCAAGGGATCGGCGATGATCTCGAGACGCCATCCGGCCGCAATGCGAGCGATTTGCCGTGCGGCGTTGCGGCCGTCGCTACCGGCGCAAACGAGCGTGGCGTAGGGACGCCCGTTGATGCGTTCGAGCGCCGGATAGTAGCTTCGGTCGAAGAAGTCCTTGAGCTGGCCCGAGATCGCGGCGAGATTCTCCGGCGTCGCAAACAGGTAGCCGTCGGCAGCGAGGACATCATCCGCATCCGCCTCTGCGGCGGACAGCAAGCGCAGCCGCAATGCCGGCTCCGTCCGCGCGCCCGCAGCGGCCGCCTCGACCAATTGCCGCGTGCCGCCGGTCATCGAATGATAGACGATCAGCAGGGTCTTCATTTTCAGGTATCGTCGCCGCTCTATTTGATAATGCGTAGGCTTAAGGATACGGGCGTTTGCGATCCATTTCGGCAAGAATTCGGTGCCTCGCTCTGCGTGGGTTGCTCCTCGTCGCCTCGGGCCTCGCGCAACCGGCAGCCGCTGCGGACCCGCAATCCTACGACCTTGATTTTGGGTCGACCGCGAACGGCGCGGTCGACGAAACCCTGCAGGCCACCTCCGACCTCGAGTCGCTGCGCAAGAACGCGCCCGTCAGTCCGTTCGGTTTGCTCGCCCGCGCGCGCAGCGACGTTGACCGGTTGAAGACGGTTCTGGAGAGTTTCGGTTACTACCAAGGCAAGGTCTCGATCACGATCGACGGGCTACCGCTCGACGACGGCGCCCTCGCCGAACGGTTGACTGCATTACCGAAGGGCAGCGCCGCGCACGTCGTCATCCGCTTCGACCTCGGTCCCCTGTATCACCTGGGGCATGTCGACATCGAGGGTATGGTGCCGGCAGCGGCGCTCAGCCAATTCGGTCTCGCCAGCGGCGATCCGGCCGTCGCGACCAGCGTGCTCGCCGCGGGCGGCCGGCTGCTCGATGCCCTGCGCGAACAGGGCTACGCCTTCGCAAAAGTCGATGAGCCGGTGGCCACCGAGGACGGGACGCATCCGTCACTCGACGTCAGCTTCCGTGTCGAGACCGGCGCCCTCGTGAAGATCGGCGCGATCCATTTTGCCGGCATGAAGCACGTGCACGAGAGGCTGTTGCGCAAGCGCCTGCTGCTGCATACGGGCGAGCAATACCGCTCTTCGCTGGTCGAACGGGCACGCAAGGATCTTGCGACTCTCGGCGTGCTCACCGGCGTGACCGTGCGCCTGGGTGGTGACCTCGATGCGACGGGCGGCGTCCCAGTGACATTCGAGGTCAAGGAGCGCGCGCGCTATGCGCTAGGGTTCAATACCGCTTACTCCAGCGATCTCGGCGGAAGTTTGGGCAGCACCTGGACCGATCGCGACGTCTTCGGCGGCGGTCAACAGCTGAGTCTTGCCGGCACGTTCATCGGCATCGGGGGCAGCGCGGTCACGGCGCCGGGCTACAACGCGAGCGTCAAGTATCTGCTGCCCGACTTCGGCGCCCGCGATCAGTCCCTGCAATTCGCCGTCGCGGCGATCAAGCAGTCGCTGATCGCCTACGATCAGAAGGGCGTGACCACGGGTGTCACGTTGACGCGCAAGCTGTCGAATGTATGGACGGTGAACGTGGGCCTCACGACGACGAACGAGGAGGTGGCACAATACACGCAGAATGTCTGCCCGCCGACCGTGCCGGATTGCAAGCCGGATCAGCAAGTGGAGTCTTATGACGACGCCCGCTACACCTTGTTCGCGCTGCCGCTGCACCTGCTCTACGATTCGACCGATCTGGCCTCGCCTTTGGACGATCCGACACACGGCATGCGCGATTCCGCCGGCTTCACGCCGACGCACGCCATTGGTCACCCGAGTGCGACCTACTTGATCTCCGATCTCAAGATCGCGGGCTATTTCGACATGGGTCATTGGTGGGGCGCGACTGCGGGGCGCAGCGTGCTCGCCGCGCGTGTTCTCGCCGGCATTGCCCAGGGAGCGAGCGCGAGCAGCCTGCCGCCGGATCAACGCTTCTACGCGGGCGGCAGCGGCACGATCCGCGGCTACGAGTATCAAACGGTCGGTCCGCTGTTTCCCAACGCATTACCGACCGGCGGTACCGCTCTGCTGGTCGGCACCGTCGAGTTCCGACAGCGCATCGCCAAGGATTTCGGGATCGCGGTGTTCACCGACGGCGGCCAGTTGAGTTCCAATTTGAAACCGGCGCCAAATATTTTTCGGGTCGGTGTCGGTGCGGGTCTACGCTATTACACGCCGATCGGCCCGGTGCGCTTGGATTTCGCAGTGCCGACACCAGCGCACAACTTGCCGCCGAACCAGCAATACGACGAGCCCGCGTTTCAAGTCTACGTCGGCCTGGGTCAAGCATTTTGACGCGACGCCGGATGCTCTGGGCGGTGGGAATCACGGGCGGCCTCGCCTTCTTGCTCGTCGTGCTGTCGCTCGGGGTCTGGTTTGCCGGAAACAGCGAGCGCGGTCGCGTCGCGATCGAACAGCTGACCGCAAGGCTCACGTCGGGCCAGGTCATCTTGACGGGTTTGGGCGGCTCCTTCCCGGATGCCCTGACGCTGCGTGAACTGCAGTTGCGGGACGCACGAGGCGTTTGGCTCAGCGCCGACAACATCACCGTACAATGGACTCCTCTCGCTTTGCTGCACGCGGAGGTCGCGGTGCAGACTTTGCACGCGACCCGGGTGGTCATGGAGCGCGTGCCGGTCTCGAAGTCGCGCAGCGGCGGGCCGGTTTCCATTCCGAGGATTTCGATCGACCGGTTCGCGACCGATATCTTGGAACTCGGGGCGCCGCTCGCCGGCGCGCGTACCTTCCTGGTCGTCCATGGCGGCGGCGTGCTACGCACGCTCGCGGACGCCAACGCCGACGTGGTCGCGACACGGATCGGCGGTGTCGGTCATTACGAGGTGCATTTCCGCTTCGACCGGCGCCGCATGGATGCGAGTGTGCAGTTGGCCGAACCGGCGGGCGGCCCGCTCGAACATTTACTGCAGCTGCCGGGTCTCGGCGCTTTGTCGGCGCGTGGGGAATTGCGTGGACTGCGAAATGCGGAACGAATCGATCTCGTGGTCGACGCGGGCGAATTGCATGCACGCGCCGCAGGAAGCGTGGATTTGCGCGCGCGCAAGGCCAAGCTCGACCTGTCGCTGCAGTCCGCGGCGCAGCAGCCGCGCAGCGACCTTGGCTGGCAGAGCCTCGCCATCGACGGTCACGCCGAGGGCGCGTTCACGGCGCCCTTGCTCACCTTGCACGCGATCGCGGTGAACCTGCACACGCTGGGAGGCTACGCCGTCGCGAAAGCCGAGGCCGACGTGCACGGGTCGGCCGGCACGATGGCTCTCAAATCGACGCTGAGCGGTCTGCAGATTCCGGGGCGGGCGGCGGATCTGTTGCGCGCCGATCCGATCGAACTCTCGGCCACGTTGCGGCTCGATGAGACGAACTGGCCACTGCAGCTCGACGCGAAGACTGCGCTGTTCACGCTGAGCGCGCAGGCCTTGACGAAGGACCCGCAGACGGCAACTTTCAGGCTGTGGCTCGCGGACCTTGCGCCGCTCGCGAACCTCGCAGGTGAGCGCGTGAGTGGCCATGGTGATGTCGAGGGCCACCTCGCGCGCGGCGGCGGCGGCATCGCAGTCGACGTCGACGCGGCGACCACGCTCGATGTCGCGCCTGCCGCCTGGGCTGTGCTCGGCAAGGATATCCGCTTGCATCTCGCCGGCAATTTCGCCGACGCGTCGATCCGCTGCGACGACTTGCGCTTGAGCGGTCGCACGGTACAGCTTGTCGCTGCCGGGTCGGCAACGCGCAGTGCGTCGGGCGCAATTGCGGAGTTGCAAACCCGCTGGAGCTTGGATCTCGCGGATCTCGCCACGCTGTCCGCGGCGCTCGCCGGTGACTTGCATGCCTCCGGTCAGCTGCACGGCGCGCCCGGGGCGCTCGCCGTCACGGCGCGCTTGAACTCGAGTGTCTCGGTCCGTGGTTCGGTGCGCGGCACCTTGACCGGTTCGCTCGACGCCGCGGGCTTACCGCACGCACCGACGGGCCGTTTGCATCTCGCGGGCGCATTCGATGACGCGCCGCTCGCCTTGGAGATCGTCGTCGCACGCGAGCGCGACGGACTCGTGCGCGCCAGCGTCGAGCACGGCGATTGGAAGAGCGCACATCTGCACGGGGCCATCACGCTGGGTCGCGAGGCTGAGCAGACACGGGGTCGGTTCGACGTCGAGGTCACGCAGGTCGCGGATCTGGCGCAACTGCTCGGCCAGAGCGGTGCAGGCAGCATTGCCGGTTCCGTCGATTTCGCCCCGGTGCACGGAATGACTCAGGCGGATCTACGCCTCAGCACCGATGGCTTGCAGTTCGGTCGTTTCGCCGGTGCGGTGCAGGTCACCGGCCTGGGTCCGATCGATGCCTTGCAAGTACATCTCGGCGTGCAGTTGCCCGATTGGCGCGGTGATCCGGCGAGCCTCACGGCTGCATTGCGGCTCGACGTGCCGAAGCACCGTCTCGAGGTTCAGCAACTCGCGGTCCGCCTGCACGATGAAGAGTTGCACCTGCTCGCGCCGGCCGAGATTTCCTATGCGCCAGGCATCGCTGTCGATCAGCTGCGTCTGGGGGGGCTGCAGGCGCAGATGCAGATCTCGGGCCGATTAACGCCGGAGCTCGACTTGCAGGCGACCCTGCAGGACGTTGGACCAACGCTCGTCAATCTGTTCGCACCAGGGCTGCTCGCCGCCGGCCGGATCGCCGCACATGCGGATCTGCACGCCAGTCTCGCGAACCCGCAAGGCGAGGCGCAGATCGACGCGCTCGGCCTACGTTTCGCGGGCGATGCCGGTAACGCTTTGCCCGGACTCGATCTGCATGCCGGACTGCGGTTGCACGGCGATGCCGGCGACCTCGACGCGACGCTCGCCGCCGGCAGCGATTCGCATCTGGGCCTGCGCGGCAGTGTGCCGCTCGATCTCGATGCCAAACTCGATTTGCAGTTGGGTGGCACGCTCAACGTCGGTCTGATCAGTCCCTTGCTCGAGGCGCGTGGTCTGTCGGCCGGCGGCACTTTGAGCGTGGCCGCTAGCGTGACCGGTACGCCCGCCGCCCCCGAGATCGGCGGGACGATCGAGCTCAGCAAAGGAAGTCTGCACGATTACACCTATGGGACGGATCTCACCGAGATCACGGCCAAACTCAGCGGCAGCGACGGCGCTCTCAAGATCGACTCGATGACCGCGCGCGCCGCTGGCGGTACGCTGTCGATGATGGGGACGCTCGGCGTCTTGCAGCCGAAACTGCCTCTGGATTTACAGCTCACCGCGAAGAATGCCCAGCCCATCGCGAGCGCTCTCGTGACCGCGACCGTGGACGGTAAATTGCATGTTCACGGGACCGCGCGCGAGCGCCTCGATGTCGACGGCAACATCGAAGTCGACCGCGCGAAGATCGGCATTCCCCGTTCGCTGCCGCCGAACGTGGCCGTGCTCGACGTACGGCGCCGCGGCCAGAAGGCCGCCGCGCGGACGAGTCCGCTCGTCGTGGGTCTCGACGTCGCCGTGCATGCGGCGCCGAAGATCCTGATACAGGGCCGCGGCCTCGACGCTTATCTCGGCGGCGACCTGAAGATCGGCGGTACGACCGATACTCCGATCGTCGCGGGTGCCTTCGATCTCGACCGGGGCAGCTTCTCGATCTCGGGCGCGACGCTGACGTTCACGTCGGGCCGGGTCAGCTTCGACGAGGAGGACCCGAAGAACAAGTTCGACCCAAGCTTGAATTTCGTCGCCACCTCCCAGGTGACATCGCCGACGAGCGCGAGCGTCACGCTCGCCGTGACGGGACTCGCAACCGCGCCGCGCTTCAGTTTCAGCAGCGACCCGTCTCTGCCGCAGGACGAGATCCTCGCCGGTCTGCTCTTCAATACCAATGCGGCGAACCTGAGTGCGGTGCAGCTCGCGCAGATCGGTGCCGCCTTGGCGATCTTGAGCGGCGTTGGTGGCGACGGCGGCTTCAATCCGATCCTCGCGCTGCAGAAGACTCTGGGACTCGATCGTCTCACCGTCGCGCAAGACACCACGCCCACCGCGACCGGGGGCACGACCAATGCCGGTTACAGTGTGGCCGCGGGTCGCTACGTCACGAAGCGGATCTACGTCGAGGGCAAACAGAGTACGACCGGCAGTTCGCAGGTGCAGATCGACGTCGATCTGACCAAGCATTTGAAATTACAGACGCGGCTCGGCAACGGCACGGCGACGACGCAGGGAACCAATCCCGAGAATGATCCCGGCAGCAGCATCGGTCTTCAGTATCAAATCGAGTATTGAGCGCATCACCTGCTTGCCTGGCTGATTGCCCGTCTAGGTAGTTTCCCGGATCGACTACGCGGATATCCGGTCGGCCACTGCGTGTCCGACGGCGTATAGTAGGCACCATGTCAGAAGTCTCCAGCATCGACATTCCAGGGTCCGTTGCTGGACCTGCAGTGCGTTTACGCAAGGCGACCGAGCGGGCGCATCAGCGTCTCGAACGTCGCATAGATGTCAAAACGCGATTTGCGAATGCGGTCGCCTACAAGGGCTATCTCGGGCTCATGTATGGCTTTTGCGCCGGCATCGAAGTGCAATTGAGCCCGCAGCTTCCGGGCGCGGCGCTGCCCGACTATGAATCGCGACGCAAGCTGCCGCTGCTCGTCCGCGATCTCGCCCATCAGGGCATCGAGTCGGACGCTCTGCATCTCGTTCCCCACTGTCCGGGTTTGCCCGTCTGCATCGACGTGGCGACGGCCCTCGGTTGTCTGTACGTCATCGAGGGCGCGACGCTCGGTGGCCGAACCTTGTTGCCACTGGTCGAGTCGCGTCTCGGCTGCACGGCTTCCTCGGGCGCGGAATATCTCGCGAGCTACGGCGACAAGACGAGCGAACGGTGGCAGGTGTTCTGTGCCGCCATCGATGCCTGGTGCCGTCCGCCCGAGCGCTTCGCGCGCGCCGCGCGCGCCGCCATCGAAACTTTCAGCGCGCTCGAGCACTGGCTCAGTGATCTCGAGCGTGAATAGCGGGGACCCTTGGCAGCCGCATCGCGCGAGCGTCTCGTCCGTGTGGCGCTGCCCTTACCGGTCTGGCGCTGCGAGCCCGGGCTTGCTCCAGACGAAGAACGAGAACGCGCAGGCAAGCAGCGCGCTGCCCGCGAGCAGGCCGAGCGTCGCCGCGTAATTGCCGGTCAAATCGAAGAGCCGGCCGGCTGCCGGCCCCGCGAGCAGCAGCGTCAGGATCTCGCAGAAGTACCAAGCGCTGTAGCTGTGCGCGACGCTGATCGCCGGAAAGCGTCGGCGCATCAGGCTCACGAAATAGACGTCGCCGCCGCCGATGGTCACGCCGAAGAACGCGGCATAGCTCACCAGCGCGAGCGGCGAATGGACCCGGTCGACGAGGAGCAGCGACAGCGCGCCCGCGAGCAAGAACCCATGCAGTGCGATACCCACGCTGCGCATCGAGTAGCGATCGAGAATCCAGCCCACCCCGAGCGAGCCCAGACCGGCGAACCCGGCCGTTGAACCGAGCACGATCGCAGCCAGCCGCGGCGAGAAACCGGCGCCCTCGACCACCGGGGCTTCCTGGGTCAGCAGTCCGCCGTAAGTGGCGTAAAAACAAACCGTCGCGGCGGCAATCAGCCAGAACATCGGTGAGCGCAGCAGCGCGCCGAGATTGACGCCTGGATTGTCACCGGTGTCCTCGCTGACGCGGGCCGCTGCGACCGGGTTGCCGTCGAGTCCTAAACCAAATTCCTGTGGCGAGCGAAAACGCATCGTCGCCAGCACTGGTACCAGCCCGACGGTCAGCAGTCCGACGACGATAGCCAGGCAGGCGACGCGCCAGCCTTCTCGGGCGGTGATTTCACCGGTGATCGGGGCGAGCACGAGGCCGCCGAACTGCCAGCCCGACCAGACGATCCCGAGACAGAGTGAGTAGTGGCGCGAGAACCAGCGGGAGACGATGTAAGGCAGCGTGACGGCGAACATCACCTTGCCGAAGCCCATCGCGGCGCGTAGCGCGTACATCTCGCCGAACGAGGACACGGTCGACAGCACGCCCAAGCAGATCGCCTCGATGACGATGCCGATGATCAGGAGACGCAGCGCGCCGAATCTCTGGATCGCCGCACCGCCGAACAAGATCAACGGTGCACTGAGCCAGAACGCCGTCACGAGTCCGCTGACCGCGGCGCGACTCCAATGGAACTCCGCCGTCAGCGGTGGAACGAACAGGGCAAAGCTGTAGAGTCCGCCGCCGTACACCATGAAGCCGGCGAAGAACAATGCGGCGACCACCTTGGCTCCATGGTAGATACCGCGCGCGGCGGGCAGGCTCGTGGTCACCGAACTGCTCAACGGACCTCCTCGAACCCCGATAGCACGTTCACCGCATTGGTCCCTGTTCCGTCTCGACGTCGCGCAGCCGATGGCGATCCGAGAAAACCGTGACCATTCAGTGCCGTGCAGGCTCGACCACCACCCGCACGAGTTCCGGCGTCGCCTCGCTGATCTGCAACACCCAGGGGTCAGCCGCCGTGAGTACATAGTCGATGCTCTTGCGAAACAGCCGGCATTCGTGCCAGCCGGTATAGGCATTCGGCTTGAGCGTGCCGTTCGGTCCGACCACGTCCACCCAGAGAGGCGAATCGACCGTGATCCGGTATTCGCCATCCTTCGGAACGACCAGGGCGACGAGTCCCCCGAGCGGGCTGTGCACCAGCGATTTACGATCGGAGGTCTGCAGGTAGTGCACATCGGTCTGCGGCCGTAGTTTGACGACGTACAGCACACCCACTTCGAGCGGCGCCAGATTGACCTGGGTCACGGCGGCCGGCACGTTTTCAGCCGTGCTCTTGAACGCGATGATCTCGCTCTGCATGTCCCAACCGGTCGATTGACAGCTGCCGGCCGGATCGTCGGCATATGCCCGCTCGGCGCCCTGCGCGAGCACGAGGAGAAAGAGGCCGAGACGCATTGCGCGAGCGCTTGTCACGCCCAAGATCCTAACCGCCCGCAGCGCAAGCCGCAATCGAGAGGGGCGTCAGCCGTCGGCTGCGAGCGTCATGTGCAGCCTGACGAGATGCGCGATCGACCGAGCGCCCATTTTCTCCATGACCTTGGCGCGGTGGATCTCCACCGTACGCTCGCTCAAGTGCAAGTCGATCGCGATGACTTTGTTGGCGCCGCCCTCGACGACCATGTCCATGACTTGGCGTTCGCGCGGGGTCAGGGACTCTAGCCGACGCAGCACATCGGCGCGGCGCGCGACACCCTGCCGGTTTTGCGCATCGTGCTGGAGGGCATGGTTGATCTGATCGAGCAAATCCTGGTCGCGAAACGGCTTTTGAATGAACTCGAAGGCGCCGTTTTTCATCGCTTGCACGGCCATGGGTACGTCGCCGTGACCCGTGACGAAGATGACCGGCAGCATGCAGCCGCTGTGGTTCAATTGCTGCTGGAGTTCCAAGCCGCTCATCTCCGGCATGCGAATATCCAGCACGAGACAGCCAGGCTCCCCCGGCTTGAAGCGGGCGAGGAAGTCCTGCGGCCGGGCGAACGCCGCGGTGGCGTAGCCCACGGTGCCGAGCAACAGCGACAGCGCGTCGCGCATGTCGTCGTCGTCATCGACAATATAGACGAAGGGCTGTTGCACGGTCGCCACGCTCTAGAGGCCCGCCGCCGGCAGCCGAAACCAGAAGCGGCTGCCGCCGTCCGTGCCGTTCTCGAAGCCGATCGTGCCTTCATGGGCGTCGATGATCGCGCGGCTCGAAGCCAGGCCGAGCCCCGTGCCTTGCGCTTTGGTAGTGAAGAACGGGCGGAACAGTTTGGCTTGGATCTCGGGGGGCACGCCGTCGCCGTGATCGACGACGCTCGTCTCCACCGAATAGCGGTCGCTGCGGATCCGGACAGTGACCGACGGGGCGGGCGCGCCGGCGGCCCTGGTTTCGAACGCGTTCTGGACCAGTGTGAACAAGACGTGCTGAATTCGCAGCCGATCGATCAGCACCGGCGGCATGTCGCCGCCGCCGCCGTTTTCTTCGTCGACGTCGAGCCATCCCCCGGCACGGTGCGCCAGCATGTCGAGCACCGGCTGCATCTCGTGAACGAGGTCCCGCATGTTGGAGCGCGTGCGCGTCGCTTCCTCTTGCTCGAACAGACGGCGGATGCGCCGAATGCCGGCGCCCGCGCCGAGCGCCGCTTGATTGATCTGGCGGAAGACGTCCGCGGCCCCGTCCACGAGCGGATCGGGACGGCTCAGCATCCTCTCTCCCGCCTGAGCGAACGTCGCGATGGCGCCGAGCGGCTGATTCAACTCGTGCGCGATGCCGCTCGCCATCTCGGCGAGCGCCGAGATCCTCGCGATTTCCATGAGTTTGTTGAGGATGAGCTCGTCCAATGTCCACCCAGTGCCGCCCAGCGTGCATGTTAGCCCCGGCCCGGAGTCCTGCCTACGGGGCCGGCGAAGGGATTTCCACACAGTGCATCCGGAATATCCCTCAAGGCGCGATCCCCCTTGAGTCAGGCTAGGCTGAGCGCAAAGCACACATGAATTCCCTAGGCTCGATCGCCCGGCAGACCGCGAAATAATGTGAACCAGCGCACGTCCTGCAGCCAAATGTAGCCGCTGCCAGCCACTTCATTGCAATGCTCTGGTGACATCGGTAAAACTCCTCCCGGTCATAATGTCGCGGTCGTAAGGAAGGAGCATCGGAGCATGCAGTCACGTCGTTTGATCGTTGGGTCGGCTGCCGCTTTGGCTTGTGTCGCGGCCGTCGCTGCGACGTTCAGCCTGCGCCAGTTCAACCCTCACCACGGCGCGACGCCCGCTCCCGGTAAAGCCCAACTCTATGCGTATGGCGGTCGCACGGCGCGGCAGCGTGCTGCGGCGCCCGGGCGCATGGACTCGGCGCTCGCGGGTATCGCGGAGCATGCCGCGTCGGGTGCCTCGACGACGGCGCTGTCAGACCTGCGGAACTTCAACCCGGCCGCGCGTTTCCGATTATCCTCGTCCGGCAATGTCGCCGAAGTCGCGATCGATGCCGCGACCCATGGCGATGCCCATCAGCTCGAGACTGCCTTGGTCGCGCTCGGGCTCGAACATCCGGCGGTGTTTGCGAATTCGGTCGGTGGCTGGTTGCCGGTCTCCGCGATCGATGCCGCTGCGGCGCGCACCGAGGTCGCCTATGTTCACGCCTCGATGCCGCATCGACGCGCCGCCGTCGCGACTCAGGGCGACTACGTACAGCAAAGCTATGCGGTGCGACAAGCCTATCCTTCTCTGACGGGCAGCGGCGTCACGGTCGGCGTGCTCTCCGACAGCTTCGATTGCTATGCCGTCTACGCACAGGCCAACAGCGGCGTCCCGGCTTCCGGTCTCAACGGCTATGCCTCCAACGGTTTCACCGCGACGGCGGAGGATGACGAGGCGAGCGGCGCGCTGCCGGCGGCGTCGGCGATCAATGTACTCGCGGAACCCTATACAGGCAGCGGTCCGGATACGGCCACCGGTGATTGCACCGACTACGGCGCACCTTACCAACTGCCGTTCACGGACGAAGGCCGAGCGATGCTCCAGGTCGTGCACGCGGTCGCACCGGGCGCGAACCTGGCATTTTATACGGGCGACAACAGCGAGACGGACTTTGCGGCCGGTATCACGACGCTCGCGAGTCCGGTGTCCTCGGGCGGCGCGGGCGCAAAGGTCATCGCCGACGATCTCGGCTATTTCGACGAGCCCTATTACCAGGACGGGATCATCGCGCAGGCGATCGACACCGTCGAAGGCGAGGGCGTCGCCTATTTCTCCGCGGCCGGCAACAACGGCAACGCCTCCTGGGAAAGCACCAGCCCGAGTTTCCCGGTGCAACAAGCCAGCAACGCGGCCAACAACGCGAACGAGTACTTGCTGAATTTCGACACGAGCGGCGCGACGACTACCACGGCGCTGCCGATCACATTGTCGGCCTTGGTGCCGGGTCAGTACGTCGCGATCGTCGTCGAATGGGACAACCCCTATGTGACTGGCGCACCGAACAGCGGGGGCGCGACCAGCCGGATCGACGTTTGCGTCACGGGCGCGAGCCCCGGCGTTCTCGTCCAGAATGACGGCGAAGGCAACGCTGCCACCTGCACGGGGCTCAATCAGACGGGTGTCGATCCGGTGCAGGTGCTGACCGTCGGCAATCCCGCCAATGCCTTGGGTAACACTCCGACCCAGAGCCTGAGTCTATACGTCGGCACGAACAGCGTGTCCACGGCTCCGCATCGCCTCATCGTCACCGTCGAAACCGATGGCCAGACATCGCCTGCGCCCATCGCGTCGTTTGCAACGAACAGCGAAACCATCCAAGGGCATCCGAACGCCGCCGGCGCCGCCACGGTCGCGGCCGCATTCTATTTCGATACGCCGGCCTGCGGGACCTCGCCGGCCCAAGTCGAGGCGTATTCCTCGCAGGGCGGCGCGCCCATTCTGTTCGGTAGCGACGGCACGCGCTTGACGACACCGATGATCCGTCAGAAGCCGAATTTCGTCGGACCGGATGGCGTCAACAACACCTTCCTCGGTTTCACCTTGGCTTCGGGCGGTTACCCGAACGGCGGGGTTTTGAGCACGAACAACACGCAGTGCCAAAACAATACGAACTTTCCGAACTTCTTCGGTACGTCGGCCGCGACACCTCATGCGGCGGGCATCGCGGCGCTGATGCTCCAGGCGAATGGCGCCGTTACGCCGTCCGAGATCTATAACGCGCTCGAAAGCAGTGCCGTCGCGATCGGCTCCGTACCGACGACCGGCGCGAGTCCGACGTACAATTTCAATGCGGGTTACGGCTTCATCAATGCCGATGCCGCTCTGGCCTTGATCCCGCCTACGCTGACAGTCGCGCCAAACTCGATCGCGCTCGGCGGCTCCACCACGATCACTTGGTCGTCCGTGGAGACTTCTGGGTGTACGGCGTCCGGCGCATGGAGCGGCGCGCTCGCCGCAAGCGGCACTCAGCAGATCACACCGACCACGTTAGGGACGCAAACCTATACCCTCGCCTGTACGAGTGCGAGCAACGGCGCGGTGTCGGCCGCGACATCCGTGAACGTGAATGTCGGGGCACTGCCACCGACACCAACTCTGACGCTCAGTTCCTCATCCATCGTTCTCGGCGCCTCGGCGACGCTGAGCTGGTCGGATAGCGGCGCAAGTTCTTGCACTGCGTCGGGTTCTGGCTGGAGTGGATCGAAGGCCGCCAGCGGCACGCAGACCGAAACACCGACAGCCGTCGGGACGTATGTCTACATGCTAGGCTGCGCCAATACAGCGGGTTCCTCCGTGCATCTGGCGACGGTAACTCTCGACGTGGTTGCCGCGCCGACCGCGACCTTGACAGCCTCGGCAACGTCGATCGTTGCGGGCAGTTCCGCAACCCTGACGTGGAGTTCGGCCAACGCGACGAGTTGCGCGGCCTCGGGCAGTTGGAGCGGCGCGCTCGCGACCAGCGGCAGCCAGACGGTCACGCCCGCGGCGACGGGCAGCGATACCTACACTCTGACCTGTAATAACGGCTCCGTGAATTCGACTCCGTCGTCCGTCACCCTGACCGTGACCGCCAAGGCCAGTTCGGGCGGTGGCGGCGGCGCACTGGACGGGACCAGCTTGCTAGTCCTCGCAGGACTCGCCGTGGTGTCGCGTCGTAAAAAGCGTCTCGGGGGTCGAGCTGCAAGCTGGGATCGCGCTGCAGCTCTCAGGTCGACGCGCAGGGGGTGTCCGCGTGTACGCTGACCTCGGTATCGTTGGTGAGACTCTGCCGATTCGCACGACCACAGAGCCGACTGTCGCTGTCGACGGTCGTTGCCGTCCACGAGACGTTACCCATGCCATCGGCTCCGGCGGTCACCGAAATCGCCACGGTGGAGAAGCCGTTGATGCGCTGGCTGGCGACGACCACGCGCTGCGGTGAAGCGTTCAAATCGTACACCGTGACCACGATATCGGTCGTACCGTCATTCGTGATCTTCAGCGGCACACCGTCATCCGCAAAGGCGGCAGCGCTCGCCAGCGTGCCCGCCAGGGCTGCGCAGACCATCCATCGGAAGCTATTCGAAGAATGGATTTTACGAGAGGCACGAAGCGTGTTCATGGCAGAACCTAGCAATCGGGTACGGAGCGCAACCGCAATGAGCATACGGGCTCGCGCTCTCGCGCGATATTCCCGCAAGGCGTTTCCGTCGGTGGGAGCAGACCTACAGCGCGGCCGCCTCAGCTCAGCGCCGACTCCCCGAGCTGCAGCCAGACGGTCACGTCCGCCGCCGCGAGCGGCTTGCTGAACAGGTAACCCTGACCCTTCTCGCAGCCGAGCGACGCCACGACGTCGGCCTGCGCGCGGGTTTCGATGCCCTCGGCAACCGTGTTCATCCCGAGGCTCTTGGCCACGCGAACGGTGGCCTCGATCAGCACGCGATGATGATGGCTGGTGTCGACCTGCGCGACGAAGGACCTATCGATCTTGACGGTGTCGATCGGCAGTTGATGCAGACTGGCGAGCGACGAATAGCCGGTGCCGAAGTCATCGAGCGCGAGCGTCAGGCGTAATTCCTTGAGTGCGTGCAGATGCCGCTGCACGCGTTCGTCCTGCGCGGCCAGGCTCTCGGTGACTTCGAGTTGCAATTGCCGGGCGCGCATCCCGCTAGTACGCAGGATCTCGCTCACCGTGCCCACGAGTTCCGGCTGGAGCAGCTGCGCGCGCGACAGATTGACCGCGAGCATCTGCGGCGCGTTCGCGCCCAGCCGCCGCTGCCACTCGGCGAATTGGTGGCAGGCGGTCGACAGGACGAAGTCGCCGACCGCGCCGATCAAGCCGCACTCCTCGGCGACGCTGATGAATTCCAAGGGCGGTATCAGGCCACGGATGGGATGCCGCCAGCGCACGAGTGCTTCGACGCCCGCAAAGCTCTCGCGTAGCGGCTCGCCCGGCAGGCGGACTATCGGTTGATACATGACGAACAATTCCCGCTCCGCGAGCGCATGGCGCAGCGCAACCTCGATGCCGCTGCGGTGGGCGGCGCGCGCTTGCATCGCGGGCTCGAAGACGACGTAGCGTCCGCCGCCAGTGCGTTTGGCCTCGACCATCGCGATGCTGGCCTTTTGCAGGACGGCTTCCGCGTCACCTACCGCCTGGGCGCGCAAGACGATGCCGAGGCTCATGCCGCAGTGGATCTGGTGTTCGCCGATCCCGTAGGGTTTCGCGAGCTTGTCGAGCAGCCGTTGGGCGATCGCGTGGACGTCCTCGGCGCGCGATAGGCCCTCGATCACTACCACGAATTCGGCGCCATTGATGCGCGCGGACAGGTGCTCTTCGCCGCGCAGGATCGAACGCAGCCGCTCGCCGATCAACTTGAGCACTTCGTCCCCGATCGCATGACCCAAGGTGTCGTTGATTTGGCGGAACCGGTCGCAGTTGAGGAATACGACGGCGAATTCCGCAGCGGCGTCGCTGGCGGAACGGTCGATCGCGCTCTGGAGCCGCGCGCAGATCGCGGCGCGATCGGTCATCTGCGGGGTGGCGTCGATCTTGGCGGCCTCCCCGAGTCGTCGGGCGAGACCGCGTTGTTCGGCCGTGGACTCGACGCTCACGTCGCTGAGCAGACCCACCAGGCGCTCGTTCTCGAGCCTGAGCAGACTCAAGGATAAAATTTGCGTCTGCGAATTCCCGATGACACCGACGTCGATCTGGATGCGCTCGGACTCGAGCACGCTGCCGACGCGAGCCGGATGGCGCAGCACGAGATCGGCCAAACCGGGCGCGTAGGGTCGCAGCAAATCGAATAAATTAGAGAGACTCCCGTCGCGCGACAAGGGCATGAGCAGTCGTGCCGACAGCGGGTTCAAGACTTCTATCGTGCCGTCGAGCGTCGTTTGGATCATGCCGATCGGCGCGCGATACAGGAACTCGGTCAAGCCGTCATAGGTCTTGGCCGGTGCTTTCATGCGCCACGTCGAGCCGACTCGTTCATCCTGGTCTCCAGGCGCAGGCGCGCAATGCGCCAACGCACCGCTATTGAATCGGCGGCGAGACCGAAAACTTTACCGATTTCAGGGAGTTCAAGACCGTGACGGCTTTCCTTGACCGTCGCCCGATGCGGCCCCCGTCACCGCTCACTCGCGCAGGGCGTCTTCCTCGCGCAAGGCGGGGCTCTTTTTCTCGCCTTGAGTGATCAGGCAAGATGTCTTGTTGCCGGTCGAGTAAATCCACAGCCAACTCAAGGCGACAGCCAGGCGATTGCGAACGCCGATCAAGAAATAAATGTGCGCCAATCCCCAAATCCACCATGCGAAGTGACCGCGCAAGGTGATCCAGCCAAAGTCGATCACCGCCGAGTCCTTGCCGATCGTCGCGAGGTTGCCGGAATGGCGGTAGACGAAGGGTCGCTCCGCGGCGTCGCCGCGCAGCCGTTTGATGATCGTCTTGGCCACGTGGGCCCCTTGCTGCTTGGCCGCCGGCGCGATCCCCGGCACCGGCTTGCCGTGCCAGGCGCTCACCGTCGCCGTGTCGCCGATCGCGAAGATGTTGGGGTGCCCGGGCACCGTCAGGTCGGGCTCGACCTTGACCCGGCTCGCGTTGTCCGCAGTCACCCCCAGCCACGACGCGGCGTCCGAAGCACGGACGCCGGCGGCCCAGAGAATCACCTTGGAGCGTAGAACCTCGTCGCCGAAGACGACACCGTCGGCGTCGCACTGACGCACGGGCCGGCCGAGTTCCACTGTGACACCCAAGGCCTCGAGGGCGGATTTCGCGTAAGACGACAACTCCGGCGTGAAGGTCGGCAGGATGCGAGGGCCGGCCTCGATCAAGACGACGCGTGCGCGGCGGGTGTCGATGTTGCGAAAATCCTGCGGCAAGTTGTGATGCGCGAGTTCGGCGATGGCGCCCGCGAGTTCCACCCCGGTTGGTCCACCGCCGACGATCACGAAAGTCAATAGCGCGGCACGCAGCTGCGGATCGTTCTCCCGTTCGGCATGCTCGAAGGCGAGCAATATCCGGCGACGAATCGACGTTGCATCCTCGAGTGTCTTCAGTCCCGGTGCATCGCGTTCCCACTCGTCGTGGCCGAAATAAGCATGCCTTGCTCCGGTCGCGAGTACCAAGGTGTCGAAAGTCTGTTCGCCGCCGTCCTCCATCAAGACCTTGCGTTGCGCGGTGTCGACGCCGGAGACGATTCCCAGCAGCGTCGTGATCTCGCGCCGCTTGCGCAGCAGATGACGGATGGGCCAGGCGATTTCCGAGGTCGCCAGGGTCGCCGTGCCGACCTGATAAAGCAGCGGCTGGAATAGATGATGATTACGCTGATCGATGACCGTGATCGAGACAGGAGCCCCCGCCAGGCCGACCGCGGTGGCCAGGCCGCCGAAACCGGCGCCGACGATGACGACGTGATGCGGACGCGTTGAATCGACCAATGCAGTGTGCCTCGTACCGAAGGAGCCACGATCATAACCCGGAAAAGCTTGTCGAGCCGCTCCTCGGTGTAGCATGAAACGCACACTCGAGGCCGGGTAACACACGAACGTGACAATTGGAAAACGCTGCGCGGCACTAGCGTGTTTGGCGCCAGACCTGCGAAAATGGCAGGATTTGGCGGCTACGAAGCTCCGAGGGCACTGGCGTTGACCGACTCCACGATACGGCGATTCGAGCCCTTCGGTTTCCTCCGCGATCTGGCGACCCGCTGGGACGTGATCGCCTTCATCGTCGTGATCGGACTGATCGCCTTTCTCGGCGAGGCGGCCCGTAATTTATTCATCCCCCTCGCGCAACTCGACGTCACGCCGATCTCGCTCGATCCCGTGCATTTACCGGAATATGCGGCCCGCACGACCTTGCGCATGCTCGCGGCGCTCGCGCTGTCGATGCTGTTCACGCTGACTTATGCTACGTGGGCGGCCAAGAGCGAGCGTGCCGGCAAGATCCTCGTGCCGCTGCTCGACATCCTGCAATCGGTGCCCATCCTCGGCTTCATCTCGATCACCGTCGTGTTTTTCATGTCGCTCGCCCCGGGACGGGTGCTCGGCGCCGAGTTTGCCTCGATCTTCGCGATCTTCACGAGTCAGGCCTGGAACATGGCATTCAGTTTTTACCAGTCGCTGCGCACGATTCCGAACGAGTTGTCCGAGGCCGCCGATTCCTTCCGCTTGTCGCGCTGGATGCGCTTCTGGCAGCTCGAGGTGCCGTTCGGCCTGCCCGCGCTGGTGTGGAACATGATGATGTCGATGTCCGGCGGCTGGTTCTTCGTGGTCGCCTCCGAATCGATCAGCGTCGGGCACACGACCGTGTCTCTGCCCGGCGTCGGCTCCTACATCGCCCTAGCGATCGAGCAGAAAAACCTTGCCGCGATCTGCTGGGCGATCGGCGCGATGTTGCTCGTGATTCTGCTCTATGACCAGTTGTTGTTCCGTCCGCTCGTCGCGTGGGTGGACCGGTTTCGGGTCGAGCAGGAGCCGGGCGTGCGTGTGCCGCAATCCTGGGCGCTCACGATGATGCGCCGTTCCCGCTTGATCCAGGGCGGGAAGCTCGCCTTCCAGTCCTTCGTGTTGTGGACCAGCCGCGCCGTGCCGCGGCGCGACCCGAGACTCGCGGCGACGACGCCATCGAAGCGCCGCAGTCTGGACCTGCTCTGGCTGGCATTGATCGTCGCTGCCGTCGTGCTCGGCCTCTGGCACATCGTCGCCGTGGTGATCACTCATACGTCGCTGCACGAGGCGCTGCAGGTCTCGGGCCTCGCGGTCATCACGATGTTCCGCGTGTTCTTGCTGATCGGGCTCGCCAGCATCGTTTGGGTGCCCATCGGTGTCTGGGTGGGTCTGCGGCCGCGCGCCGCCCAGATCGTTCAGCCCATCGCCCAATTCATGGCGGCCTTCCCGGCGAACCTGTTGTTCCCACTCGCCGTTTTCGGGATCGTGACCTGGAAGCTCAATCCCGACATCTGGTTGAGCCCGCTGATGATCCTCGGCACTCAGTGGTACATTCTGTTCAACGTGATCGCCGGAGCCTCTTCCCTGCCCGCGGAATTGCGCTACGCTTCGGAGAATTTCGGGGTCAAGGGCTGGTTGTGGTGGCGCAAAGTGGCCCTGCCGGGTGTGCTGCCGTTTTACGTGACGGGCGCGATCACGGCCTCCGGCGGGTCTTGGAACGCCGCCATCGTCGCCGAGATCGCGACCTGGGGCACCACCACGATCGAGGCGCGGGGACTCGGGTCCTACATCGCGGATGCGACCACGGCCGGCGATTTCCATCGCATCGTCCTCGGGATAGGGACGATGAGTTTGTTCGTGGTGGTGATCAATAGACTATTCTGGCGTCCCTTGTATTACTACGCTGAGCGCAAATATCGTCTTACGTGAGGGGAGATCCCGATGAATTCGAGCCCGCTTTTGCAGTGCACCGACGTGCGCAAAGCCTTCCCGAAGCCCGATGGCGGGGAGTTGCTCGTGCTCGAAGGCATGAACCTGGAACTGCAAGCCGGCCAGATCGTGGGTCTGCTCGGGCGCTCCGGTTCGGGCAAGTCGACACTGCTGCGCCTGATCGCGGGTTTGTCGGAACCGAGCGCGGGCCGCTTGAATTATCTGGGCGCGCCGATCTTCGGTCCGGCGGCCGGCATCGCCATGGTGTTTCAGAGCTTCGCGCTCTTTCCCTGGCTGACGGTGTTCGAGAACGTCGCGCTCGGTCTCGAGGCGCAACGCATGCCGAAGGCGGAGATCCGCCAGCGCTCGCTCGCCGCGATCGACCTGATCGGACTCGACGGATTCGAGTCCGCCTACCCGCGGGAGTTGTCGGGCGGCATGCGTCAACGCGTCGGCTTCGCCCGTGCGCTCGTCGTGCATCCGAACATCCTGCTCATGGACGAACCGTTTTCCGCCTTGGATGTGCTGACCGCCGAGACGCTGCGCACCGATTTCCTCGATCTCTGGTCGGAGGGGCGCATGCCGATCAAGGGCGTGATCCTCGTAACTCACAACATCGAGGAGGCGGTATTGATGTGCGACCGGATCCTCGTGTTCGGTAGTAACCCTGGCCGCATCCTCTCGGAGATCAAGGTGACGCTGCCGCAGCCACGCAATCGTCTCGACCCGAGTTTTCGCGAGCTGGTCGAGCGCATCTACGTCGAAATGACCGCGCGGCCCAAGGGCGCGGCCGCGGTCGGCCGCCAGGAGCGCTTTCCGGGCCTGGGGATAGGCAGCGTGCTGCCCTCTGTTTCCTCGAACCTCCTCGCCGGCCTGATCGAAGCGGTCGCGGCCAATCCCTTCAACGGCACGGCCGACCTGCCCAAGATCGCCTCGGACCTGCAGATGGAGATCGACGAGTTGTTTCCCGTTGCCGAGACCTTGCAGATGATGCGTTTCGCGGAACTCGAGGGCGGCGACTTGAAATTGACCGAGGAGGGCATCGCCTTCGCGCAGGCCGATCTCGACGAACGGAAAAGGATCTTCCTGCGACACTTGCTCACCTACGTGCCGCTGGCCGCCCACATCCGACGGGTGCTCGACGAACGTGCTTCGCATCTCGCCCGCAAGAGCCGATTCACCGACGAGTTGGAAGATTTCATGAACGAGGACGCGGCGGAGCAAACCTTGCGCGCGGTGGTGCAATGGGGGCGCTATGCAGAAGCGTATGCTTACCAGGATGACAATGCGATGTTCAGTCTCGAGAACCCGACATGAACGAATCTGCGCGTCCGCTGCTCGAGTTGCACGTGCCGCCGGACGAGATGGTCAAATACATCCAAGATCTGATGCTGCTGCCACACGCTGACATCGCGGCCGAATCGGCTCTGTCGGTTGCCCAGCGGCAATGGGGGGCGGACACCGCCCTCGCGCGTGCCGCCCTGCTGCGCTGGGGTGCGCTCAACCTCGCGTTCCAGGACAAACGCCTCGAGACCTGGACGGTGACGCGGGATCGCGATCGCATCCAGGTTCCCGCGGCCTTGGTCGCGGCCGCCGGTGTCGCGCCCTTGCTGATCGCCGACGAACGCGTAGTCTTCGACATTCCCGCGCTACTCGACGCGACGCTCGAGCTCTCGCCGCCCGCGGGACAGGCCTAAGTCCGATGAAGACCACGAGCGAGCAGGCGCAATTGCGCTTCGGGTTGTTGCGTCTCATCGCGATCTACAAGATCGGCAAGGTGTTGCTGCTGCTCGGTGCCGCCTACGGCGTGCTGCGCATGCGCGACGCGTCCTTTCTGGCGCACCTCTACTCTTGGGCATCGACCCTGCACTACGGCCTGGAACAAGACCTGGTCAAATGGCTGCTCGCCAAGTTCAGCGGCTTGAGTCCCGCCCGCATCGACACGATCGGCCTGGCGACCCTCGCCTACGCGACGGTCTTTGCCGTGGAGGGCGTCGGACTGTGGATGCGCAAACGCTGGGCCGAGTGGCTCACGACTATCGTCACGGGCTCGCTCGTACCGGTCGAGATCTATGAAACGGCCATGCGGCCCACGCTCGGCAAAGCCATCGTGCTGGTCCTGAATCTCTTGATCGTCTGGTATCTCATTGCGCAAATTCGTTCAGCGCGGCCGCGCTAGAAGAGCGTCGCGCGAGGTTACGCTCGATGCTGCGCTGTAAATCCTGCGTGTTCACCGGTTTCGACAGATAGTCATCCATCCCGGCCGCGAGGCAGGCATCGCGGTCGCTTTGCATCGCGTTTGCCGTCATCGCGACGATCGGAATGCATGGATCGAGCGCCCCCATGAGCGGGTTGCGGATGCATTGCGTCGCCTCGAAGCCATCCATTACCGGCATCTGGCAGTCCATCAACACCAGGTCGTAGGGGTCGATCCTCAAGCTCGCGAGAGCCTCGCGGCCATTGCCCGCGATAGCGACGCGATATCCCATCCGTTCGAGCAGTTTGCGCGCCAGTAATTGGTTGACGAGATTGTCCTCGACGAGCAGCACGCGCGCGCGCGCCGCCGGGGCGGAGTCGCGCCCCGGCTGAGCCGCGGCGACCACGTCGTCCGCGCCGCCGTCGTCGTGCGCGTTCAGCGTGCAAATCCCGACGGCCTCCTCGAGCAGCTGGAGCAGTCGCGCCGCGCGCAGCGGTTTGGACAAGGAGCCGGCGAACAAGGGCGTCTGTGGTTCGGCATGGCACTCTTGTCCCAGCGAGGTCAGCAGCAGCAGCGGCGTCGCCCGCAGCAAAGGTTCTGCCCGGATTTGCGCGGCGAGACTGACACCGTCCTGGTCCGGCATCTGCAGGTCCAGGAGCGCGGCATCAAATGGTTCACCGGCTGCGGCGGCCGCGAGCAGCAGCGCCAGCCCCTCGCGTGCGTTCGCAGCCTGCGCACAGCGCACGAGCCATTGCCCGAGCAAGGTCGCCACGAGCAGGCGGTTCGCAGCCGAGTCGTCGACGATCAGGACTCGCATGCCGCGAAGGACAGTCTCGACGTGGCCGCCGTCCTCGGCAGCCGCCACCCCCAGGTCCGCCGTGAACCAGAAGCGCGAGCCCTTTCCCGCCATGCTCTCGACCCCGATCGCGCCGCCCATGAGGCCGGCGAGCTGGCGGGAGATCGACAGACCGAGTCCGGTGCCGCCATAGCGCCGAGTCGTCGTGCTGTCGGCCTGCGTGAACGCATTGAACAGCAGGGCTTGCTGCTCCGCCGAGATGCCGATGCCCGTGTCGTCGATACTGAAGCGCAAGCTCACCCGATCCGCGCATGCGCTGCGGCCATTGCGTTCGGCGTGTATCGTCACGGTGCCCCGATCGGTGAATTTCACCGCGTTCGAGCCGAGATTCAGCAGGATCTGTCGCAGCCGGCTCGAGTCACCGCGCAGCCGGGTCGGTACGTCGGCATCGATGAGGCAGACGAGCTCGAGGCTCTTTTCGTGCGCGCGCAGCGCGAGCAGTTCGCCCACGTCCTCGATGACCTGACGCAGGTCGAAGTCGAGGATCTCGAGTTCCACTTTGCCCGCTTCGATCTTCGAGAAATCCAGGATGTCGTTGATCAGATTCAGCAGCGTGTCCGCGCTGCCGTGAACGATATTCGCGTAATGTCGCTGTTCGTCCGAGAGCCGCGTCGCCAGCAACAGACCCGTCATGCCGATCACACCGTTCATGGGTGTGCGGATTTCGTGGCTCATGTTGGCCAGGAAATCGCTCTTCGCGCGCGCCGCCGCCTCGGCGCGCTCGCGCGCTTCGGTGATATCGGTGACGTCCGCATAGGTTGAAATCACGTTTGTCGCCCGGCCGCACGTGCCGCGCGTGGCGACGAAACGGGCGATGCTGACCCAGCGGTGGCCGCCGTCGGCGTGGCGCATCCGGGTCGTCTCGTTGTACTCATCGATCGGGCCGCCGAGCGCACTCGCGACCACCTCGGCGCGCCTCGCCACGACTTCCGGTTCGAACAGCACATCGGCCTGCTCGATGCTCGCTTGCGCATACTCTTCGCCGAGTCCGAGCATGCGGCGGACGCGCTCGTCGAAGTGCACGACGCGACGGTCGAGGTCCCAGTCGGAAGAGCCGAGGTTCGCGATCGACATGGCGATTTCCAGACGCTCGCTCTGCTCACGTTGCTGGCGCTCTTGCTCGCGCATCCCCGTGACGTCAGCCTCGATCGCGGTGAAGCCCGTATGCTGACCGGCAGAGTCGAATAGAGGATCGATTTCCATGCGCACGACATAACGTCGGCCGTCCTTGGTGTAGTTGGCGAGTTCGGCAACGAGGCTCTCCACCCGGCGCAGGCTCTCGCGGATTCGCGCCTTTTCTTGCGGGTCCGTCTCCGGCCCCTGGAGCACTTCGCCGGGGCGCCGGCCGAGAATCTCGTCGAGCGCATAGCCAGTCATGCGCTTAAATGCATCGTTGACCCATTGGATGCGGCCGCCGGCGTCGGTGACGATCACCGCGTTGCCGGTTCGGGTGGCGACCTCGGAAAGTCTCGCGTACACGTTGCGCTCGCGCTGCACAGCCGCGGCGATGCGCTGCAGATTGCGCAGGAAGGGATTGCGTATCAACAGAGCCGTGCAGATGCCGGTGAAAATGGCAGCGAGTACGAACAGGATTGCTGGCCACTCGGCGCCGCGCCGACTTCCCGCGAGAATGATCGCCCAGACTCCGAGCAGCACCGTGCCGATCGCGATGCGCAGCACGAGATGGGTGCGACGGATCGCGAGTTCCAAGGCACGCGGCGCATTGCCGGCCGGTAAATGGCCGTTGGCAAACTCACGGAAGGGCATCGGAGGTACCTATGCGACTGGCGGTCGAGCAAGATTGCGCTCGGAAGTCCCGGGTTGTCGGCGCGCCGCGCCGGTAATTGAGCCGAAGCCCGCGAGCTTGCACGGTATACTGAGCGGATGGCGATCTTTGCGACGGACGGCGTTGACATCGCGCACCTCATCCAGGTCGCGCTGACGCCAATTTTCCTAATTTCCGCGATCGGCGTGATCCTGAACGTGCTGACCAGCCGTCTCGCCCGGATCGTCGACCGCGCTCGAGCCATGGAAGTGAGGCTCCTCGAGGTTCACCCGCCGCGTGAGGCGAGCCCGCTCGGCGATCAACTCGGCGTACTCGCCCGGCGTGCCCGTCACATCAACGTCGCGATCACGCTCGTGACGATCTCGGCCCTGCTGATCTCGCTGGTCGTCGTGATGCTGTTCGTGAACGCCTTCGTGCATTGGAATCTGGCCGCGTTCATCGCGATCTCGTTCATCCTGTCGATGTTGTCACTGGCCGCGGCGCTGTCGGCGTTTCTGCTCGAGGTGCGGATCGCCACGACGAGCTTGCGCATCGGCAGCCACGCCGCGGCCGCGCCTCAGCGCGATTGAGGCGTTTCGGCCACCGCTACGGCGCGCACGGGGATGGGCACGTTGCACAGATCGATCTGACCGGGCTTGGTCACGAACCAGCTCTCGGGGCGGTTGCGCCGCGACTCGATCAAGGCCGCGAAGCGAGGCGTGTCGGTGCGGAAGACTTCCAGGTTCGTCCGCTCAGCCGGCGCGACGTCGCTCGCGAGTTCCATCGCCCGTATGGGCACCGGCGCCTCGCCCTTGGCGTAGAAACCCATTTCGGCGCTCCCACGCGGGAGGCTCGACAGATGTTCGATGCCCGCCACGACGCGACCCACGAGTGCGACGTTGCGGTCGAGATGCCGGGGTGCATGGCCGATCACCGCATACAGCTCCGTGCCGCTGCTCTTGGTGTCGTCGTCGCGTCCGACGCCGACCATGCCGTAACAGTGGGCGAGCCAGGTACGCCCCCGCTTCGGGTCGCGGGCAACCGGAAAGCCATTCGCAAAACCGACCTCCGGGGCATAGACGTCGCCGTCGCGCAGAGGAGTGAAGGCGGGGACCGTCGCGCTGGCTACGTCGAATTCGGCGGCGACCCGGCCGATGCCGGCCGGCACCGGCCGGGTGCCGTCAGGATCGGCCCATTGCACGACGTAGTTGTCTTGGACCCTAACCACGGCAAGCCCGTCGAAATAAGCGGCCTTGATCAGCGCCTTGATGTTGCTCACGTGCAGGGGCGCAAATTGCGGCGCCAACTCGATGACGACGCGACCCGTGGCCAATTCCAGGTAGACCGTATTGTCCAAGGCGAGCGGCCGCCAATCGGCCGGCGTCGAGGCGGCGATGATGTCGGCGGCCGTCGGTCCCGCCGGTGCGGCGGTCGGCACGGCGGCCGCCGCGAGCGTGAGACTAAGTATCCATGGCAACGAACGCTTCGCGGTAGACTGCATCCGAAAAGTATCGCACATTCGCACCACCCGGAGGGACAACCCAGCATGCGGAGCTTCATCGTTCTCATCGGCGCGACCGCTGCATTCGCGATGGTCGCGAGCACCGACGTATCGGCACAGATGCCCGGCGGCATGCCCGGCGGCATGGGCGGGCGCCCGATGAGCCAGCCGAATGAGCAGATCGATACGACTCCGCACGAGGACAAGCCGGACGTCGCGGCTCAGAAGTGGTACAAGCAGGGCGTCAAAGCGCTCGCCAAGGCGATGGAATACGACGCCGCGGCGGCGAAGGCGAGCACACCGGACAAGCGGGCGAGCGAACTGGATAAGGCGAGCGACTCGTATTATCGCGCGCTCGATCTCTACACCGAGGCGCTCAGCAACGACGCCGACATGGCGGATGCCTGGGATTCGGTCGGCTACGTGCATTTACGCCTCGGCGCCTACGTCGAATCGGTCGACGATTACAATCACACCTTGAAGCTGAGACCGGACGCCGAGGAGGCCATCGAGCGTCGCGCCGAGGCCTTCCTGCATCTTGATCGAATCGAAGATGCCGAGAGCGCCTACATGGAATTGTTCAACCATTCCCGTACGCTTGCAGACCAGCTCATGGTCCAAATGCAGCGTTGGGTCGCCGATCATCGGCCGGATCCGAAGGGTATGCGCGCCGCCCAGATCGACGCCTTCGATGGCTGGCTACGTGAACGCGCGAAGCTCGCCGAGACGCCGGTCGCGGCCGGCGGTTGAGCTCAATGCGCCGCGCGCAACCCCTGTTTCAGCGCCTCGCACTCGGCACGGAGCGCATCGAGTTCGGCGCGTAGTGCAGCGACGAGTTCCTCCAGACGGCCGACCCGGCCGGAAAGCCCGGTGCCCGGCAGCGAACCGGCCGTCGGTTCCGCGGACTCCTCCGGTTCGGGCGCCGATTCGAGGTGACCGCTGAACAAGTGCGCATAACGGGATTCGCGCGCCCCCGAAACGCGTTCCAAGCGTGCGATGAACGGTCCATCTTCGCGCCGCATGAGCCCCGCGAGCGTCGCTTCGACCGCTTGGGCATCGGCGAATTCGCACAAGCGGTTGGTGCGTGAACGCAGTTCCCCCGGCGTTTGCGGCCCGCGCAACAGCAGCACACACAGGATGCCGAGTTCCTGCGCGCTGAACTTGAGCGAACCGAACTCGGTGTTGCAAAACCGGTGCTTGTACTTGGTGACTCGGCCGCCGTAACCCGCGGACTTGTCGCTGACCAGGTATTTTTTCATCAAGGAGTCGACCGCCGTTTGGACCGCGGCTTCGCTGAGTTCCAGCACCGGATCGCGATTGGTCTTTTGGTTGCACGCATTGGTGAGCGCATTCAACGAGAGCGGATATTGGTCCGGCGTCGTGATTTCCTTTTCGAGCAGGCAGCCGATGATGCGCGCTTCGTTGGCCGATAGTTCGATGTTCATGTGCACCTTCCAAGTCGTCGCCGGTTGTTTTAGGGTAGCCTCTTTGGAACAAGGATAGCCGTAAATGAAGACCAAAGCCGCCGTTGCCTGGGAAGCGGGCAAGCCGCTCGAGATCGTCACGGTGGAATTGGCCGGTCCGAAGAGCGGCGAAGTTCTGATCGAAATCAAGGCGACCGGTGTCTGCCACACGGACGAGTTCACGCGTTCCGGCGCGGATCCCGAGGGCTTGTTCCCCGCGATTCTCGGCCACGAGGGCGCCGGCGTGGTCGTCGATGTGGGTCCTGGCGTGACCTCGTTGCGCAAGGGCGACCACGTGATACCGCTGTACACGCCCGAATGCCGCCAATGTAAATCGTGCACCTCGCACAAGACCAATCTATGCACGGCGATTCGCGCGACCCAGGGCAAGGGTCTGATGCCGGACGGGACGAGCCGGTTCTCCATCGGTGACGAGCTGGTGCATCATTACATGGGCTGCTCGACGTTTTCGAATTTCACGGTGCTCCCCGAAATCGCGGTCGCCAAGATTCGCGAGGATGCGCCCTTCGACAAGGTCTGCTACATCGGCTGCGGTGTCACGACCGGCATCGGCGCGGTGATCAATACCGCCAAGGTCGAAGCCGGCGCAAACGTCGTCGTCTTCGGCCTCGGCGGCATCGGGCTGAACGTGATCCAGGGTGCACGACTCGTCGGCGCCAACAAGATCATCGGCGTCGATCTGAATCCGGCGCGCAAGCCGCTCGCCGAAAAGTTCGGGATGACGCACTTCGTCGACCCCCGCGCGGTCGGCGGCGATCTCGTCGCGCACCTCGTCGAGCTCACCGGCGGCGGGGCGGATTATAGTTTCGAATGCGTCGGCAGCGTCGAATTGATGCGCCAGGCGCTCGAATGTTGTCACCGCGGCTGGGGGGTTTCCGTGATCATAGGCGTCGCCGGCGCCGGCAAGGAGATTAGCACGCGGCCGTTTCAACTGGTCACCGGTCGAGTCTGGAAGGGCACGGCGTTCGGCGGCGCGCGCGGACGCACCGACGTGCCGAAGATCGTCGATTGGTACATGGACGGCAAGATCAACATCGACGATCTGATCACGCACCAGATGCCGCTCGACCGGATCAACGACGCGTTCGATCTGATGCATTCCGGCGAATCCATCCGCAGTGTCGTGGTGTATCCGTGAGCGCCGTGGAGTTGCTGGCGGAGCATGCATGTCATGGCGGCGTGCAGCGCTTCTACCGCCACGAGTCGAGGGAAACGCGGTCGAGCATGAAATTTTCGGCCTATGTGCCGCCGCAGGCGCGCTCAGACAGGGTGCCGGTGGTGTATTTCTTGTCGGGACTGACGTGTACCGAGGAAACTTTCCCGATCAAGAGCCACGCCCAGGCTCTCGCCGCGGAGCTCGGACTCATTCTGGTCTCTCCGGATACGAGTCCGCGCGAGCCTCGCCTGCCCGGCGATGCGGCCAGCTGGGACTTCGGTCAGGGCGCGGGCTTCTACGTCGATGCGACGGAGAAGCCGTGGCGGGCGCATTACCGCATGTACAGCTACGTGACCGAAGAACTTCCCGAAGTGGTCGCGGCCACACTGCCGGTCGACCCGGCGCAGAGCGGTCTCATGGGCCATTCGATGGGTGGTCATGGCGCCTTGATCTGCGCGCTGCGCAACCCGACGCGATACCGGTCGGTGTCCGCGTTCGCGCCGATCGCCGCGCCGATGCGCTGCCCCTGGGGCAAGAAGGCGTTCACCAACTATCTGGGTACCGACGTGGGCACCTGGCTCAAGTACGATGCGACCGAACTCGTGCTGCGCAACCGGTTTCCCGGCACGATCTTGATCGATCAAGGCGGCGACGATCAGTTTCTCGTCGAACAACTACTGCCGGAGAAATTCTCAGCTGCCGCCACGCGCTCGGGTCAACCGCTGAATCTGCGCATGCAGCCCGGCTACGACCACGGGTACTATTTTATCCAGAGCTTCATCGCTGACCATCTGCGGCATCACGCCGCGCATCTCTTGGGCTAGCGCGAGTCGATCTAGCGAGAATTGATCATCGGTTCGGACGTGATGCGCCCGTCGAAATCCGTCCAGACGTGGCTGGCGAAGTCGTACAGTTTGCAGCGTCGGACGGTGTTCCAGTAGTAACGCCAGGTAAAGACCTCGGAGTTCAAGCGTTCGTCGAGCGTCGCCGTCAGACGAGATTGAGCTTCCTTGAGGCGGTACAGCGGCACGCCCATGTTCACGTGATGCGCCCCGTGCTCGAGGATGTAGTGAATCAGCCCGTCGAGCGGTCGCATCAGCTTGACGTGCACGGTGGTCGTCGCATAGCCCGCGTTCGCGCTCCACTCGTCGCGCCGTTCGTACCACGCGACGCGCGGGTGCGTGTGCTGCACGTACACGACGAAACCCATGAGACAGTTCCAGACGAAGAACGGCACGGCGAAGGCGAATATCAACAAGGACCAGATGGAGCGCTCGCTGTGGATGCCCCAGGCGACCAGGCCGCCGATCCAAGCCGCGGCGAAGGCTGCGACCAGTAGGCTATCGACGGTATAGCTCGCGCGGCGCGTTGAGACGTGTTTCCGGCCCGGGAAGAACAGCTTCTTCCACCACATTTCCACCATGTAATAAATGCCTTGACCCACGCCGCTGCGGTACAGGCGCTCGAGTTGCCGGCGCATCCAGCTGAGGCGCGCGAATTCGCTTGGCGAATACGGTGTCCAGACGTAATCACGGCCCTTGAGATTCGTGAAACCGTGGTGCGCCAGGTTGTGACCGACCTCCCACAGGCTGTAGGGCGTCAGCGAGGGCAGGAAAGCGATCCGGCCGATCCATTGGTTCAGCGTCTTGTTGTTCGTGTAGGAGCCATGGCAGGCGTCGTGGCCGATCACGAACAGGCGCGCTATCCAAAGACCCGCAAGAATCGCGGTGAGCGCCTTGATCCACCAGGTCTCGACGATCAGCAGGCAGGCAATGGCGACGCCGAGCACGAGCCAATCGAGAAAGAACCAGAGTACCGGAGTGACTAGGCCTCGCTCGACGGTGAACGGTTGCAGCAGCTTCGTGAATTTACGCCGCACGCTCATCGCTTCAGCAGGGGCGGGAGGCGCGTGTTTCGGCGCAACCGGCTCGAGTTCGGTGGATGCTTTCATGAAAACTCCCAAACAGCGGTTCGTTCCAGCGAACCTTACATTATACGCTCAAGGTGATCGATATACGCTCACGGTGTGCGATATACGCTCAAGGTGTGCGATCCCGAGCCCGGCCCTAGGGGGGCAGGGCGATCAGGCGGTTTCGGCATCCGGCCAGAGCAACACCCCTAAATGCTCACAGGCCTCGATCAGGGCGGCAGCCGCCTCGCGCGTACTCGCATCGAGCCGGCGGTCATGGGTGAGCAACCAGGTCAGGCGCGCCCGGCGGGAGCGTGCCGAGGGCTCGCTGTCGAACAAAGCCGGGAACAGGCCCAGCGCATCGACGAATTCTCGCAAAGCCGCACTCGAAGCCACGTTCGGCGGGGCGCTCAGCAAGAGTTTGAGCCAAGTCACACAGCGTTTCGCGAGCCCGGCGCGGGTGATCCCGATGCTCGTACGGCGGCCTGGTTCGCCCTCGGCGAGCGAATCGGTCAGGTGGCGATAGCGCTCGATCGCCGCTTCGTCCGCCGGTAGGGCCGGACTCGCATCGGACAAAACCGAACGGAGCAGATCCGCAAGCAACAGGGACAGCGATTCTGCCAAGAAACGTTGACACTGTTCCGTGTCAGGGCGGGCCAATTGATCCCAGGAGTGTGGTTCCCCGAATGGTCGCGCTGCCGGCTTTGACATGTTGCCCAGTGTAGCCGCTCCATCGTCGACCGCAACCGCCGCGCGTCACGCATCCGCAAGGCAGCTACATCGGCTACAGTAATACTGAAGTGGCAGCGCGATCGCAATTCTTGCCGGGAATCCCGGTCACCGACACAGCGGGCGGTCGTCGCCTCCCGGCGCGCCTCGCGATAGAACTGCGCGCCGTTTCGGTGCGACGCGCTGCGAGACGCGTGCTTGCGGACGTTTCGCTGCAGTTCGCGGTCGGCGAACGCTGGGCGCTGATCGGCGGTAACGGCGCGGGCAAGACGCAACTGCTCAAATTGCTGGCCACCGATGTTTGGGCGACGCCGGCAAGTCGGGCCGGTCTCGTCTACCGGCTGGGTTCGAGATGCCTGGATCGCCGTGAAGCGCGGCCCTACCTTGCCTACCTCGGTGCCGAACGGCAGGACCAGTACGCGCGTCATGATTGGAATCTGCCCGTGCGTGAGATCGTCGCGACCGGGGTGCACGGGACCGATTTGCTGCTCACGCCGATCACGCCGGCCGTGGCCCGGCGCGTCGATGCGATGCTCGGGGTGTGCGGCCTGAAGACGCTCGCGGCGCGTCGATTCGCGAGTCTTTCGTACGGCCAAAAGCGCCTCTGCTTGCTCGCGCGTGCGCTCGTCCAGCAGCCGCACTGGCTGCTGCTGGACGAGTTCTACAACGGCCTGGACGAACGATTCCGTGCCCGGATCGATGCGATCCTCGAGCGCGCGCGCCGGCGCGGCCAGTCGTGGATCGCCGCAGCACACCGCGCGGTCGACATCCCCCGCGGCACGACGCATCTGGTGGAGCTCGTCGCCGGACGCGCGGGCAAGCCGAAGCGGTTTCGGCGCGCCGATGCCGTGCGCCTCGCGCGGCACGCTCGCGAGATTCCGGCGTTCGTGCGCCGCCCCGCCCGGCGCACCGGCCGCGTCCTGGTGCGACTGCGCGACGTCGATCTCTACGTCGAGTATCGCTGCGTATTGCGGCAGGTCGCCTGGCAGTTACGGCGCGGCGAGCACTGGGCGGTGTTCGGGGCGAACGGTGCCGGCAAGTCGAGCTTTCTGCGGCTGCTGTATGGGGATTTGTCGCCGGCACTCGGCGGCGAGATCGTGCGGGCTGGTTCCCCCAGGGGAACGCCGATCGCCGCATGGAAGCGGCGTGTCGGGTTCGTCTCGCCGGAGCTGCAGACCGATTATGCGATCGATGTGAGGGTCGCCGACCTCGTCGCGAGCGGCCGGCAGGCGAGTATCGGCCTTGCCGCGGAGCCGAGTGGCGCGGACCGACGCGCGGCGTCACACTGGCTCGCGTTTTTCGGCTTGAAATCCTGCGCTCAGGCTCGCCCGCGCGAGCTGTCGTACGGCCAGCTGCGCCGCGCGCTGATCGCACGCGCCCTGGCCGCGGATCCCGAGATTCTGCTGCTAGACGAACCCTTGACCGGCTTGGATCCGCGCCATCGGGCCATGATCAAGGGCTTGCTCAGTGGCCTGATGGCGCAAGGAGTCACCCTGGTCATGGCCGTGCATCATGCGGAGGACCTGCCGCGGGGCATCACCCACGCGCTACGTTTACATAATCGCCGCGCGCTTCCCATGGATTCGGATTCTGCGACCTGAGTCGGCGGAATCCGCCGCGAACGACGCTTTAATCGGTGGCATGAGAAATCTCGTCCCGATCGCATTGGCCGCGCTGATCGCCTCGAGCGGCCTGCTCGCCGCCTGCAGTGGCTCGGGTTACGCCGTGCGTACCGTGCCGCGGATCGCGGCGGACAACGTCGGGAAGCCGGTGACTCTCCTCCAGGAAGCCTTCGGCGATCCCCGCAAGGTCGACACGACCCCGACTAAACTGGTCTACGTGTGGTTTCTGCCGCAGAAACCGGACGGTGCGCCGGCGGGCTTCCACGGATGCGAACTCGAAGTCACGGTCGAACCTCGGTCAGAGCAGGTCTTGGGTTATTCACTGGAGAACATCGGCTGGGCGAAATGCGCCGAGATCCGACGCCGCGTTCGCCTCGTTGCCGGCTAGAATATCAGGCTCGAAGCCCACACCCGCGGCTTGCGGAGTTTCCGTGCATATCAGTGCCTTGTGGTTGTTGTCGCTGCTGGTTCAGATCGGATTGATCGTGCATGTGGTCAAGACCGGCCGCAATTTCCTCTGGATTGCCGCGATCGGCTTTCTGCCCGTGGCCGGTTCGATCGCCTACGTCCTCGTGGAGCTGCTACCGGACCTGTTCGGGCACCCGAGCGCACGCCGCGCGCGGTCGGGGATGCAGCGCATGATCGATCCGAATCGCGATCTGCGCCGCGCGAGCGCCGAAGTCGAGATCTCCGGTAACGTCGATGCGCGGCGGCGACTCGGTGACGAACTGTCCGAGCGCGGCCAGTATGCGCGCGCCGTCGAGGTCTACACGGGCGGCTTGTCCGGCGTGTTCGAACATGATCCGACGCTGCTGCTGGGACTCGCCCGAGCGCAGTTCGCGCAGGAGGATTTCGCGGCCGCGCGTGCGACCCTGCAGCGCCTGGAGCGCAACAACCCGGAGTTCAAATCGGCGGACGCTAGGCTCCTGTACGCGCGTAGCTTGGAGGCAGAGAACGCACTCGAAGAGGCCGAGCGCGAGTACGCCGCGGTCGCGCCCGGTTACCCGGGCGCGGAGGCGCGCCTGCGCTACGGACTGATCCTGAAGCGCCGCGGTAAGATCGACGAGGGGCAACGCGTGCTCCAGGACCTGTTGGACGGCGCGCGTCTGGGGCCGGGGCATTTTCGCCGTTCGCAAGCCGAGTGGCTGGATCGTGCGCGCCGCGAACTGGACTCGCGCGCGTGATGCATCGGCGGCGGCGGCGCGCCTCTTTGCTGCTCGCGCTCGGTCTTGCGGCGTGCACCGGCAGGCAACAACCCGCGGCCGAACTGCTAGGCGAAATCCAGGTCGCGGTCTTGGCCGGCGCCGAGGACGAGTCGCGTTATGCTCCAGATGAGTTTCGTGGCCTGCAGTCGCGGCTTGCGGCGCTCCAAACCGCGTTCGACGAAAAACGCTACGAACTCGTGCTTGCCGACGGTCCCGCGCTGCTCGCCGCTTCGCGAACCCTCGGCGCCGACGCCGCTGCGCGCAAGGCGGCTGCCTCGCAAGCGCTGTCCGCGAATTGGGCGCAGCTCGCTGCCACCGTTCCCGACCGGCTCATGACGCTCGAAACGCGCGTCGCCAGCTTGTCCCGCCATGCGGGCAAGACCAGTTCGGGCGTCGACGTCCCGAACGCGCAGCGTGGCTTGCACGACGCCAACGCACTCTGGTCGAAAGCCCGATCGGCATTCGCCAGCGGCAATCTCGACGAGGCCGTGCGAACGGCCCAGGATGTTGCCACCCAGGTCGATGCCTTAGCCGCGCAGGCTGCCCGGCTCTGAGTCGCGGCTCCCCCCGCAGTACAGTTCCCCCGCGCTGACCAGAACCGCGCAGCCGCCGATGCGGACCGAGGCGAGCGCCGTACCGTCGCAATCGAGACCGACCTCGACGCGGCCCGGGCGCCCCATCTGCCGGCCCTGAATGCCGACAAAGCCGGCGCTGCGCGCGTCGATCAGGCCCGCGGCGAATAAATACGCCGCGAGCATGGCGTGGGCATTGCCGCTGACCGGGTCCTCGGGAATCCCGAGCGCGGGACAGAACATCCGTGCCTCGGTCACGAGCGCGGATCCCTGCCGATCGAGCGCAAAAGGGAAAAAACCCTCAGCGCCGATTTCGCGGCCGAGATCGACCAACGCGTCGTGGTTCGGCGCGAGTACCTCCAAGGCTGCTCGGTCCTCTAGCGGCAGCAGCAACCGGGTGCTGCCTTTGCGTGCAATGAGCGGCTGCAGGACGGTAGACAAGCGCGCCGTCGGCAGCGCCAGTGCGGCCGCGACGCGCGCCGAGAGCGTGGCAGAGAGCGGTGCACCGAGTTCGGGCAGCGATTGGCGAAACTCGATCGTCGCTCCCCGTTCGCCGACCTCGATCACGCCTGTGCCGGACCGCTGGCGGAGCATGCCCGACGGGCGCTTCCCGAGCCGGCGCAGCACGGCATGCGCGGCGATGGTCGCGTGACCGACGAAGGGTGCCTCCTTGCGCGCGTTGAAAAAGCGCAGGGCGACGTCGTGATCGGTGCCGACGGACGAGAACACGAACGCAGTTTCCGCGTGCGGGAATTCGCGCGCGATCGCGTGCAGCAAGTGGTCTGGCGCACCATCTGCGTCCAGGACCACCGTTGCCGGGTTGCCGGCGAAGGGGGTGTCGGTGAAGGCGTCGAGCTGGAATATGCGCACAGGCAAGTTTTGCACGCCTTGCCCCATCCGGCTACACTCCGCCCGTTCAAAAAGCTCAGCGGAGAATTTCAATGGCGCGGATGACGGTAGTGGATCGTGACGGCAGGGCTCACGACATCGAGGCGAAGCCGGGTCTGAAATTGATGGAAATCTTGCGCGAACTCGACTACGGGGTGGCCGCGATCTGCGGCGGACTATGCTCCTGCGCCACTTGTCACGTGTACGTCGACGCCGCATGGGCTTCGCGCCTGCCGGCAAAGCAGAGCGATGAACAGGAATTATTGACCGAGCTGTCCGACTATCAGCCGGCCAGTTCGCGATTGTCCTGTCAGGTCGATTTCACCGAGGCGCTGTCCGGACTCAAGGTCACGATCGCGCCGGACTCGTAGCCGCAGTCCCCTGGCGTCGCACGGCTTCCTGAGCCGCGGCCACGGCCGCAGCATCGCCGAGGAAGCGCCGTCCCTTGGAGCGTAGCGGCTCCCCCTGGGACAGCGGTGCGAATTCATACACGATCGGTACCCCGGTCGGTATGTTGAATTCGACGATGTCGCGCTCCGGCATGTCGTCCAGCATTTTTACGAGCGAACGCAGGGAATTGCCGTGCGCCACCACGAGCACGTTCTTGCCGGCGCGCAATTCGGGGGCGATGCGCGCTTCCCAAAAGGGCAGCACGCGGGCCAATGTGTCTTTGAGCGACTCGGCCGCGGGCAGCAATCCGGGATCAACCCCGGCATAGCGCGGGTCGAAGCGTGGATGACGCGGATCATCGACGGAGAGCGGCGGCGGCGGTATGTCAAAGCTGCGCCGCCAGATCTTGACCTGGGCCTCGCCGTGCTGAGTCACCGTCTGGGCCTTGTCGAGACCCTGCAAGGCGCCGTAATGCCGCTCGTTCAGGCGCCACGACCGTTCGACCGGAATCCACATGCGTTCGGTCGCGTCGAGTATCGCCCAGAGCGTGCGAATCGCGCGTTTGAGCACCGAGGTGAAAGCCACGTCGGCGTGCAGGCCCTCGCCGGCGATTTGCCGGCCGGCCTGGGCTGCCTCGGCGGTGCCGAGTTCGCTGAGTTCGACGTCCTCCCAGCCCGTGAACAAATTCGCGACGTTCCATGTGCTCTGGCCATGGCGGACCAAAATCAGTTTACCGGGCACGCGCGCCTCCTCTAGTTGAAGTCTGCTCTGCAAGTCCTGGTCGTGCAGTCTACCTCAGCCCGGCCGCATTGCCGCCGCATAGAGTCCGTCGAATCGCGCCGCCACGAGTTCGCCCTCGCGGATCTCGACGCGAAGACCGATGCGTCCGCGTGACGCGCGCCCGAGCATCCGGCGAAATCTCGCGACTTCGGGCGGGGTCGGCAGACAGAGGTGCGCGCGGAAGTCCGCGCGCACCGGCTGCAGATACTGAATGCGGGATTCCTGGATGACGACGTCGGCTTCGCAGGATTCGCGCGCGAGGTAGCGCGTGAGCCATGCCCAGCCGGCGAGCACCGACACGGAGAACAGACTGCCGCCGAAGGCCGTGCCCTTGTAGTTCGCATTTGCCGCGAGCGGTGCAAGTAACACGAGGCCAGTGTCGTCGGCGGTCTCGACGCGCACGCCGATGTGCTCGGCGAGCGCGAATTCGCGCAGCAGTCGCCCCTGCAGATAGCTCGCTCCGAAGTCCTCCGCCACCATGAACGCCGCTCCCTTTACCCGCCCGCCAGTCGCCGCACGGACTGCAGGGCGACCGACAGGGTGGCGAAGTCGGGCGCCGGCCCGGTGCGCACGTCGAGAATCAAAGCCCGTAGATATTCCACCTCCGCGCGATTCGCGAGGAGCCAGGAATCTACCCGGGCAGCGGGTTCCTTGCCCGCGGTGGCGAGCGCGTCCGCCGTGAGTTTGCGCTGGAGCGCGTACAAATTGTCGAGCAGCGCGCCGCGTGCGACGGCGTGCCAACGTCCGTCGGTGAGCAGCGCTTCGACTTGCTGCTTGAGCCATGCGAGCCCGATGCGCTGGCCGAGATCGAAGTAGACGCGGCCGGCGTAGCTCACGCTCACGCCGGTCGCCGCGGCGACCTCGACCAAGTCGAGTGCGCCATGCAGCCCGTCGAGCGACGCGATGCGCAGCGCCAGCGCCTCCGGCACGTGCGCGCCGACGAGCTGGGCGCGCTGCGCCGTGAAGCGGGCATGCTCGTCGGCACCGAGCATGCCCGCCATGTTGCCGAGCAGCTCCATCGTGCCAGGATGAAAGCGAATCACTGCCCGTTCGATGTCCAGATCCTCGCGCTGGTGAGTCAGCAGCCAGTAGCTCATGTGGCGCAGTATGCGCGTGGTTTGCTCGATTGCGGCGTACTGAGTCGCCGTGCTGATGCGCTGGCCATACGCCTCGAGCTGCGACCAGGTCTCGCGCAGCCCGAGCACTTCCCGTGCGATCGTGTAGGCGCGCGCGATCGCCGCCGGGTCGGCGCCAGTGTCGCTTTGGGTACGCACCGGGAAGACCGGGCCCATGCGATTGATGAGGCTGTTGCTGATCGCCGTGGCGATGATTTCGCGGCGCAGCGGATGGGTGCTCACGCGCTCCATGAAGCGGCGCCTGACGGGTTCGGGAAAATAGCGCAGCAGCTCCGCGCCGAGGTAGACGTCCTCGGGGACGTTGGACTGGATCAAGGCCTTGTAGGCCCAGATCTTGCCGTAGGAGAGAACGATCGCGAGTTCCGGCCGCGTGAGTCCTGCACCAGCTTTGCGGCGCTCGGCGATTTCTTCCTCGCTCGGGAGGAATTCGAGCGACCGGTCGAGGTCGCCCGAGCGTTCGAGGGCGCGAATCATCTCGGCGTCCTCGCCGAGCCGAGATTTCGCCTGCCATTCGAGCGCACTTATCGCCTGGGCTTGCAGCACGTTGTTGCGCAGCACCAGTCCGGCAACGGCGTCGGTCATGCCGAGCAGCAGTCGGTCGCGCGCTTTGCGACGCAGTTCGCCGGCATGGACCGCGCCGTTCAGCAGGATCTTCAGATTCACCTCGACGTCGGAGCAATTCACGCCGGCAGAGTTGTCGATGAAATCCGTGTTGAGCCGGCCTCCGCGGCGCGCGTATTCGATGCGGCCGCGCTGCGACAGTCCGAGGTTGCCGCCCTCGCCGACGACTTTGCACTGCATTTCCGACGCATCGATGCGCACGGCGTCGTTGCCGCGGTCGCCCACGTCGCCATGGCTCTCGTCGCTCGCCTTGACGTAGGTGCCGATGCCGCCGTTCCACAGGAGGTCGACGGGGGCACGCAGGATCGCCTTGATCGCTTCATTCGGCGTCGTCGTCGCCGGTAGTCCGAGCAGCGCCTGGGCCTCGCGCGAAAGCGCGAGGGTCTTGGACCCCCGCGGGTACACCCCGCCGCCCCTGGAGATTTCCCCGCGCGCATAATCCTGCCAGCTGGAGCGTGGCAGATCGAACAGGCGCTTGCGCTCCTGCCATGAGCGCGCCGGATCTGGTGCCGGGTCGATGAAGATGTGCTGATGATTGAAGGCAGCGACCAGTCGGATCTGGCGCGATTGCAGCATGCCGTTGCCGAACACGTCGCCGGCCATGTCGCCGATGCCTGCGACGCTGAAGGCTTCGCTCTGGATGTCGGTCCCGATCTCGCGGAAATGCCGCTGGACGCATTCCCAGGCGCCGCGCGCGGTGATCGCCATTTTCTTGTGGTCGTAGCCCGCCGAGCCGCCGGAGGCGAAGGCGTCGCCGAGCCAGAAGCCGTATTCGGCGGACAGCGCGTTGGCGATATCGGAGAAGCTTGCCGTGCCCTTGTCGGCGGCGACGACGAGATACGGATCGTCGGCGTCGTGGCGCACGACGCGATCCGGCGGCACGACCACAGCCTCGACGATGTTGTCGGTGAGATCGAGCATGCCGCGGATCAGCGTGCGGTAGCAATCGACGACTTCGGCGGCTTGCTTTTCGCGATCGTCCCCGATCTGGCGCTTGAGCACGAAGCCGCCCTTCGCGCCGACCGGCACGATCACGGTGTTCTTGACGTTCTGAGCCTTCATCAGGCCCAGTACCTCGGTGCGAAAGTCCTCGCGCCGGTCGGACCAGCGTATGCCGCCGCGGGCGACGCGGCCCATGCGCAGATGTATGCCCTCCATGCGCGGCGAAAACACGAAGATCTCGCACAGCGGCTTCGGCAGGGGCAGCTCGCGCAGCCGCTGGCTCTCGATCTTGAACGACAGATATTCGTGCGCCAACCCGCCGCGCCCGAGCTGATAGGCGTTAGTGCGCACGGTCGCCGCGAGGGCGCTCCAGAATGCCCGCAGGATGCGGTCTTCGTCCGAACCGTCGACCTTCTCGAGCGCGGCGCGCAAGCGCGCGTCGAGGCGACCTTGCAGCCGCGCACGTGCTGCGGCGGCGTGGGCGGGATCGAAGCGTGCGGCAAAGTATTGAGCCAGCAGAGCTGCGACGGGCGCATGGCGCACGAGGACGTCGGCGACGTAGCTCTGGCTGAACGGGAGACCGGTTTGCAGCAGATAGCGGCAATAGGCACGCAGCACGTTGACGAGCTGCCACGGAATGCCCGCGCTCAAGGTCAGACGGTTCAAGCTGTCGCTGTCCATGCGCCCGGTCCAGACGGCTGTGAGCGCGCTCTTGATGTCGGTCGCGAGCCGGCCGAAGCGTGTCGCGCGGGCACCGCGAAACTCGAGTTCCAGGTCTTGAATCCAGCCGCCGCCGCCGGCGAAGTCGAGCTGGTAGGGCCGCTCCGCGATCACCCGCAGACCCAAGTGTTCGAGCATCGGCAACAGGTCGGAGATCGGAATGGCGCTGTGGCGGCGAAAAATCTTGAGAAAGAATTGGTGCGGAAGGCGCCGAGTGCTGCGATAGATGTCGAGTTGCAGTCGGGACGGCGGACCATCGGCGCCGGCATCGGCCGCTTCGAGGAAAGACACGTCGTCGGCTGCGACCAAGGCCGGAAAATCTTCCGTATAGGCGGCCGGAAACGCCGGCCCGTATTTCCCAAACAACTGCAGCGCCCATGCTTCGTCGAAGCGGGCGAGCAAGGCCGCCTTGAGCTCGTCGTTCCAGGAGCGCACGGCCGCTTCGATCTGTCTCTCGAGGCTGCGGGGGTTCAACTCACGGTGCTCGCCGTCCAGCCGGATGCGCGCGACGATGTGCAGGCGCGCGAGATTCGACTGCGCGATTTCCACCTGTGAATCCAGACTTTGCGCGGCGCAGGCGCTGGCGACGAGATTCTCGATGCGCTCGCGGACCTGGGTGGTGTACTTCTCGCGGGGCACGTAGACGAGGCAGGAGTAGAAGCGCCGGAAGGGGTCGCGTCGCGTGAGCAAGCGCACGCGCGGGCGTTGCTGCAGGCGGAAGATGCCCTTGACGCTGCGCAGCAACTCCGCAACGCTGGCCTGGAACAATTCGTCGCGTGGATAGGTCTCGAGGATGTGTTGCAAGGTCTTGCCGTCGTGGCCGTCGGGCGCGAATCCGAAATGCTGCACCACCTGCAGCGCCTTGTGGCGCAGCAGCGGGATCTCATGCAGCGAGCTGCTGTAAGCGGCGGAGGTCCAGAGCCCGAGGAAACGTCGCTCGCCTTTGAGCCGGCCGGCGCGTGTGAATTGCTTGACGCCGACGTAGTCGAGGAAACCACTGCGGTGCACGGTCGAGGCAATGTTCGCCTTGGTGACGAGCGCGAGATGGCGCGAGCGACTCTGGCGGCGGATGTCGCTGGCCAGGATGCGGGCGGTGCTGTCGGGCGCTCGGTGGCCAGCGCGCAGGATTCCTAGGCCGGTGGCCTCGATCGGCACGAGCGATTCGCGTCCCTTGCCGCCGCGCAGGCGATACTCCCGATAGCCGAGGAAAGTGAAATGGCGGACGGCCATCCAGTCGAGCAGCGCACGCGTTTCGCTGACGTCCTCGGCATCGAATTGTCCATTTTGGTCGAGCAGGGCGGCTCCCGTGGCGCGCAGCACCGCCTGCATCTGCGCCCAGTCCTCGACGGCGACGCGGACGTCGCCGAGGTTGCGGGCGATCTCGACCTCGAGATCGCGCAGTTCCTCGGCAGCGACGATCCGGTCGATCTCGATGTGCTGCAGGGATTCGAGCGTGCGCACGCCGTCGCTGCCCGCTGCGCGGGGCCCGAGCCGCCGCAGCAGCCCGGAGGCATCACGCACGGCGCTCAGAATCGGATGTGCGAGGAAGTGCAGCCCCAGTCCCCGTCGAGCCAGGGCGAGGCCGATCGAGTCGACCAGAAACGGCATGTCGTCGGCGACCATCTCGACGATCGTATGCGCCGAGGTATAGCCGTGTTGCGCCAGCGTCGCGTTGAACACGCGCACGAGTGTCTGGCGCGGCAGTCGCCGCCGGCAGAACGCGAGCAAGGACCACGCGATCGCGGCGAGCTTGCCGGCCTTGGCGGCGGCGAGATCCTCCGCGTCGACGGTTGCGAAAAAATTCCGCAGGAAATGCGCACGCGCGGTC
>Ga0209208_10000274_pt1 | contig 62632 bp, 45 predicted proteins | sample S1TSphfallax_3_FD_187694 | JGI IMG/M metagenome (GOLD analysis project Ga0209208, IMG submission 187694) | Host-associated microbial communities from peat moss isolated from Minnesota, USA - S1T2_Fd - Sphagnum fallax MG (SPAdes) (version 2) | ecosystem: Host-associated > Plants > Peat moss >... | reverse complement strand
TTGGCTTTGGAAGAAGAAGAAGAAGAGGCAAGAGAGAATTTCAACTTGGTCCTAGAGCAACAGCCTCTCGATGGAATCCCTTCCACACTGACGACATTTCATGATCTCTTGAATGAAATGGAGGCTCGGGAGTTGCTGGAGCATGAACCAAACGCTCCAAGCGATGCTGAGCAACTGGATGATGTGAATAACATTGTAGCAATGGCTCTTGTCACCATTCCTGAAGATCCTACTGTGATTCCTGAAGCTATGAGTGAGTTACTCAGTCTTTTTGGTACTGTGGACAATGCAAGTTTCAGAACAACTTTCCAGTTCCATTAACCCTTGATCATGGTTTCTCCGATGGAGATCCATTCTCTATCAGAGAAACAATGTTCCACTATTTTGATGAGAAAAATCAGTACATGTAAACTTTGCCTTGTAAGAATTGCAGGTTGCAGATATGGAGAGCCAGATCAAGACTATGAAACATTATGCAACGGACAACAATGCTAACAAGAAGAGTTCAGAGGTCGAGCTTGAAGAATGGATTGATGGTGACTATGAAATCAAATATTCTTCTCAGTTTCTGCTATGTTGTTTAGGGACAATAATCGTGCATCTCATTAAATGGTAGCCCTGGTCTTCCGATTGTCTCTGCATTGCACTAAAGAGAAAGCATGGGGGCATTGGATATGGCTGATAGGTGATAACATGCATGGAAATTACAAAACTGAGAAAGCAGCTTCACAACCAGGAGTCTGAATACAAAAGCTTGGTGCGTAGCTACAAGGTGAGCATTAGACCCTGGTTGGTCTGTCTGATGTTAAGCAGCAGGAATGTTGTTTGGAGTATTGTTGATCATGGCAACAGTGGTGCAGGTCAAGGAACATTTAGAAGCAACAAGAGGACCCATGAGGGCGTGGATGTGGTTGTAGCCAAATGTAGCAATCTGGGCACTGCTAGGTTTTGAATATACTTACTTACATTGGAAGATGTGGGTTAAGATTGGGTTGCTGCACCAGGGACGTTGCAGGTAGAAAGGTGAACTCAATGTTATGTATGTTCAATTTTTCCCCAGTGAACCCATGTGGGTTGTTCAAATGCTTGGAATAGTTCATGTGTAATTAGATTGATGAGTGTAAGAACTTATAACCCATTGCCATAGTAATAAAATTTATCCTGGTTTTGGTGGGAGGCCAAACAAATTGGCATGTCAAGCTTAAACTACCAAATTCTTATGTAATTTTACCTTGGGTGCTTAAATTTTTGGGATTGTAGGCAATTTATAAATGTTCCTACCATTGGGTTTCAAAACTCAACTGAAGTATATATTGTGTTTATTATATATATTAGGCAAAACCATAAACGCTTAGGATCTACTGTGTGCAACATGAAATTGGACGATAAAAAAAATCATGCATTATCTGTAAATAAATGCATTATTTAAAACTAAAATAAAAAACTAATTGCCACGTGTCATAATCGTTATGAGTAAAATTGAACGGTCCATATATATTGTAATTATTTAATAATAAAATAAATACCATATTAAAAGTCACGTGTCATAATCCTAGTGCTTGAATCAGACGAGTATTATTATTAGATGTCATGATGAAATTTTTAATCAAATATCCAATATACCATGTGGTCTCTGGGCATTAGTGGAAAATAATAACCAAAATAATTGTTGAATACTGGCACCACATACGTATATTCGTATTTTGTCATGAACTGGTATTTGTACGCTAAACAGTTTCCATCCAACCCCGTTGTCGCCTATGACTAAGGACAACTACGACTTATCCAACGCGACTACACAACTTTTAGTTGTAGATGTCGCCTGCGACTAGAAAATAGTCACAAGGACTAGTCGAAAAAGTCTACTTTTCTTCTAATGCATGTGGTTGATCTTCACATCTTCATGTTGAGTTACATCATTGCTACTCATTTTTTGGTTCAAAGTTGATTAGCAAATTAATGAATATTTGAAAAAGTTTGAAAGTGTGATTAAAGGAGGTATAAGTGTTTGGTCTTCTATTAAAACATGTCATATAGTAATATTGAAATTGGACAAAATAGTCAATGATCTTATTCATCCAATGAACTTTTTTATCCCAATGTTTTAGGTATTCAAGATGGTTTTTAATGTCCTTGCTCACATCTTTTTTTTGTTATTGTAATCTCCACTCGAGCTTGGTTAATGTGATCCATTGTATCTACTAAAACCTTGCTATTCTTGTCATTTGCTTCAAGAATCAGTATGAAGATACTTGATCAATTTCTCTTGACACTAATACTACCATGAGAAATTGGTCTTAGACTTCTTGTGGTAATAACTTCAAATTCACATGAATTCTAGTCTCCCAAATTAATAATCAAAAGATGAGTTTGTTGGATGGGTTTTGAACAATCATCAAGATTTATATCATGCACACTATTCAAAGTTGATAATTATCATGTATGATTTGAAATTAATAGTGTATCTATGATGATACACATGGGAATCTTCACTTTTGAAAGATTTTACTACCACACATATTATTTATTTCTATGTTTAATTTTGAATGATGATGTTTGTGGTAATCATCAAATATGTTAACAACCTACCAACTCAAGAATGTAGGTATGAACAATAGTAATTATTTGACAGCTTATTGTCATCTTTAATTTCAAATGTGAACAAACCACTTGAATAAATAATTAAAAATAATTTACTCCCCATCAAATGCATTATGGTATTGTAGTATGAAACTATTATTTACAAAGGGACCATAATTTGTATGGTGCACATTGACCTTTGCCATGTTTTGAGTGTTGTCCTTTTAACCCTTAATGTCTATATAATCATGAATATAATTATGTGCAAGACAAAATCCCAAGGTGGGACATTTTCAAAATACAAGGCATAGGATGAGATAGTTACTAAGTTGGCATTGCATTTTGGGAATGTCCCTTACTCATGAACTTTACTCATTATCAAGTAGGAGGTAAACATTATCATGAACTTATAAACATATGTAGATAACAAGGTTTAGGAGAAGGAGGGTTTTTACACCTCATCCTTAAGAGTAAAATGGATTTTACATTTACAAGGAAACATCATTTCCCACACATTTTGAAAAAATAGGTGTAAGATCCTTTTTTTTTTTTTGCTTTTGCTAGGAGGGATTTATGTATCAAAAAAGGTTGTTTGTTTTTTTGTTTGTCCCATTGATATCTCTCGAACCATGTTGTCTCTTGTCACACTTTTGATACCAAAGTGAAAACCTTTTAAATTGTACCACTTAGGACAAAAGAAAACCCAATCTTTAATGAAGTTTTTTTTTCCCCTATATTTTGATCCCCGTGAATACTAATAAATAAAGAATTTTTAAATATTCTACAACATAGTATCTTAGATCATTACAATTTAAAATTCCATCAATATTATCAATTTTGTGTCTTGGGCATGAAAAAAAAAAAGTAATAAAAAATGACATTGTGACAAAATTTTGATACTCCTTAAATAACTTGGACCCACCATTAGAAATCTTTTAATGAGTAGGGGTACATTAAGTTGGTTTCACAATGTTTCACAATGGTGAAGAAACTATTGAATATTGGATAATGTTTTTAAAAAAAAATTCATTTAAATTTAAATTTAAAATCACATGGGAATTTAGGTGTGTTCTTGGTATTTTTGGAAAATGCTCAATGAATTAGATTTTATGAAGGTGATTTGGAAATGTTTAGACCTAAGGTGTGAGAGATATTGAATTTTGAGTATTTTTTGACATTGAAAATTCAATAAAATTACAAAAAAATGTTTAATTTTTTTTGGATAACTAGTCCACACTTGGAATATATATATAATCATGTTCACATTTGGGCAAATGGCATAGTCACATTAGTATTCATGAATATAAAATCCCTTCCAAATATGCTAAGAATTTTCTCCAAGTGTTTTATGTGTATGGTAAAGCCCAAAGGTGAGTGGATTAATAAAATAAGGAGTCTTGGACAAAATGATAGCTCAATCAAACTTCACATTTTGGGAATGTTCCCCCACACATGGGCTTCACCCACCCTAAGACACAAGGTGATCCTTATAATGGGCCTAGACATATGTAAATCATGACGTGGTAGGAGTAGGAAGGTTTTTACAACTGCAAGTGGGAGGGACCTTACCCCTAAAGTAGGAGTAAGATTTGCCCCCTTCTAAACAATAGGTGAATAATCTTTCCTATTTTTAGGGAGGGATATTCATGAATATAATCCGCCTTCCAAATATACTAGGAGTTTTTTCCAAATGCTTAATGCATTTCAAAGATCAGCTTGGAAATTTGCAACCATGAATACAAGAAGCTTTTTGATGGAGAAAACGGTGTTTTAGTACCAATAGAAAGCAAATATTTTCCAAAAAGAATCCTTGTAAAAACCTAGTTTGGCCCCAAGTACTTTCTACAATGGAAAAGCAATCATGGGGTGTGGTGTCACATATGATACAAGTTTAGCCAACACATGTTACATATGGTGATACTCCTAAAAGCCCATTTTCAAAAGTAGATTGTGGTGCTGGTAGGTGGTGCCATGGCCATAGGACCACCACATTCTTGTTCGGAAAAGATTATTTTGTGACAATGCCTTTGCTAGATTGCCATCTATCATAACACATTTGGAAATATTCTTATCCAGGACAACTACTACCTTACAATGAACAATCATTGAATGCAAAAAAAATGTTTTGCTATTTCATTCTTTGAGTGACAAGTTACAACCCTAAATACTTGTTTCAAACAAAAACCCTTTTGGGTCATGATTTTTTGTTTGGGACAAAAAGCCATGAAATAGGGTTTAGAGCCTACTTGTAATTCCAAAGATCTTTCAATGGTTTTGATTGCTACCCACCCACAAGTGTTTTGTTGGTTGAAGGGTTGGCAAAAATGTTGAATTATTTGAGGCCCCTCCCCCTCACCCCCACCAACATTTATTTATTGTTATGTGAATTGACGTGTGCTGCCAAACATGCTTTTCCCGAATACAAGTTCTCAACCACAAAATTTTGAAAAATGAAAAGAATTTCCCTTTCCAAAATGTTATTTTAAAAGTTGACATCAGAAAAATGCAAAATCATTGCCTTCATCAATTTTTTTTTTTGACATGTCCAAATTTATTGGCTTTTACCATAGTTCCAAGGGGTAGCTTCAGCATATGTCTATTGAACAATTAATTAAATTTGAAGATTCCATGTTGAAAAATAAAAAACATTCCTCAATATTTCAAAAGGATTCTTTAATTTCCTTGACAAAATTTTGTTCCTTGAGGATTATATTTTCTTAAAAATCTCATAATTTCTATAATTATTATAATTAGTTTTGAAGCTGCCAAGGTGGATGGTATAGATGTGATCAATTGGTGATTTTTCATCCATGTTCAACACATGCAAACACATTGGGAAGTGATCTCATGACTTGGATAGTGGTGACAATTAACGGCCATGTCAGGATGCATTGTCAGAAGAACCTAGTGTAGTCCTATATGATAATAGAAATGATCCACAAAATGCTCCAAACGCCACATCAATTCAATTCTTTGTGCAGGTGACAAGTTACAACTCGAGTAGCCAAAATGAAGTGCAAAAAAGTCTTGGCCCAAAATTACTAATAAAATAGATTATTTATTTTGAAGATTTCATCTCCAAAAAATTGAATATTCCAAGAGTATTCCAGAAAGATTCTTTATTTTCCTTCACACAAATTTAATCTTTGAGGAAAATAAAATAAAAATCATGAGTTGATTTATAAGCAACCCAGAAAACTCATTGTAGATGAAATATTGAGCTTTGTAGCGTGATCTCCAAACACATTAGAAAATTTTATGGTAGGTTTTTGCGTTTAGGGTATGGTTTTATCATGGTACCATTATAGATGCTGATTCACCTGAGGCATGCATGTACAATACCCTAGGTCCTAGACTCTGGTTAGGCATTAACTAAATTATTTTTGAGATTATTAAAATTTTCAAAAAATTTCTTCATGCCATGCCAAAGATCTGAAAGGAAGTTTCAATCACATTATATCATGAACTTAACATTCATTAATATAATAATAAAAATCGTGTGAGGTTTGTTCATTCACAAGATAATGTTTTTCACACGTGAATCTAGTGGATTGAAAAATAATTATTAACACTCGGTATAGCCTAGCCCTCTACAATAGGCTTTACCAGAATTGGGTCAGTGTGCTTGGCTACGCCTCCTCTGGACCCTTATTTCCAAGTGAAGCCTGATGCCGATGGCTTAAATTACACTGAAATATGGGAGGATTTAAAGTTTAGGGCACATTTTTTTACCAATTTTACATTTTCCCTGGGACTATTCATCAAACCACTTATATATCTATGAAGGAAGGTAGTTTGTTTGTTTTGTTTTGCTTGTACTTATGAGATCCACCAAACCAGGATGCTTCAGATCACATTCTTGGTCTCTTTGGAAAGCTCTAGAGGAGGCGGGGTGCATCAGGGTTGGTTTCATGGCGTTTGGACTTGTGGTGCAAAAGTTCTTGAATATTGAATGAAATCTTCCACTGAAAATTCAAATAAATTCCAAAAAACCCGGTTTTGGAAAGGAAAAATCAATTGAGGACGTGGTAACACTTGGGCCAACGGCACAGGCCACACTAGTTTTACTTGCAATGTAAAAGGGAGCCTAAAATCCTCCCTTGGAAAAGTCAGCAAATAAGTTGCTAACTAAAAATAACTACGTAGGGTAGTTAGTAGGGTAGGTAGGGAACAAAGAATCCTCAAAAAGCCACCGTCCATCCCGCCACCATGATCTCGGCCGTCGCTTTCCCGGGGTACCCGTAGACCGCCGCAAAAACGAAGCCAAAGAGGGACCCACCCGCGCTACCGTTTGTCACATGGGTTGGCAGTAAAAAGGGACCTCGTAAAATGCTGCCACGTGGTTCCGGACTTCGCCTCCGCACTCCGCAGCCAGACAGTGTTTTTCTAGGAATTTCTGTTCGTAGCCAAATGTCTGTTTGTTTGTAGCCAAATATAGAAGCATGATTAAAGAAAGATTTGTACTCTATTTCTGGTTAAGAGGTAGCCATATTTGGCGAAATATTCCAAAAGATTGATCGCCACTTTTTCTACGTCGTCCTGTAAATAATGATGAATTATTAAAAACCATATCAAAACATTTAGGAAAAAAAAAGAGGTTGATCATCAGTGGTAGTGCACAGCAGCGCGCAGCTCAAATTACTAATAATTAGACAATCACGAACGTGGTCATGTAACAAATGTGAATCGTGTGCATCTAATAATTAGTCATGTTTCGCCTTTTTGGCGAAATTTCGTCAGTTCAAAAAAGAGGGTTGAGCTTGAGAAAGAACAGGCTCGACGTCCGCAAATCGAGGTCCGCAGGGTGACAAATGGCGTTTGCGGATTGGAGAGAGATAATGATATTGGGACCTCAAATTAGGGTTTGGTAGATCTGAAGAGTTGTTTTTTTCTCTGCTCTTCTTTGCGCTTCCTCTTCGTCGTAGTTTCTTGCGCTTCCAGTCGTGAATAGACACGCGCCGAGTGCTCTCGATTTCCTCGTCGTTGTCGGGCCGATTTATAGCGCGTATTCCCTTCCGCTTACTGACCTTTTCTTCGCGCTCGTCTTTTACCTCACAAATGATTCTTTTTTCTTGTCGAATCGGTATCAACAGTGCACAAATTCTGCGGTTGTAAATCTCGTAGGGAGTGGAGGGAGGGATTCACCACGTGATTTGGTTCGTGCAGGGATCGATTTGCCTCATTGCGCTTCCTGATCTTTCTTACTTACTTACTTTCTTTCTTCTGACTGATTATTTGTCTGTGGAGAAATTCTCCTTGGATTCGGATCGAGTCGTCTCAGTACGGAAACTCGGGTTGAAGTAGCCTGTGGGAGACAAGGGCAACAACTCTCAAATCTGGGTGGAATCGGCACAACAAACAAGAAGTGGAAATAAGAAAGGAAACAGTGAGTAACCTGCTTGCCTGCTGCAGTGCGATTTGATTAGTCGAAGAATATATCGGCATTCGAGACTGTTCGCGTGGAGAAGAGGGAAGGGCTTTCCTCTGTTCGTGTTGTTTGGATCGCGACTTTTTCTCGTGCGGTAAAAGGGGAAGGCGGTGGAAACTGATTCTTCTTTTGTGTGCAAATTTTGAATTGGAGGCGGAAACCGTGGAAGAAGCTACCTCAGGCTGCTCTTATTATAGGGCTCTCCTAGGCAGCGTTTGGCCTTGAAGTGTCTGTTGTTGTTTTTTGTTTCGATCAAGGTTGCATGCACATCGACGTTTGTTATTCGGGAAGAATCAACAACGACAGAGTGTTGGCTTAGGTTTTCGAGCTTGCAGGAGGAACAGCGATCCAGAACTCGAGAATTCCGTCTGTTTCTTCTTGGATTCTTTTTCCCCACGACGTCCTGGTCACGTCTCGGAGATAGCCAAATCTTCTCGTGTATTCTTTCTTTTCCTATTGTCGGGGGTTTGCCTCGCTCCTGCATGTGTGCCTGTGTATCTTTGAGTCACCCTCGGCGCTCATTTGAAGCTTCAGAGCTGGAAGGTAATACGCAGAGGGCACAGCGCCATCTATGGCGCCCTCGAAAGAATCCAATACGACGTCTGAGTCAAGTACGTCTTGTTCTCCCCCTTCCCTTCCCTTCCCTTCCTTTACACCTCATTCTTCGTCATGGAATGTATTTTTCCACAAGACATGTATGTTTTCTTGGTGCACACAAACTCTTTCCGCATGGCCTTTTTTCTGCTGGAAATTCGTGACAGGTCTATGTCATGATGCCATAGACCTGATGAGCATCATGTGCTAATGGCAGGTCTATGTGGGGTAAGAGTAGCGGTAGCATCAGCGACATCATCAACCCCGACAGTGATTGTAATTGGTGCAGGATTTGGAGGCCTAGCTGCTGCACGCTTTCTGCACAATTCACGGTTCAAGGTACTAGCCAAGAGAAAACCCTCTTATTCATGACAGACATTCTTATTGAAACCCTAGTAGTGCAGCAAAAGCTTCATCAGACTTCTGCCCACTTCTTTCTTTCCTCCAAGATCATCCCAAACTCTTCTTCTTCTTCTTCTTCTTAAATGCCCCCTCCCCCCCAATGTGCAGGTTGTAGTGTTGGAGTCCCGGGATCGGATAGGGGGCCGCGTACTGACAGACCATTCCTTTGGGTTCCCTGTTGACATGGGGGCCTCATGGTAAAATTCTGCTTCCTTTTAGAAGAGTACACAACAGTGTTGGGGATGGATGATGGAATGAATTTGCTTGTCCATCACCCATGACCAGTGATCATAGACAATCAATTCTTCTTCTGAACGCAAATCTTTGCCTGTAAAGCAAGCACGCATGGTGATTGCTTCCTTCTCTGGATCTCACAGTCAGAGCTCATGCAAAGCCAACAATAATCGTCAAAGTTTAGATCTGCAAATGGAAACATTCTGCTCAAAATTGTTCACCACATTCAACCTGAACTTTTCTCTTCCCCTCAGCAGGAAGGGGGGGGAGGGGATATCATTCATAGTAATCCTTCTTGCCTGCCACTATGATGTGCAGTGATGAATTCATCATGAATTGCTCCTGAGTGCAGGTTGCATGGAGTATGCAAGGATAATCCTTTGGCGGCTGTGATTGGGAAACTTTCCCTGCCCTTATACCGCACTTGTGAGGATAAATCTGTGCTCTATGATCATGATCTTGAGAGGCAAGTAACTCCAGTGTATGTTTCTCTATTTTTCGGTGACATGTTCTGCCTTGGCTAGATTGCATTACCAGCAGACCTGAACTCTCTGTATGCTGCTCTCCTCTTCACAATTTTCTTTCAGAAATCCATGTGGTGGTGGAAAGTCTAGGGCTGGCCTGTGTGTTTTGAGATGCAGAGGTTGTCACTTGGAGAACTCTAAAGTGCCTTGAGAATACTAGAGTATATATGGGGTGAGGATGTAGACTAGGACTGCCTTTGTAGTCTTGTCCTTGTGTGGCTTCTGCTGTTCTTACCTAGTACATACATCTGAAATGGCCTCTACTTCCATACCTGGAACTCCTGAATTGAAAATCCCTTCATTGACTTCTGTTTTTGGAGGAGTTGACAGTCAGCCACATGAGTGTAATCCACAGTTCCACTAGTGATGAAATCTACATTAGAGTTGCATGTTTCTGTATTAGTAGAACTGCAAATTCCAGAGATCAGTTTTGTAAAACCAATCAATGCAATGTTGTGAACTATGTTTGGGTCTGGGGTTGGGGTGTTTAGTTATGCACTCTTTGACACAGAAGGGCATCAAGTTCCTCAAGCTCTTGTTATGGAAGTTGGAGAGGTGTTTGAGACCTTGTTGGAAGAGGTGACTTTTACCATTTGTTCTCATGGTTTTATGTATCTCTTAATATCTGGACAATGTGGATTTTTTTAGCAGTATTATTTTCAAGAGTTGTTAGCTTACAGTGGGTTTGTTATCCTTTGAGAAATTGTTGTAAGCACAGCTAACAGCTACAAAGGCTTCACTTGCTTCTTTTCAGACCAAAAAAATCCGGGAAGAGTATCCAGATGATATGTCAATCTTGAAAGCTATTGACATGGTGCTGAAAAGACGTCCGGAGTTAAGGTTTGTCTTTGACTTTCACAAATTTAACTTGTAATTACCCTGGACGCCTGGGGTGTGAGGAGAGTCTCTATGTTGCTATTGTGACCATCTAGTGCATACATGTTTTAAGAATTAAACATTTTTCCTGTTGATAATTGGGATAAATTTTATGCTGGTGACAGAGGTAGGCTGACTTTAGCAGGCGAGTTCTTTAGCATTGGGCATTAGTCAGCAGGAAGTGAATGTATAGTTCTCATGTCCTTGTAATAAATGGATCGAATCTCTAAAGATAGTTGCCCTTGCAGGCAAGAAGGAATGGCTCACAAGGTTCTCCAGTGGTACTTGTGTCGCTTGGAAGGCTGGTTTGCCACTGATGCTGAGAACATCTCAGTTCAGAGTTGGGATGAGGTGTGATGTAAATGAAGCAACCTACCAAATTTTGTGATGGCTTTTTCTTGATGGGTAACCTAGTAATGAATGGATTGTTCTCATAGGCTGCAAAGTTGGTTTGCCTACTTGGTGTACCCAAACCATGGACAATGTTGAAGTGGGTGTATTGGACTTGCCTTTGCAGGAAGACTTGTTACAGGGTGGCCATGGTCTGATGGTGGGAGGTTATGAGCCTGTCATTCTCTCCCTCTCTGAAGGTCTTGATATACGTCTTAATCATAGGTGCGATGGGGATTTTCTTGTCTATATGTCATCTACCAGGCAGGAATTTCATTATTCAAGCAGGCATGATAGTTTAATGTCTCATTGCATCAATGTGAAGTGACCAGCTGTCGAGAAAAGCACAAGATTGCTGCTAAACTCACATCAGTAGATGATCCTATCTTGGACAGAGTGACAAAGGTGAATTGGTGGCTCCATGGGGTGCGAGTAACAACAGAGAATGGGAAGACATTTGATGCAGATGCAGCAGTTGTTGCAGTTCCTTTGGGTGTGTTGAAAGCCAACTTGCCATTATTTGAACCCAAACTGCCTGCTTGGAAAGAGGCAGCAATTTCTGATCTGGGTGTTGGCAATGAAAACAAGATTGCTCTGTTTTTTGAGACTGTCTTTTGGCCTAACGTGGAGTTTCTTGGCGTAGTTGCCCCTACATCCTATGACTGCAGCTACTTTTTAAACCTTCACAAAGCAACTGGTCACCCTGTCTTGGTGTATATGCCAGCAGGTATCCCACATTTACTTATTCAAGTTGACACCTAAAAGTTCATAGTCAAGTTTACTCATGGCTTTTTATATGACATGAGTATAGGTATGTGGGTCCAATCTCTCAGGCTAGATATCCTTGTCTATATGATGCAAGAATCTTTTTCAGCACCATGTGTATCACCTAGTATAGGGAACTGTCAGCAGAAGGATTTTCCTGGTAATCGGCCAGCTTGAAAACGGTGACATATAGTGTTTTGATACCAGTCCACTATTTAAGTTGCCTGAGTGCTCTTGCAGGACGACTTGCTGATGACATAGAGATGCTTTCTGATGAGGTGGCTGTCCAATTTGCAGTATTGCAATTGAAAAGAATACTTCCCACTGCATCTGATCCAGTATGCACTTCATCCTAAGCCATGAATTTGGACTGTGAAAGTTCTTTCAATTGGAGAACCTCTTTCATGGGATGTATCACTTTCACCCATTCTGTGAACAAGCACACCTGATGATAATTTTGGAATTGCAGATTCAGTATTTGGTTTCACGCTGGGGAACAGATCCAAGTGCGCTAGGTTGCTACAGCTATGATGTTGTTGGTAAACCACATGACTTGTATGAGCAATTGCGCATGCCTGTTGAGAACCTTTTCTTTGCTGGGGAGGCTACTAGTGAGCGATTTCCAGGTACAGTACATGGGGCCTTTTCCACAGGAGTTAGGGCTGGAGTTGAGTGCCGGGAGAGGTTCACAGAGCGGTATCAGGATCTTGAACTCTTTCATCCAGTAAGAGCAGAGGAGTCAGAGCTTGTGACTCCTTTGCGAATTTCCCGTATGTGATCATGGCCTACTTTGGCAAGCTCCTTAACTGGCAGTGCACCACATGGGTTGAAGGAGGTCAGTTCACCTGTTTGATGGTCTCCTAATGGTCAGCTTTCCCAAAGACTTGTCTACTTATTGCTTGGTATTGTTCCCCATTTCACCTCTCACAGCTAAATCTGGGAGAATCTTGTGATGGGATAAACATAATGCATGTGACACCTTAAATAGCAGGTCTAAATTTGCTATACCTTATAGACAGAAACCAGAGTGAAGCTTGATTTAAAATATGATCCATTATAGATATAACCCTGAATATTATACAATTACAACTGCCACATTCTAGAGTCAGTAGTGGATGTATACAAGGGAATGGAAATTTGTGGCATAGGTTGGGGGCTGGAGGTGTGAGGTTTGCTGAAGACATCATTATTTGACAAGACCTCTTCTACTGAAGTGGTAGGGCAGTTGAAAGGGGGACATTGCTTGAGGTTTCTCAAAATTTAGTGTGCAAGAGTCTTACCATTAGGTAGCTTGCATGATACTTTGTGACCAAAGTCCTGATCAATAGTTTGCCACTGATATTTACCTGGTCCTGGCAGGCAGAGATTGATGACTGGTCTGTGGGTCATGTATGACCTTTAGTGGGTGTCAAACCCACTTCATTCCACCTTTCAATTGGGTGAAAATAAGCACTGAAATAAAACTGGTTTCTTGCTTTATGGAGTTCTGTGTAGTATTGGAGTTTTTTTTGTGCTTCAGGATGTTCTGTTCAAATCTTCTGGTATCTTGTATGTCCAATATTGCAGTCTAGGGATATGATCAGGAATTTAGTAGTGATTGATTTAGAGCAAGGCTTACAACCTAATTGCAGTCGATTTCATTTCTATCTGCTTGTTCATAGCTCTTCAAAGAACTACACACTTTTGCATCCTATAGAAGCAGGGGGTGCATAGTCAAGCACCCTTGCTGCCTTGATGAGAAGTAGAATCAGCACTTGCTGCTGATTCTGCAGCAGCGTCCCTGATTTTAACACCAGTAAATAGGCTATCAAGAAGGGGATGCATATTCAGGCATTCCTGCAGCCTCATTGAGAAATAGAATCAGTGCTTGCTGCGGTCTCTGCAGCAGTGGCCCTGATTCCAATCGGCTGTCAACAAGCCATCAATAGCCAATTCTGCCAGGTAAGCCCTCACTGGCTGAGTCCTGTAGATCTTGGTACCGAAACACATTTGAACAGAAGGGTGAACTGCATCAATAAAATGCAAGGAATTCAATCTTGGTTTTTAGTATCCAAGAAAACAGACTTTATGCCTTTCAGTTTTCCATTGATCAATATGCTCTTGACATGACATAAGAGTGTTGTTTTTAGATGGGGCCTGTGATCCTCAGCATCTGAATCTCAGACGGTTGGAAGTGAGATAATAAGCCCAAAATATTTATGTCACTGAATATTATACCACAGTTCACTAAAAGGACATAATTAACATCTCAAAAAAAAACCATAAGAACATTTTTCATGACCAATATCCAATTGAAAACAGCAACAAAATTGATTAGATTAAGTCAAGAACAGTTAGAGTAACAATGAATTGGTTTCTATATTCATATCAGTGTTTTAAAAAATTATTTTGATTTATTTTTGTTTTATAGGTGATGTAATTGAGGCACAATCATCCCATAAGTCAATTTAGCCCTATTAACAAAATATGAAAGGAAAAAAAAACACCCTTATGCGTTTTTGGCTACCTACTTAAAATAGAAATGTGGTGATTTAAAAAGATTCTTTTGAATCTTTTTTTGCATTTTGGTGGGACAATTTTTAAAAAAAATTCACAAGAAAAGGATGAAATTTCATATTGAACAGTGAGTCACTTGCAAGATGAAGGAAAGACTTTGCTTGTTTGGTGTTTTGATTCCCTCAAAATATATTCTCACGGCACAAAAACAATAATTTATGTTATGCAATGTCCCATCATATGTAAGCACCAATAAATTTTTTAGTTTTGAAGGTGGGGCTTTTAAAACTATGCCACAAATTGTATTGTAGCTAGAGTTTTGTCTTTTAAGCTGCAAACATGGATGACAATTTACAAACAATTCATGTCAAAAATAAACAGGAGGTTGTTGAGGGGGTCACATTTTTAATATCCGTTTCAAGTTATTTGATACATACAATGAAGGACAAGTTTTTCATCCAGCATTCAACAATAATATATCATCCCATCTCACCAATTCTGAAGGCCTTTAAACAGTTTGTTTGTCTCTGTCTGTGGCTTTTTTGGGACTTTTTCTGTGTGCAAAAATATTTCTTTTTTTGAGGGGGGGGAACGAATCAATTTTGAACCAAGACTTTTTCCCCTTCAGAGTGGCACCATATTGCACTGTTACAGAACTCACAGGATTGTTGCAATTGGCTGACGATGCCATTGCATAGGATTGACCATGTCCTTGCAATAGAACTGAGATTTGGACTTTGAACCCTTCCAAAACATGGGTTCTGAGCAAAAATCAAGGAAATCCATTGTGAATGAAATGAGTATGACAGCGTGCCCAAGCATATCTTGTTTGAACCTGTGCAGTCCAAAGATGGCCATCAAATAACAAAAATATTGTAAATCCATTTTTCAAGCACAATGAGTGCAAACAGAACGAGCAAAGCAAGTGGAGGAGTGAGCTCATACATGAATTTGTAGTGCAGCTTCAATTGCCTGCATGATATACAGCTGATCTGTGTTCCATCGTCAACATAGTGAATGCAACATAGTGTATAGCCTTGCCTGCAAGACAAAGGGAAGTGACAGTCCAACACCACCATTAAAAGAAATGTATGTGACCAAGGCCAAACCCATCTCAAGATTTGTTGCGCCACTGAAATTTTCTTACAAAACTGATAGCTGTACATCTGCACTGCTAAGCCTGTACAGAACAGAATTAGTCTCAAACCAGCAAATTGTTTTGAAGATGCCAACATCAATGCTGCATGATGGAAAAAGAATCACAAGGCAGTAATGCTCTACACAAGGTACTCTGACTACAAATAGAGAAACAATGGGTTGTTCCCCTCTACCTTGGAAACAGATGATGAGGAAAACACAGATCTGCTTCTGCAATCTGAAGGCCCAGGCAATGAACTTGCAGAAATAGTGAAGTTAAACAATACAATCATGTAAAATTTTTAGTGCCAAAATATGTTACAGGTAACATGAATTGCCGGACAAGGTGCAAAAGATATTTTGTCCAATGCTTAAGTAACTGCAGTTCATGAACTAGAATAGCCTGTGAAAGTTGTCTTTCAGTGTATAATTCATCCTATATATGCCTCCATAACAACACACTACCATGTGTGTGATTCCAGCCACTGTGACAATTGAAGCCATGAGTTTGTTCAGCCTTTCAGGTATGCCTTTAGAGTGAAAACTGGAGGTCCATCCTGCAATATATTAACCATGTGGCATTAGACACTTTTCAAGTATCCATACTCTGTTATCTCTATTGAACTCCACAAGGAACAAATCTCTGGTGACTGCAACTGTTCTATACCTTCCCAAGTTCTTGGTTGAGATACTGCCTGACAACTGTAGTATGTTGAAGCAATCTCTCCATTGATGTGTAGCTTGGAAGGTTTGCATGTGCTGCACATCAACACTTTGTCACTATCAAGCAACTTGTGCACCATCCTTCATTTTGAAAAGGCAAATGATGAAGAATTGCAACACTATCATTGAAATACAAACATATGTTCAACAAAAAGTCCCTCTTACCCAGAATAGCACAATTCAAAGCATCTGCCACACTCTGACGGTGGTCCATTGAGAGCAAGGAAAACATTGGAGAAGTCTCTGGCTCCTCATATGCAAGCAATGCCATGCAATCCTGCAAAATCATAAAACAAAAGATACGGAATTCAAGCACATTGAATGACAGTAAAATGAGAAGAATTTACATCCATGTTTATTCAACTATATGCATCCACATCCAGCTGATAATGTATGTGCTGTGGGTAAATGTATGTATTTATGAGATTGCATAGAAAACTCCACAGTAACACTTTTGAATATAACACAACAATCTGCCACTGACAAAGTGCTGTGAGATGATACAATTCTCAGCCTTCTCGACCTAAAAATGGACACATGATCAGACCAGAAATCTATAAGAAAAACAAGCATAACCTACTTGGAGTTTTTCACGGTAGTGTTCTTGTTCGCTAAAATCTCGAAGTTCTTTTTGTGCAAATTCCAATGCACCTGCACTGCAATATAACCACCATTTATTCTTATCAGTCCAGTTTCTCCTTAGAAAACCCTCTTCACATTCTAGTGAAGAAGTCTACACAGAAGAGCTTTTGCACATATTGCAAGGAGGACATACTTACAAAGGATGTTCCATACCAATCCTTTGCACGAACAAGTTCTACAAAGTGTAGGGTGAGAAGCTCGAAGTGGACATCCTTGTTGGTTGGAAGAAGGTCAACAGCCAATAGATTGGTGAGCTCTACTGCCTTCAACACATTGCCCTCCAACACATGATTATAGATTGCTGCATTCACAATGGGAAAACAAACGTCTCAATTCCTTTTTCCAACAGCAATGAGGAAGAAGAAACACCATGACATGTGCTCAAGCAAGTATTGAAACATCCAAGAGAATTCAGGTTGGTGGGAGCAAAAGAGAAACACACGTTTTCTTTTGTCAATATCAACAGAGCAATCTGCAGTCCGCTTCATGCCTGAGCAGGCGATAAATGTCTCTGCAGTTTCTTTGAAGCAATTGTGCACAAGGTATGACAACACAATCTTGCGCACCTCACTGTCACTGACTTTCTGCGCCGCTCCAGACAGAACTGGCTCAATGACCCCATCTTCTTTCCACATCAAACTTCACTTCTTTCTTGATCAACAGCATCAAGACATCAATCTAGTGATAGAGCTCAATTGATGACAAGCAGAAAGAAGCTATCTCATAGTGTTTGTGCGTTCAGACAGCGATTCTTCTTGTGGAAACCTGTAAATCCGGGAGCTTAAATGTTGTCCAGACTTTGCAAACTAGAAAATGACAGGAAGGAATAAGGAAAGTTGATGTGTTTGCGTACCAATTTGTCATATTCCTGGGAATCTAAATCCATCATCCCTCTCCGTTTCTTGTGCCTGCGATTTTTGCGCGTGCCACCCTCCCAATCGCGACTGCATTCCCTTGCAATTGTGGCACCTGACCCTTCAAGACACCCTAGCCCTAACCCTAATTCCTGAGTAAGAGACTTTTCTTCTTCCCTTAGCGATCCGTTTGGCCTTTTTTGTCTCTCCCTATTGGGAAACAAGAATCTGTCGGAGGCTTTCGATACTTAGGCAATCTAATCACCCTCAAATTCCTTGCCGCTTCTTGATGATTCCTATTGCTTGATGAGATTTTGGTCCGTAACGAATTATGCCTGTTTGATTTCTCAAATACTGGACAAGCACATAGATGCCAGATTCCATGAAGCGCTTCTGATGATTGATCCTTGTTCACAAAACTGCCTGAAATGTTGTTCTTGTAAGCTCTTCAGTAAGCAGAGATGGTAAGAAACCTCAGTGTAATGTGGGACCAATTTCGCAAAACATGCAGTGTTGTTGTTCCGAAGAAGAAGAGTAGGTAGTAATGTCACATATGCTTCTCTGCAAAACGAGGGTACACAACACTATGCATATCACAAATGCTTGGGATGATCTTACATTGGAGTCTCAGAAGCCCCCAATCTGTTCCTTAACAGCAAATTTCTACTTATGATGCAATGCAGAGAGACACCCTTCTATTGGCAACAGATGTCAGTACAATAACCTTGGAAGCAGAAACCACAGGTTTCTCTGCTTGCACTGAAAACAGACAAATATCACATGAATGTCCAAACTATTGCACTCAAGAATGTCCAGGTGAAGAATGTCGTCAGTCCATACAAAGAGTAAGGATTTCTCCGTATTTTATGTTCAATCTTGTTGTCATACCACTGCAAATTTGCATCAGTTCTTGAGTGCTGTTCGCCCTTTGAATCCATGTGCCAGGTTCCTGCATCTTCTCAGCACTCATCTGGATGTAAACAGATGGCCTGACACAAGAACAAGATGAGGCAACTATTGAAGGCATTGGCCCACACAGATATGTGACATCAGGTGCAGTTTGAACATAATAGCTTTATCATTACAGAAACATGTGGACTGTTGTGATCTGCAACCACATGAACAAACCAGTCTCTCATCTCATGGTCATCATCAGTAACTATGTTACAACCATGGTCTCACAGGACTTGATGGAGTTCTTCTTCATTGTGAACTGTTGCACTTCCAGATCTCCCTTTCATATGTCATGTAATACATGCTTGACATGGTGGATGTTTCTTAGTTTATGGCTCAGAACCCAAAAACAAGTCATGAATCCAGAGAACAACAAGTCTTATCAAAGTTCAAATCACCAAACATGGAAACAAATCTATTGTGAGTTCTCCAATAACAGCATTCAAATCTCAATGCCAGAGCGGGCACAGACATATCACAAAATATGCCTATTTTTGAGGTCTTTGTGCTGACATTGTAAAAGCACTCACAATCCCTGGAACATGCGCCTTGAGCCATCTAGTCCTGGAACACTATCTTGGTCATCATCTAAACTGCCCATTTCTTGTGAAGGAACCTGCAAAGCCAACAACAATGACAGATAGGATCAAAAGATTGATGAAGTTGCACAGAAATCTCCACAACAGATAGGATCAAAACAAAACCCTGGTCTTCCCAATCTCCATCATGTCAGAGGAATGAAATCCAAAGACCACAAAAAAAAACACCAGCTTTTTTGCAATAAGATCTAGAATGTGATGTAACATTAGCAAAGAAAGGGGTTGAACAAACCTCATATGTAGGCTTGGAGATTCTTTGAGGACTGTCAGTGATGGTTCCAGTGGGCAAGTTATGAAGGCGTGGATAGGGAATCTTGTAATGCCAGGCAATTTGATACCTTGTCTCTCCTTCTACAAGCTGCATTTCATCAATCATATATTCTTGCACATTTTACACTGACCAACTAAAGGCTGATAACCTTTGTAGTTTGCTGCACAATCACACTTACACTCAATCTTCCATTTCTTTGGAAGGAAAGTGTGCAATTGAGAAAACTTCCTTAAAACAAACAAAACCCCTTACAACAACAGTTTGAGACTATTCCTTCTTTGTCTGGTTTACAGAGAAAGCAAGATAGAATCGAATTCTTGGTTGTTAGGCCATGCAATATCTGTGATGCATAAGAAGACTCCAATTGTAGCAATATTGTTGCTTACAAAGTTGTGAAATCAAGGAGAGAAACTACTGTGCCTAACACCCTGTCCAAGCACTGGAGATGATTCAAACAACTCAGGAGGAGGATTTACCTTCTGGCTTATGGCTGCAGGATCAGTGAGGTGTTGATTCCTCCTGAAAAGTGTATGACTCTCTTCCTGCAATCTCCACAACTTTTTCATGAGAATGTTGATTGAGTATCATGGCAACAGTGATCATGAAGTTGATCAGAACTCAAACTGTAAGAGAACACAAAAGAAGGTCGCCATAGTTCACAGAATACATCCTGCCAGTGTCCAAATAGCGAGGCTTGATCATGCCATGGAGAAACAAAAACAGAGAGATGCAGAAGCAGTATACAAAGGACAAAATCCATAAGCAAAAATCCAAACGGGGAATTCTTGTTAATAAAGAGCAAGCATGCTAACCAAAATCCATAAGAGAAGATAGAAAAGCAATACGTCTAGGGTTTAGGGCTTAAGATCCAAAGCTCACAAACATGCAATCGCTGGGATCGCATGAAAGTTCTTCACAAGACGGAAGAAAACACCGAACACGGCTTACATAAATGTATTGCTTCTCGTTTGGGGGGCCTGGCCATGTCCGGACAGATCGGATCAAAGCCCTGTACAACGACAGAGCTCTCATTCTCAATGCAACATCCAACATGCTTTCTTCTACCAAAAGACAAAAACGTTATGACCTCCCTGCAAACAACCTCAGCAAGTGTTTGCAACTCTCTCTCTCTCGCAACACCCAATCCACACAGAAACCCAAAGCAACGCAGCAGGAATCTCTATGGACAAAACTACGGTTGGCTACCGCTTTGCGAAGTTGTGGAAAGATCTTGAATGCATAACTTTTGCCACATCATCATATCAACGGCAACAACTCCCAGTAGAAATCTCTGTCATCAAGAACACCCATTTGCTCGCGACGCATCAGGATTCGGGACTTGAAGATCCAGCAGAATTTCGCGAGGAAATCAGCGAAAGGTCTATAGAAGTGACAACATACATGTAATCTATATCGTGTGGCATATGTATGCATGCACATACAGTATGTCAGTACTATTCCACGTATACACATACAGGTATACGTGTACTGAAAAGAATGTATGAATAAGTCTGTGGCTAATCAATTACAATGTTTGGAAACATGCAGTTTTAATATGCTAGAGAAGTGAGAATGTGGATGGCCCCCCCTAATAGTCCCCGCAGAGAAAAACTTTGAATTTTTGGGAAACAAAAATGCTTGAATATTGTTTAACCAACTATGTTGGCAATTCGTGTTGATTCAAAAGTTGGTGGGGTTGCTTACAAAAAAAAAATTCTTAGGGCTAAAGAATATAATGATCTTCTATTTTGAAGGGTAGAATAACCTTTCAATGAATTGAATAGCCTTTCAATGAATTTGTGTCAATTTTCAAAAGAAAAATCCACTGGAGACTCAAGCAGGAGACTGAAGCTTTAAGGCAATGAAACATAACAATTTTCTATGAATTTGATTAGTTTTCATTGGTCAAGAACTTAAACAATTCAATGTTTAAAACATAAACCAAATTTGTTGACATATATAAAGATGTCCATTTATTCAATTTCACTTCAAAAATGCAATACACCAGAGCAGAATACCAGCAACAACACTACTGGCATAGATAATGTCCCATACAATTGTTCATCCTAGAAGTATCAAGAACTTCTACATGCTGACCACCTGCTACGAAAGTTGACAATCAGATGAAGAGTTCCTTAAAAGAAATTCTGACCATCCACAAAGCCAATTTGAGTAAGAAGCAAAAAACTGCAACACATACACTGGTGAGGCTACCTAACCAATGACTAATTCAAGCTCCATGTGCTACTCCCTCCTTGCTACTAGACTTGGAGTAGAAAAATAACATAACATATTGACACCACTTTTCCCTTTCGATCCACAATGTACATAACCAGTCTGCACACAATTCAGCACTCGCACCCTGATGACCTCTGCGGCCTTCCTGCGTTGATGTCAATGGTATCTGGGAGATAACTACATCCACAAAAACCATCCATTCAGATTATTATCCTATCAAAGTCTGGCATGTTTGCTATGACAACAGAAACTGGGAACTGCAAATAAATTTCAAACAATTTTCCTACAGTGTGGGGCTAACTTCTGGATGACTTACATCTCCTCCTCAGTCTCATTCTTCAAAGCATTCTTGGCTATGCACAGAAATGCAGCGTCGACATTGTAATCCTCCTTTGCAGAAGTCTCAAAGTAAGGTATATTCCCTTTTGAAGCACACCAGACCTTGGCTTTCTTCTCAGACACCTACACACCAGGATGCACTTAACAAGTTCAGGCCCCATCATCCCCATAACCTTTCAAAGGTGTTCCTGTTTCTGAGTGGTCAGCATCTGACTCAGACATGGAAACATAACCCCAAATTGGTGTCACTTACCACGCGGCTATTACCACTGTCCACATCCACCTTGTTACCAAGAACCACAAATGGGAAATTCTCTGGATCAGATGGGCTTGCCTGTCCAAAAAAACACAGCCAAAAAAAAACTCAGTAACCAAGTCACCATAAAAATTGATCCCACACAAAAAAAAACAATTCTCTGGATCATAAGAGCTTGCCTGAATGAGAAATTCTTCACGCCAATTGTCAAGGTCATCAAATGACTTCATTACATTAACATCATAAACAAGGACACAGCAATCTGCTCCCCTGTAGAAAGCAACCCCAAGGCTCTGAAACCGCTCCTGGCCAGCTGTGTCCCATATCTGCTGGGCCAACATTTTGAGCAGTCAGTTGCACATACACAACCATGCTAACAGCTGCTGATCCAAGTACAATAGGATGCAGAATTCTTGTCCTCCAAACCCTAATAAACCCTAATCGCTCTGCCAACGTCCTGGATAAAAAGCTCTAAGAAAGGAGTGAGAACAGCGATAACCCACCTGCATAGTTACGAGCCTATCCTCAACTTGAACTTCTTTCGTCAAAAAATCCGCACCAATCGTTGCTTTATATTGGTTGCTGAACTTCTTGTTTACATATCTAGTGGCACGTCAAGGAAATCGTAGACATTCTATGTAAAGAAAAAATACAAAGCACAAAAACCATACGAATAAAATCCGAGAATGAGTTCAGTAAACCCCGAATCTCATCCCAAATGAAGAGTTGAAGATACTGGTTCATCAACGAGGTTTTGCCCACCCTGTCACCACAACAACAACCAAAAAACAAAGAACAATCGTCCGACCTCAGCATGAGTTCATACAACCCCTGAAAAATCAATACATAAAACAACAAACGGATCTTCAAGCAGCTCTTGCCAAAACCTAGAACACTCATTGTAACCACATCGACGGCACCTTACCTGCCGATCGATCACGAGGCAAAAAAGGCCCACAACAAGGGGGAAATGCTTACCCACTGTCTCCCAATATAATGACCTTCAACAAGGTCCGTTTCCGAGAAGCCATGGCGATCTTAGGCTGTTCGAAAGCGCTTGCAACTTTGATAACTGATCTCGATCAAGCAACAACAGTCCCCTTCACTTCCAGGCCTCGGTTGATCTGATACACGCGTCGATCCCGGCCTCGTCGCAGCGCAGTCGTCGATCCCCGCCTCGTTGATGCGCTGCACCCGTCGTTGAGTTCCAGGCCTCGGTGATGTGCGGCCGTCGAATGAGCGAGCGAGCGCCGGCCTCGTTGACGAGCACCCGTCGATCCAGGCCTCGTTGATTGATATGCACCCGTCGAGTGCCCGCCTCGTTTATACGCACCCGTCCAATGCAGTGCTTGCGTGGGGCAACGGAGACGGCACTGGGAGCGATTAAGGAAAGGCGAAGGAGAATAGTAATCTATGGAAGGTAAAATGCAATTTTCACTATTTTATTGCAATTCATGTAAGCATTTTTGACACGCCTCAACCTCATTAATTAGTTAATATCGATCATAATTCCTTAATATGGAATCTATATGCTAAGAGCCAGGGTTTTCCTTTTCCTAATTTAGTGACATTGAAATTTTTTGGCGATTTTTTCAAAAAATTATCAAAATTAGTCAAATTTACATTACAAAACCAAAATCTCCCAATTTTTTGTTGGAAACGCAAACAAACCACTGGCTCTACAGAAGATCATGCCCATGGCCAGCACTAAAATGCCTTGTACAACATATTTTGGATGAAGTATTATAATAAAATAGTGAAATTTTATTTTAAGTTGACAAATATACACGAGTTACAAATGCTGTGAAAAGACATCACCACAAAGAAATGATTTCATTGGTCAATCATACTGATTGGGCCATGTGGTCAGATTTATGCGGTTCATTTTTTGAAACATTTGAGTTAGATATTTAAAATGGTGTGTTGAATTTGACAAATTTTCATAGATGCTCAAATAAATGGGCCCATAGAGATGCTCAAGAAGAGACGCACCAACAGTAATAAAATGGTCCATAGGGTATACTTTGGATGAAGTACAACCACGGAATCGAAATGGGTGTGGACTTTCAAGCTGTAAATTTTCTCAAATAGGGTGCATAAGGCCAAAACAATAAGTGTCTGCTTTTGATTGGCTGAGCATCATGATTGGCCTAGTTGGTGACAATTAAATAGTCTCTCATGTTATTGTATCCAAGTTTAGTTGTTATGGGTCATGTTATGGAAACAATTAACACTCTATGTTGAATGTGATAAACAATGGTGGAAGCCCAAATAAGGGATGTGGGTGGTGGACCTACTCTAAGTAGTGAAAATTAGTTTCAAACCTTGGAACACCTTTATTTCTTCAAAACTGAATAGGTACAAGCAACAAGAATTTTGGCATAATAAAAGTGATATAACATGTGAATTCAGGTAAAGCACCTTTGATCAACTTATGTGCACAAAACCAAATGCAAAGGGATTTTGTTCAGCTTGGAACATATTTGGAACCCTAATGGAACCTAAACCAATACTCATCATAAATTCATCATGCACTACATACAAACTACAACCTACATTAAGCTTCTAAGTTTTTTTGAAGTTATTATGTGATCTAAATGAAACTGAAAATTCTTCAATTTTTTATTAAAAAATCTTGTTATGAAAACATTTGATATGTAAAAACTTTAAATGTCATAATTTTATAAACATTTTCAATTTGAACATAAGAGCTTGGAGAAATTTCCTATGTGTGTTTTGGAGGTCACCTTATACACATTAATATTGTCTCCTCAAAAATAGGAGGCACCTTTGCAAGTGGCATTTGAGGTAGCATGACCTATTCCTGTTGGGCCATCTATTACTGATTTTGGGTACTACCCTCATGGAATTAAAGCTCAGTTTCAAGGGGTGGGACTTTCACATAAATGGATGACATCTGATTTTGAGTATTCATCTCATCAATTGATGGATGAAAATAAAAGATGAGATGAAGTATGGGTTTAAATGAGGCGTTCATTAACATCATTAAAATTGATAATGGATAAAGTGGACATCTTAATTGTGAATATTGTTGTTCTCATAAATTTGAGGGAACGTGGTGCTTATAAACATTATGTCTCTTTATTTGAAGTCCTAATTGTTGGAGGCACGTGACCATTCAAGGTGATGGAGTAAACTTTACCTTTCATGGGTGCACATTCACATGGTATAAGAGCATTTCCACTAGGGTACACTAAATGCCTTGGCAATGGTAAAAACTAAACAACAACTGAAAAATCGTTTGAAACTACACCCTGCCATTGTGCATGCAAAGTAAAAACTATCACAACTCCATAAAAAATCATTCATTTCGTCTCCATATTTGCAAGATGATTATTGAAGGGTCTTGCTACTTTGGCTTGTTGATGTCATCGCACACAAAATGATGTTGACAAACCTTGTTGAAGCATTTGGAGTTGCTAGCAATGCTATGTAGTTGCAATAAAAAACAAAGAAAGGAAAATATTTGTTGTTGATGAAGAGTGATAATTTTGTTGCTCATTTCTTCATGTCTCGCAAGACCCAATGATTAAGAATGGGCAAAAGTTTACAACGTTTTGGGATAAGGTGCAAAATCATTTCAATGAATCACGTCTCGTTAGTTACGCTCCAAAATTTGCAAGGTCATTAGAAACAAAATGGGGCATCATCGAACATGATATTGTCAAGTTCATTGGAAACTACATTGTTGTGTTTGCATTTTTTGTGAATTAGGGACATGTTTTGAAAATATGTTTCACAAAGCTTTAGACTTGCACAAAACAAAGCATCCAAAACATCAAGCTTTCACATACCTTCATGTTTGGTATGTGTTGTAAAACGTACTTTGGTGGGCAGACATGCGAGAAGAGATTAAGAAAATTTCATCACCAATGAAAAGAAAGATTAGTCTAGGTGACTATAACAACATAAATAACAATGGTGTGTAGGTGTTTGACATTGCCGATGTTGCCTTTGATGTGCCTCTAGCATCAAAACGACCTTCAGGTTGCAAAAGAACAAAATAAAATTAAAACACATCCAAAGTTGGAGCTTATAGTAGCATCAACACACAAGTGTGTGCCATCATAAATATGGCAGTTACCACTTTGGAATGAACTACCATCATACGAGACCAAATCATGATGGCCGTATTCTCCATACCCAATGATCAACTATTGTTAGAGAAGGTGTGCGAGTATTTTCATGTTCAAAAGCAAAAGGAATTGGACTTGCTGCGAATTCACCTCAAACTCAAGCACAACAACACATAAACTTCCCAACCAACACAAACAAACAAGGCAATAGAAGGTCCCACACTTGCTGCAAATGAACCACTAATCACAAAGTTAATGCAAAAAAATGTGACGATCAGAACTACATTGATTTGGCAAGTGAGATTACATAGCAAAAATTTGGAAAAAAAAGAAAAAATCACAATGTTGAATGTATATGCAAAATTTGTGTGAATTAATAAAAAGATCAAAGATGTTGGTTCAATCCTTTCAATGTCTAGAGGTGATCAATTAGATAATTTTTCAAGTTGTAGTGTGCTTGTTGGTTTTCAATTTCATTTGTGCCTTCAACATATTTTGCAAAGGTCAATCCTTTCATCAATTGAATTTTATCAGGTAGTTCAATTGCCAATTCCAAAACTAGGTCTTCTTCACCTTCAATTACCATGTTGTGCAATATGATGCATGCCATTAGCACATTTGCAATCACATTGTGATCCCACAATTGACAAGGGTTTGCCATGATCTACCATTTTGCTTGCAAAACACCAAAGCAACATTCAACATCTTTGCGAGTTGTCTCTTGCAACTGGGCAAAATGTTTGCGTTTTTCTCCTTGTGGTTCATGGATCATAAATACAAAACAAGACCACCAAGGGTAGATTTTTTTGACTAACAAGTAGTAGCGATAGTGTCTAATTCCATTCACCTCAAAATTGAAATCCACACCTACAACCCCCAAAATATCCCAAATCAAAGGACTCCTATTTAAAACGTTCAAATTGTTGTTGCTTCCAAGATGTTAGATCCACAACCCTCGATCGACTATGGCCTCCAAGATGATCAATTTGTTTTTGTCTTTGTTTGTGAATGAAAATTGCCAAACAACTGGACAATTTTTCCAATGATAATGCATACAGTCCAATGAAGCAAACATGTTTGGCTAGCCTTTCTCTGCATTCACTTTCAATTGCTTTTCCAAATCTACTTATGTGGGTTTCCTAAGAAATTTTGGTTCAAAAATTTCCCTGATTACTCTCACAAAATGTCACAAACATTCAAATGTTGTGTTTTCTCCAATTTTGCAATACTCATTGCAATCATCAACAACTTGGCTGTATGCAAGCATGTGCATTTTTGGATGGAGTTCAATTTGACAACACCACATGCATATATCTTTTGTACAAAATAAATGTCGTGTGCATATATGTTATCCATGATGCAGAAGAACAATGTGTGATGCATTTGATATCAATGATGAAAAAGTTGATCGTTGTAGATCGAATGTTCTACAAAATAATTTCACACAATTCAATTATGGTTGACTTCATGCTCTTGAGTTACATTTGGGCTACAACCTTGGAGAGATTCCCCATGTTGTCTTCTTGCCTGTTGTTGCAAATTTGCTACTTACAACATCAAAACACCAAACACAAGATCAATTGCAGCTTTTAGTGCTTGGGCAATCCCATCAAACAATTTTTGTTATCATAATGCCATTTTGTAGCAACCACGAAATGATCAAAAAAGACAAAAATCATAAAAACAAATGATCAGGAACAAAATATATTATAATCAAATCATGTGAAGATTTTGCATCAATGTGCTTCAATCGCAAATAAATTTCACGCATGAATCAAATCAAAGGAACAAGTTGCAAGATACTTAACAAGCTTCAAGTGTCAAACAATCCACAAGCGTGAAAAATCAATCCAAAACACGCAAACATTGACAAGATTTCAAAAATCAACATGTAGCATGAAAATGTGGCCCCACAATGATGGTGGGCCGTGATGATAGGGGATGGGTGGTCTTCACTTTGAATTATCCTTAACAAATGAATGTCGGCCCCTCCATCAACACCACTAACTTTAGGTTACAGGAGTTTTTTTGCATTTATCGTTGGAGATGCTCTAAGACTCATATAATGTTGATTATAATATGAAGTTTACTTGGGCATTCAATGCCTTGATAGATGATAAGGAAACAACTTACCAAAATCTTTGAAAAGGGAAGTCAATGCCAATGAATTAAATTGACAATAGTTGTGTTTAATGTGTAATCAAATTACAGGTTAACAATAATTTCATAAGTTTCTATTTAAAGATTAACAAAGAAAAAGGTTCATACATTCCTAAGCACATTTGCTAACAGGAATGGGCATGTGAAGTGACTTTAGGTTATCTTTGAGCTATGTAATCATACCATTTTAATTCTAAATATTTCATATTACAAAAAGTAAGTATAAAAAATTGAGGGCATATAGAATGTCACAATGATTGTTTATTAAAAAGGTTACATCGCTGGATGTATTGTTGTTACACCAAAAAAATAGAACTCTAGGAGCTTACTAACCAGCATATGCTAGGCTACCTTACACCTCTTACATTTAGGTGTGAGAGAATCCTCTGAGGTTGCTGTGCTTGGGAGGCAATCCTCATGTCTTCCACACATTTCAGCTAGTGCACCTCTGTCATTGGCTGATCAGTGGCAGATGACCCCTTTTAGTTTATCATCTTCTATTTTATTGGTGTTTTAGTGATGTCCTAATTGTTGTGTTCTTTGTGTGACATGTGTTCTTAAGCTTTTATTTGCCTTGTACACCTTGTGTATGGGTTCCATCCCTGCCTTTTTTTATATACACAGTTTTTCTTCTCTGATACACATAAGGCGACTCTCACTCCACACACCTCATGATCTATGTACATGTTAGGTTTTTAATATTCACCTCATGTTTCTGATTGTAGGCCCTCAAGGGGACACATACCCAATATGCAAGGGCTAGATTCAACTACCACTTCATCTTAAGCCCCCCCCCTTTTTTTGTGCCCCAAACCTAGGGTTTTACCCTACACAAAGAACTCATATCTTATAGCCTTCAACACTAAATCAAGTTCCATGTCTTAATGCAATTTGGTTCCCCATGTAGACTCATTTGACAAATATTCTCTTATCAAACATATATTCAAAATTTGTACTCACCAAATACCCCAAATCTTTATTGATCATAGCTCACCTTCTTCAATTGGGAACACAAGGCACATCTACGAAATTGCACAAAAATTTCCACAACAACAACTTGGGCTCCACGTTGTTGCACACTAACAGTGACATTCAAACTTTTATTTTTACTTATCATGTTCCCGTTTGGTTTTCAATATCTCGTTATTATTTATATCAACTTTAAATTTTATTAAATATTATATCCATGATGGGTAAGGTAAAAGAGGAAGATAGTTATTAAAAAATAAAATGAGATAGTTATTAGTAAAAAAATGAGAGAGTTAAACTTGAAAATGAAATAAGACTTTTTTTTCATATTTCACTAGGTAAGGTAGTTGTTAAAAAAATGAGATAGTTAAATTGAAAAATGATGAAGCAGTTACAAGTTGTCTCTAAAATTGTCAAGGGATGACCATACGACCAAAATAGTCATGTAAAAATGACATACAATTTTTTTTTGCAGACCACCCCATATAAACCAGTTCCTACATCACTGGAATAACACGACAATGAGTGTGATCGCAACCTTATTAAAGTGCTTGCAATCATAATGACCTCTAACTAGTTTTCTAGTGTACGTGCAGGCCCCATCATACTTTGTAACTTGTCCAAACTGCAAAGGGATCAGGTTTTCCTAAAAGGAAATGTTCCTCAGGTTTCAAAATGTTCATCAGATGTCTCCACACAGGTACTCTGCCTCACACGAGTATCACAGGGACAGACGATTCATGTACATATACATATATATATATATATATATTTGCTGCTCATTATGAGAAGGTAATGCACTCCGAGCAGGGTGTGCTCGAAGTAAGGCCCCCCTTGGTTCCTACCTGGGGCAGGGCCTTATTCCAGGATCACCTTTCCTCCCAGGGTGTGACCCTAGACATCACAATGGAAGATGTCTTGCACTATATGTAGTAGAACTTCTGGTTCGCAACCAAAAGACATCTCAGGTAAGAGTCATTCGTTCTTTAAAGCTCTCTCTCTCTCAACATGTACATGAAAAATCTTATCACACAGTATTCCAGTCAACAGATAGCAAGACTCTGTCACAAAGCTCACACCTCTGTAGTTGTGGAATTTTCAGCAGACACTTGCTGTTGTCTCTCCAATAGCTGACACCTCTCACATGCATGAGATTCTGAGGGTGTGACTACTGTTGGGTGAACTGAATCACAATAGTAAGAATGCAAATGCATCTGTGGAAGAAAGAGCAGAGAGTCGTATGTGGAGTTTGGAGGTGTCCATATTACAGCACTGTCAATCACCAGCTTCTCCTTCAGTAGTGTTGGCAGTGCTGCAAATGCACATGGCGACAGGCAAGAGTACCATGTTTAAGGTGGAGAAGAGAACAACTTTGCTTCAAATCTTTCATTCCAAAATAAAATTCCAACAAAATGCCATTTCTTCTGTAAACAGGATATACTTGGTGTATCATGACAAGGCCGTTTCCAGTAGCAGCAGCTCAAGAGAAAGGGGATAGGGCAAGGTGAGGCTATGGAGAAAGTGACAACAAAAGTTGCAACAAAAACAACAGAAGAAGAAGACGCTCTCAAGAGGTAAATTCAAGAGAGGTTTTTGGTGGAGTCCAGCAGACGTGGATGACATGAAGAACATGCCCAGATTACAAAAAATCTCTGAGTAAATCACACATCTCTCTTGTGTTGCCTGATTCTACAACTTTCAGTAATGCAGCTGTATTTCTTCTTGAGAGAAAATGTGTGTTCTTTGGAGTTGTTCCAGTGTCTTTGATGCATTGCAGCAGTCACCAGAGAAAATCTTCTTTAGAGCTAATGCTCAATGAAGTACTCCTCATCAAGAATGTCATTTATTGCAATCTGACATTTGGCAAAAAAAACTTCAGAAACAGTTTGTTTTCTTGAGAGTATGGCATGAATGTTGTTTTCATCATCTAGAAGAACCCATCATCAACCTTCAGAGGAAAAGAAAGAAAGGTTGATTTTCAAAATGGAGCCAGAAGCAGCTGTAGGAAGCTCAGTGTTTGGACTTTAGAGAATTTCATTAGGAAGACAACTTGGGCGTTTCATGTTTTAACATCATATCTAGTCTCGATGATGAAGCTTCTCCACCTCCCTGTAATGCTCAGAGTACCTGTAAACACAGCACTCGAAGAAACCTCTCAAGAAAACTACCAAAATTTTCACCTACTCCTTGGACATATTCAGAACATTTTGATCAAAACAAACTCTATGCATGTTTCTAAATCTTGTTGTGTTATGATGCTCCTTCTGATTACCACACTGATAAATAAGTGAGTTTCAATGCACCATGGAACCAGAAAGACAAATTGGCAAACAAAAATGGTTGTAACAACAGATATGCAAATGGAAGCTTGGAATTTCAGAGAGGAGACACAATTTTTGCCAAAATCTTGTTGAAGCATCTCAAATGAGAGTTTTATTTGCTGCAAGAAGAATGATTTTTTCACAACAAATTGTGTTTCTACAGAAACCTGTCAAATCTGCTTGAAATTTCAGAGTCAGGAGGCAAAGAAGGGTAAGAGAAGAACCAGTAAGAGCCATAGACAGGGACAAGAAGAAACAGAGCTGATACCCAATTGTCAAATATTCTCTTCCCACTCTTATAAGAGAAATCCTTGAGAAGACCTCTCATCGCATGCTGGTGAATTGGTGACAATGAGTACGAAACCTCCTTCAGCCTCACTGGTGTCTTCCCCATGATCCCTTTCTCTTCCCTTGTCTTCTTCTCTTCTTGCTCTCTTGTTCTTGGCAACCAATAATGTGTGTGTGCACGTGTGTGTGTATCCTTTTGTGCTGTTTCTTCTCGTTACTGCTAGTTCATTGACCACCCACCATGCAGCAAATCAAAGAGTCATCTTCAGCACTGTGATCTCTTCTCAACTCAACTTTTTTCTTCTTGTGAGTGGTGATGGCAAAAAGATCTTTCCTAAGCACACCCCAAAAAAAGGATTCAATGCCAAAGTCCAGAAAGCTCTCTTCTTATCCCTACAACCTACAAAACTGTTGCTTCAAATCTCCCTTCCTGCTGCACATTTGCAACTGCCAAGTTCCAACTGATAGTATTTTGTTGAAATTTTTTATTTACATTACTATGACATCAACATCTTTACATGAACTTTTATAAGCCTAAAGATACCAAACAGTAATCCTGGATGTTAAAGAATATGCATACTGGATGTGGCTACTAGAGCAGGCCTACAGGCAACAGTGAAATGACCTGTTCGCTGTACTTTGGATGAAGAAGTACAGCCTTCAAATAGAGCAAAAATAGGTTTGGAGTTTGGACCTGTAAATGACCACTGGATACAATCATGTCCAGTAATCTCCAGAAGGCCAAATGAAGAAGAGGGATGTTTCTAATTGGCTGGTGAAAATGATTGGCCCAGGTGCTGACATGTAAATGGTCTATCATTTTGTGCTGTTCACATATATTATAAAGCATTTTCACACAAGTTCCATGAAGTTTATGGAACTAGTATTAACTACAATACTTGAAAAGGATAAGTACCTACTAGTTTTCCACATCATTGCACAATTCCACTATGTGATTTGGCCTTGAACTTGCTTTAGCTCTAATTGTGGTAGGTCATCTTTGTGATTTGGGAATGGTAAAGGCGCATCTAGGAGCATCAATCCACGCACCTCCAACTTGTACAACCCATCATCAAAATGTGTCCCATGAAATGAATCCCCTGGATCTTTATAAACTACTGCACTTGCAGCATGGATACCCATTCCATTAGGTTTCGCTTATGTAGCAAGAAAACCATCTCAATTGTGGCAAACTGCACAAACATGTTACAAGGTCATGAAATGCAATACTAGATCAAGGAGGTTTGTGGTTTGACATAATGACATTTTGATGTTTTGAGCATACAAAGATCAATTAAAATTTCTATGTAGAAAGTTATCTCCCTTGCACATGTCTAAGACTTCCACACATGGCTCTTGTGTTGTTGCTGCACCTCCTCGAGATTTAAGCTTGGGGGGTTCTACCCTTGTTGGTTTCTTCTACCTTTTGCTCTGCCACCCACATAAAACCAAACATATCACAATGTACCTTGGTCTGAACATTATTTTGACCATTATTCTTTAGAGAATAGTCTTGGTTGTGGGTACACTACAAGTTCATTGAAAGATTGTTGTTTTTTATTACCCTACGTGAACATCATATATAAAATGTCAAAGGTAAAGCAAAGAGTGAAAAGTTGTTTAATTTAAGTTTTAGGGTTGCCAAAAATACTTGGTTTGATGCATTTTAATGCGTTGGTGGCAGATTTCTTATATGGGGTCTGATTTTTGACCATTATGGCAACTTTAGCTTCATTTGCTTAAATGAATCAACATGGGTTTAGAGAGCATTATTCACATGTGCCCTAAATAAGCACAACATCTATAATCAAGAAATTTGGCTCCAATAACCTAAAAAATAGACCTCTGGTCAATCTAGACAACTTAAACAATTGCAACAAATTACATGTTTGGCACTTGGAGCTTATGGGGACCCACCTGAGTGGTTACATTGGTACCTTTCAGTTGAGTTGGGCTCTGAGTTGCTTGAGAGGTTACACGAACTTTGTTCTCCTATGTGGTGACCACCTTAATCACCCAATCACAAACCCAATAGTTCATTTATTTCATCAAAATAAACAAACAACCCTAATTTAGACGTTTAATTGCAAAACATAGTTTCAATTCCCAAGTTTAAAACTTGAAGTAATTATAGACACCTGGCATAGAATTAAACCTAAGTTGGAACAAAGTATGGGATTATTAGCTTTACACATTATAGGATATTCATACTTGACTTGGCAATATTTGGCCCACATTAATCACCTGCATGGAAATTAACAAGGAAATTCATATCATTAGTTGAAGCACAAAGACTTCTGGAATGCCATGAGTTCAATTTAAAACCTTCACATTACAACATGAATTTGGGCTCTTCCATGGACATACCTCACTGTTCAACAAACTGGTGACTACATCAAGCACCTACATGGTTTAACCAACCTAGATGTTAGTGCACAGTTAAAGTTTGAAATAATGTAATCAAATTATCTCAACTATTTACATACACATGCAACAAAACTACTTGGGCTTTACATATGCATAGATCACATGTATGTACCTTGGGTATGTGTAGTGACCGCATCAAGCACCTACAAATACAACATTTTCGCCAACTTAGCATATCAAGCCTAAATTTTTATTTAATGTGAAATGTGACAAAATATTCAATGAGGTTTAATGTTTCCTTAATGTTGGCCACATTTATACCTGCATTGACTTCATCATGGTCATACCAATCACCTGCATTGAAAAAAAAATATAAATTAAAAATAAAATTATATATATATATATATGGCATCAACTCCCAGCAAGACTATAACCCTATATATAACCATACAAAAACCTACTAAAAGTCATATTTTTGCATCATAACAAAATGCAGCACGTTTGCAATACTTTCATTACTGAATTTTTTTTGTATAAACATTCATTTCATCATCTGAAGTTTTGGAATCAGGGGCTCCAAGAAGTTTAGGTTATTGAAGGAGTAGACACAAATGTTTTCCATCATGTGTCCCCCACTAGTTTGACCTCTAGAACTAGCTCTTGTTGCACCACTAGCATTAAAATCTATAGCTAGATTCTTATATTTCTAAGCATGCAATTTTGTGTTCTCCAACACATGGGGTAGATTTTTTTCATTTGCTAAAGCTTGTCCTTTGAGGTCCAAACTTCCAGCACCCATTCCAATCACCTACATTTGGCACATACATAAACTCAAGAATGGTGGTATTGAGGGATTGGATTGACTTGACATTCTCATTACATGTCTCCAACACTTGTGCAACTATGCCAGTAATTTCAGGTAGGTTGGATTCAATTTGTCCAACGTGTAAATAATGTTGTAATATTGCCACCCTGTAATAAGATGAAAAATAATCCAAAACTCGTGGAACGTTAGCAAGTATGAACATGAACATTAACAAGTACGATTCCCTAGCTATTAATCTTGAACTAAGATCCATGCTTCAAAATAGAAAATTGTCACCATAAATCTACAAATGCACTATTGGAATGATTCAGAATGTGTGTTTTAAACCATAGACACATTGCAAGCTAGTAACCATTTTCACATGATCCATGACACCTATAACTCTTTTGCCAAAGTTATTAGACCCCTAATTCGAATTTAGGCAACCAATTTGCACTAGGAATGGAACATCCTAATATAAATATCAACTAGGTTTCAAGGGTTTAAGGAAGTCCTAAATGTCTTCGCCAATGTTTGCTCAAAGTCCAACCTTGTTTCAATTTCAATCAAAGAAGGACTCCTAGCCCTTTTTTTCTTTTGCATGTCGATACACACCCATTGGCTATTTTAAAACAATGAATCCATGGGTTTATGGGTTTTCATCACATAAACTTGGGACATAGTTTGATCCTTGCATATCCTCTTATAATGATGCGCTATTAGTGTCTTCTGAACAATTTGAACTTGCATAGCTCTACCTTCAACCAACTTTGCATGCAAATTTGCAATGCTTGCTATAGGGGCATTGTGCCTACATGGCCTTTCCTAGTTGCACTTTAAGGCTATTACCCTCTTCTTCATAATAACATCAATAGTTTCCCTCCTCCAAAAAATAAATGAAAAGAACAAAAGCCACATGTTAAAGCTAGCTTGGGTCCTTCCTACTAACAACAAAGACATTGCAAAAACCCCCAATAGATTTGTAGCTCTCTCTTTAGGGCTACAGCTGGAAACTTTTATAACTTGTCATTATTTTTTGGTTTCTAAGTAGACATAATAACTAACTTTGTCAATTGATTTTCCAAATTAAAACTTCACTGAAGTTCTAAAACTTCATTGTAATTCACAAGTAACTTGAGGGTGATCCAATGAGTTAGCTTACAAATCTTGAACTACTTGGTCCACCCCAATTTTGCACAAGGCTTCTTAAACTTTGGCTACCTAGAGATCACAATATTGCTCATATGGAGTCTTGGTTGTAGGAATACCTTGTTGCATGGAGCTAGTAGAAGATCACCAGGGTGCAAACGACTATAAAAGATTATGGCCCCAAGGTTCTAAATTTTCAAAACAATTTTTGAAAAACCTTTGCAAGGTTCAATCATGGTACCTCAATATGTCAATAGAACCAAACAATGCCTAGTGGTTGGAGTTTGTGCACAAAAGTTGTAGGTCCTTAATAGGGCATTGGCTACACCCCTCAAACAACCCAATATGATGATGAGAACAAAGACAATCTGCCTAATGGCCAAATTTACATCTCACTTAACTTATTTACACATCTAGAAGCTAACCCCAAACAGTTGTCACAGAAGACTTTGCTTCAAAAATTGATCTTTAATCTTCCATTATTGAGACCTAAAACCATTATTTTTTTCGTCATGTGTTTTGATACAACTTCAATCTCGTTGAGATCTAATGTGCTTAATATAATGAGCTTCTCATTTGGATAGTTAAAAAAAAAAAACTGGTTTGTGATTACATTTGGTAAATGTAGCAAAGAAACAAATCTAGCCCTTACCATGTTGTTGTCTAAGGATGGGAAACCCAAACCTTTACCTAGAACACAACTTTGTACATGGCAACTTCTTTGCAAAGATTATTTGAACTACAAACCCCATACAATCCATTATACCAACTGCCAAACCTAATTTGCATCAACAAAATAAACAAAAAAAAATGCACTTGAGAGCTTGTCTAAACTTATCCTACAAAACGTTATGTGAAGGCTTTTGTCACCTCTTTTCACTCAAAACTCCACAACTTACATCACCTTGTTTCATGAATGATTCCTTAGCTTCATGCAAGAAGAACTTGAAGCAAAGGAGCTTAAGAACACATGCAAGAATGCGCCAAAATGTTTATTGAAGTTTGAAATAAGTGGTTAGGAGTGAAGATTCACATAGAGATGTGTATCTCTGGCATGTATGGCGCATTGAAATGTGTTTGGTGCATAGTGACTACATATAGTGTTTTTTTTGGAGTTTTTTTTTATATAGACAAATTGGCGATCATACTAGAAACATGTAGAGAAAAATGGCTACCATCCTTAGGAACATGTAACCAAATATGGCTATAGACCAGATTTGAAGCACATTTATCTTTAGCCATCCTTCTATATTTGTGACTACTCATTGAAAATCAAATATATAAATTTAGAGATTTTTTTCTTTTTTTTGATAATTTCTGGTTATTGAAACTTTTTAAATGAACCACATTTTCGCATTTTTAGTTTTTAGTTTTTTTTTTTGGCTATTTTTTGCCAATAAAAAAAAAGGGTACTACCCTAGTGCAAAACAAAGAAATTATAAATTGAGATTTTTAAAACCAAGTAATTTTGGGGTTTTTCAATTGTTAGAAGCGAGAAAAAAAATAGTTTAAATGGCTAAATTTCCACAATTGGTTATTAGTGTGTGGCCAAAAATATAGATGGATTTAAAAAAATTGTACTCATAAATATGGTTTATAGGCAAATTTGGCACAACGCTAGGGCTTATTATGGATGACCTAGCCATTTTGGCTAAAATGCCAAATTCCAAAAAAGGACTCAACAAGTTTAGGTCGACTTTTGCCCTAGATCAGTAGCTAGCTCGCCTACTAGCTCGTTAGGGTTTAGGTTGACGTTTGATTAGATCGGCAGTTAGGCTTTGGAGCTCGTAGAACAACATTGGGGGTTTGGTGGGAGATCGATGCCAGTGAGCTTGAGGTGTAGGAGGGGTGAATTTATTATTGAGATGGCGCGTTCTTTGAAGACTTAACGAATGTGCTCGGCAACAAGTCATTTCATGCTTGACATTCAGGTACATACACTCCATTTCAATCCAAACAACTTGCACATTTTGTTGTTTACAAGCTCACACACAATATTGTAGCTTTAGGCATTGGTTGGAGCATTGTGAACTTTCGTCTTTACCATGTTCCTTACCTTCAATGTCTACTGATGTCGAAATTCTTTAGTCAATTGTCCGTTAGGTTTATGTCTAAACATCTGCACCTGATTGCGCATGCCCATGAATGACGAAATTGCACAAGGGAGGCCGCACTCAACCACTCAAGGCTTTTGGATTAAGCTCACCTTTCTTCACATGCAGGTATTGAAATTCTGTCCTTCTTTCACCTCTTTGTGTTACATGTCCTACTTTGTGCTCTTAGTCACATATGCCAGATCTTGTTCAAGAAGCCTATGGCACAAACCTTCTCCATTTGAAATATGACTACCTTCATTTGGGAGCTTAATTTTTTCCTTAGTCCTACTTGAGAGAGAGAATTTCAACTAGAATGCAGAATCTGAATGTGAAATTTGTAGAAGTCAACGTTCAACCATATTGCTTTCCCATTTCACTTATTAGAATTAAGGTGCATGCATGTAGCTTAGACTCTTCTCCATCAATAGCTTATATGTGAAATAGACCTGTTGTTCATTGTCTTGATCATCATCTGTATGTGGAATTCAGAAATATAGATCTTTTAGTAGTATGCCATGGTCAGGAAAAGCCACCTTTTGCAACAAGTTCTTGGGGAAACAGATATGGTTCATATAAAGAATTTAACGAGAGCAGAAATGTAGTAAGATTATCAAAGCAAGAAAAATAATGATAATCCAACTGATGCCCACCCTCAGCCCAAGATATGCAAAACTGCATTATACCTTTGCCCAACTCACCCACAAATTTGGGAAAAAATGTGATAACCAAGTATAATATCAAACCTTGCACAATTCCACTACAAATTTGACAAATTACACTACATCTACAATACTTGAAACCTTGAAATTTTTCACCAACAAATTTGGCCTAAATATGACATAACCACATGACACTTGTTACATTGCACAATTCATTCATTCACTATTTTGCCAAAATAAACACTAACTCTATTATAATCAAGACCTTCCACAATTCACCCACGAATTTGGGGAGGTGAGACTGATTTCATAACATTTGACACTTTAGAGAGAAAAATCAAACAAACAAAGAGCAGAAGAATTGGCATTAAAAATGGGACAATCAATCTGTACAGAAAATGGTGACGTTTTTTTTCTTCTTTTCTTTTGGGGGGCCCTTTCGGTTGCCTTTCTTCCTTTAAAGATATACACTGGTCAATTTGAGATCCAAAAAAAGAGCCTAAAGATTTCAGGTGACACTAGAACTCTTGTGCAAACTTGTGGGTGCAATGCTTCGCAGTTGTGAGTCACAGTTGCACCACCACCCACAAACACTGATGTCCCGGAACTCGCTGTTGGTTTGTGGGTGCTATTCGCAGTTTGTGGACTTTTTCCTGGGTTGCCGGAAGGGATGATGCCGGAACAGGCGGCTGGTGGAGGTGAGAGCAGCGGGGATTGAAATTGCAGCGAGAGATTTGAGCTCCTCCAGCTTCATTATCAATCCGCACCACCACCCAAAAACACTTACGTCCTGGAACTCACTGTTGGTTTGTGGGTGCTATTCGCAGTTTGTGGACTTTTACTGGGTTCCCGGAAGGGATGATGCCGGAACAGACGGCTGGTGGAGGTGAGAGCAGCGGAGATTGAAATTGCAGCGAGAGATTTGAGCTCCTCCAGCTTCATGATCAATCCGCTACCCCCCAAAACAGTTGCGGCATGTTTGTGTCATTGCAAGGTGCGAACTTCTGCAAAGGAGGAGAAAATTTTGTTGATCAGCTTCACATGAGCTCTTCTTGCAGGGATTGATGATCATGTTCTTTTATTTTTGCAGCAGAGCAGTAGGACTAATACTACTACTACTGGTACTCGAGGAGAAGGAGGAGGCTAAGCCAGCAGTAGTAGTAGTAGTAGTAGTAGTAGCAGGTGCTGCTGCTGCTGCTCCTACTGCGCCTGAATTATTGGCAGCAGCAAGGTCGCGGCCGGTACAGCTTGTTTTGCAGCAGTCATGGTGGTTTTGCAGTCTCACCTCCATTTTATCGATGAGTTCTGTGGCGGTAGGTGCGGAAACCAGGATGCTGCGTCCGGCAACATTTAGAAACCCTTCTTCCACTGCTTTGTCGAAGAGGGCCAAGAGCGGGTCGTAGTAGCCGTTGGCATTCAGAAGCCCCACCTAGAATACAATTCGAGACCAACCCACACAACTTCCGCAGCATGAGATAATTTAATACACATGATATGTGATCTTCTCATCATCACTAGAGCTGATTTCCGATTCAAACTGATTCAGAATACTTGAGAATTCATTTGAGTATTAGACTTGGGTTCTGGAATCCGGAAGAATTGCGAAGATCTCCAGGTTTCTAGAAGAAGGTTGTGCAGGATTCCACAAGGAGCTCTTTGGACGATTCCCAGGAGGGAAAATTGTCTAACTTTAGCTCCAAGAATAGACTTCAAACGTAAGTAAGAGGGAATTCTGCAACACATGGGATTTTGCAACATTCCCAAGGAACCTCACATGGAAAGTTCATCTAGAAGGGTTTATGTACAACTCTATCATGTGACTACAAGGACAAGTCGTTCATTTTTCCTCGGTTGGAAAGCACCTATTGGAAGCAATACCAATTTTCCCTTTGCCAATCGTTCGAAGAGGGATTTCTAAAAAGGATAACTGAGAACTTTCCCACATGTCAGACAGGGAGTTGTAAGAGAACTCCTCGTGCCAAAATGAAGCGACCATTGAAGAAAAAGGTGGACGCTATTCGACATCACCATTGAGGATGTGGGTCACGTACTGGCTTAGCATGAATACCCAGCTGGGACCATGTGATGATTTCGAGTAACTCGTCGAGTGTACCATATCCGCCTGCACAACAAGTATATTTTTTAGGTAGCTCATTCACCAATTCCAGGAGCCATGAAAAACGGAGAAATATGAATCACAAGTATAACATTGTTCTGCACGTCACCAGGCTCAAATCAGATCAAGGGAGGGAGGAGAGCCACGGGGATATTTATATATATACCGGGGAGGGCAATGAAGGCGTCGGCTAGACGAGCCATCTCGGCCTTGCGCTGGTGCATGTCGTCTACGACGACCATATCTCCCACAGTCTGTCCACAAATCTGCACATGGATCACGATCCCAGCTTCACATGTCATGACATCGCGGTTGCAGCGTGCAATTGTTCCCAGGGTTGTTCTAAAGTCACGTAGATCTCAAGCAAATCAATTGTCCACCGAAGACTACATATATGTTCTCCTAGGTCAGAGACTCTGATTAATATAAGCGGTTGTAGCGGAAAACAGAATTCAAAGATGCGCTGGATTCGAGTACGGGAATGGAACTCTGGAGGATCGGTTTGGATCATACCTCGCGCGGCATCAGGGCCTTGGGTATAACGCTGCAGCCATCCACCACAGCCACTAAATCAGAAAGTATGTCAAAGCTGCGACTCTACGAGTTTGACAAGAGACCCAAAAGGATTGAACAAGAGGACGTATAAGAAATAACAAGACGTTTCTATAACATTCTCCAGCGTCTCTTGACGTTCCAATCCAAGAGTTGCAACGGTTGCAGCCTGCTGATCCTAGATAGCTTTCAGCTGGCAATCTGCATGGAACTGGGACTCTCGTTTCTCCCCACTGCTAGCTGTTGCGAGTGGGAGAAGAAGAAGAAGATCAACGAAGAGCACGCACCCAATAACATGATTACCACCAGCATGAACCGTCTCCGCAATCTTGCCCATGAGTCCTATACTTCCACCTCCGTAAACCAGATCTATCTTCCGCCGCACCTGACGACAACATCCAACCCCGAACATTCATGAACAAGATTGCCTAAAATTGAAAAACCTCCAGCAGCTACAATATCACCCAAAACTACAACGCGTTGCTCAAATGTGTTCAAAGTATTGTGTACTTACCGCATGCACTTGCATCCTTTGGTGCACATATTATTACTGCATTCATTCTGCTCATATCTAGATTTCATGTGTTGGGTTCATAGATTGCTGAAAGCAGTGCCTAGTAGAAAGATCAAGGTTGAATAAGAGAATACTTTAGAGCAACTTACAAGGTCGTTCCCGAGCTCCATAGCAACGTCAATGTAGACGCTCTTATTCCCACTGCTACTTCCGCAGAAAACACAGATGCGCTTAAACCCTGACTGTAGCTCCTGGTCGGCTGCACCCTGCAACAACTTGTGTACGTTCGCCTCGGACCCCATGGCGAGAGAAGTGCCTGACAGAAAAAAAGAAAAGAGAAAAAGAAACCCACCACTCCCCAAAACAAAACGACAAAAACAAAAAAGAGCCCCACCACAAGTTCTGCTATGTTAATAATAATTTCAGATCCGCAGCAGCAGGAGATCGAATGCAGAATCAACTCGCGTAGTGTTTATAAATTGATCAGTCAAAACGAGAAACAATAACACTAGTAGTCTCTTGAGTGAGGAAACTTCAAACTCGTTAAATACGAACTTCGTTTGCAAACTGGAAGAAACCTACAAAGCTTTTGATTTAACTCAGAAGATCACAGTAGGCAAACTCCGCCAAAGGCACATCCGAAGAGTCCACTTCTTTATGAAGAAGAAATTTCGGAGGAGCCCTGATCAAATCATAGGTCAGAGAAAAAGGCCCAAAAAACAGGAAAACACAACGTTTAGTTGGAGAAATTTAGATAATAAGTTCATAACCTCTCGGAACTGAATCTGTAGTTTGATGAAATTGGTACACTTAGAAAAACGAAGAAGTCTGATGAAACTTTGAATGAGCAGTTGACTGACCCATGATGCCAAGATGAAGAATCAGTAATGTTAATGCAAAAAGAGTCAGTCTAGACTTTGAAAAGGCGTTTTTTTTTTTGTACTCTGCACAGAGAAAGAAATTAGCACATTGTTCACAAGAATGGATTGTGTACCACCTCTGAATTTTAACAGAAGCGGATTACTCGATGATTACTGATGAGGAAGGATTTGGAGCAGATGGTAAGTAAGAATGGCGTTCCGTTGCACCACCAGCACCACCTCTCTCTCTCTCTCTCTCTCTCTCTCGCCACAAGTGCAAGATAAGATTTTTGGGGGAATGTTACAAGGCCATGATTGTCGCAGCGTGCAAACTTTTAGGGGGCTAATAATAAAACTGGTGTGTTGTTGCCCACCCCCTCTGCTGCTCCCTGCTACTTACTTACTGCAGCCAGATCCTTCTTCTTCAAAAAGGCCGGGGGGGGGGGCGGCTGAGAAAATATCTACAGAATTTATACTCTAACTAAAGACCAGGATAACGGTTTTGCAAAGGATGATTGTATCATGATTCTCTGCAGTATCTCCAGTATTTATTTCACACACGTGAAGATACAACAATACATCCACTTTTTGGAATAATCAATCCCTGATCCTCTATTTTGGAGATAAAAAGGCTTGTGATTTGGTTGCATCAAATGTTGTACAAGTTTAAAAGTATGTGAACGCATACTTTTACGGGAGTGTTTTGTTTTATGGGCTCTGCTGCAGGGGAAAGAGACTTATTAGCATCTGTATAAAGATTTCGAGATCGAAAGATCTTGGCTGATCAATTTGCAAGTGACAGCTGAATACCTAATTGTAGCCAGCTACCCAAATCTAGGTCGCAAATTTTGTTTACAAATTCATTTTTCTTTCAAATTTACCTCACCCAAGATCTGCAGATTGATCATCGCTCATGATTTTGTTTGAACTTTGATCCTGCCTAAAGGGCAGAGCCATTAATTTTAAAAATGAGCTTCTCTTCCTTTTCTTGGATTTTTTATTTATTCCATTCTCAGAATAAAATCCGCAGTAGAATACACAATTAAGGTGTGGGGTCAGGGGATCCGCCACCCACAAACCAAAGAGAGCAACCAATATGAGCAAAAAGTTTTAATCTAAAGCACCAAATGTATACCTAGTACCCACCATCCCAGATCTGCAAAGCAATCTGAGTCGCAGTGCATAGCAAAGCTTGCAGCATGTGGCAGTGTTTTTGCTTTCTTGTTTTTGGTCTTCACAGAGACAAAAGTTTCAGTGACAAAACCAAATTGACAGAACACAATGTCACGATTAGGCAGGCCAAAAATCTAAAGAGCCACTTACGTTGAAAGAAGACTCAGGTAAAAAGAGATATCCAGCAAAATAGGGTGATGAACTGATCGATAATGATGCAATATAAGTCAAATCCCCAGCAATTTTGAGCAAATTTCGTCTTGGATGAGAGATTTTGATGAGGGGTTGACTTGGTTTTTGGGTGCTTTTTTTTGTTTACTTGTGTATCTATCTTTTCTTTGGATTGTGTTGGTAGTGAACTCCACCAATAGTCAGGAAAACTTCTGACACTTAAGTCATCATCAGCTGCATCCAGGGTCGGCATTGATATTCACTCTCAAACATTTTCCCCCCCCTCAAACTTTACTGCTTAGAGGGTGAATATCAATGCTGACCAAAAGCTCCAGAGACTCGAAGTGATTTTCTTCAGTGTCTGCTCAGATTTAATATTTTCATGTTCAAGTTTTCTGGTGCACGATATTATTATTGTCCTCACTGCTGCTAGGAGTTGTCATGGGTTTGATCAATTATAAGTTAAGGCAGAGCAACTTTTTACGAGGCTCTACCTACTTAAAGCTAGAGTGGTCTTTTACCAACAGCTGCAATCTGTTGCTGTGCACATGAGGGAGGGAAGGTCTGAGTTCTCACCAGGGGGGTCCAGAAAAAATTTAGTTTTCCATAAAGAAAGTGGGTAATGACTGACGTGGGGGAAAGCAAAATTTGCATTAAAATCTGGGAACATTCTGCTCTGTTTCCAAGGAGAATCAAACTTTGCATGCAATCAAGCGGGCGACGAGCTAGCTAGCTATGTTTTGAGGTAAGATTTTTCATTGTGCTTTTGCCTGATTTTGTAGGCGACTAGCTATAGAGGTACCCTTCTTTTGCAAGAAGTTGCCATGATTTTTTTTTTGGCGGCGGAAGCTATTGATGGATGGGGATCAGGGCAAATTGCAATGGAGAGAGAGTGAGAGTGAGAGAGAGACGACGCGAGTCAGTCCTTGGAAAACATGCTTACCCAGGGATTCTGATTTTCTCAGCATTCAATGCATCTTGGTACCTTGGGAAAATCTTTGGCACCGAGTCAGTCCTTAGGGCGGGGTGGTGGTAGCTTTTCTAAGCCCTTGGTTACTTGCTGCTGCCATTTCCAACAGATTCCACAACAGTTTGCAAGTACTCAACTTCAGAGGATTGGGGATATGAAGTGTAGTAGACTAGTAGTAGTACTTGGTGCCATGTTTATCTATGACGCCAGCAAAAGCTACCAAACTCTGCTTATGGCGTCATTTTCCTTAAACCTGTGTTTATGAACCCTTGTTGAAGAAAGGTGGATGAGCTCATTTACTGAAATCTCAAGCTCATCTCCACGGTTTTTTTTCTCAATTTTGAGGAGGTAGGTGGACCTATGATGATCACAAGAGGTCTTCGCCACATTTGGCTAGAGTTCAAAGAGAAAAATAGGTTTTCTAAAAAAACTGGCCTTTTTCGGATGATTGCCAACTTACTTACCTGACAATTTTGAAAAAAAGCCACTCATGACAACAGGGTTTTTTTTTTAAAAAAAATTGTAATGTAATCACATTGGCAGTCCCCCACAAGATGAATTAGCCAAATTCAGCTAGAGGTTACATAGGAATTTTTTTTAAATAAATAAAAAATCATGCTATATTTTGGCAAACTGCTGGAAATTGTCTACAATATGGCACTTTCAGATACTTTTTTCCTTCTAAGTCTGGTGACTTTGGCATAACTTCACTAAAGTAAAATGCTGGTGGCAACCCTGCCAAAGTGAACCCACAGCTAGTAGCACATCAACAGGGATGGATGATGGGTGGATAGGCAACACTTTTTCATTCTGTTCCAGTTCCCTAGCCAACCACTATAGTTAGCTCAGTTTCTGTTTTTGTTACCTACTTATTAACAATCCACTAGCCTTTACCTATGTAATAACCATCTGTATGCACCAAATTAGTAATGACCTAGTACCAACTCACCTACTATGCTAACCTGCCTACCCACTGTACCTATCCTAAGTTACCAAGGTGAAACTTGACATCAACTTAGTTGGCGTTCATCCACACAAGTGAGTCATAATAGCCCTCCAATGGAAAGGTGCCCTGATGGTTGTTGGTTCACTCTGGCTGGACAACCCAACCACAATTCAGAAAATTACAATCTGTGACAAACCCAACCACAGTTCAGAGCTGCAATCTAAGGACATCATTAAGTACTGGATTGCTTGTTAGATTTGGTCTGTGCTTCTGACCCTTCTAGTGTCTCCAGTGAAAGATTCCTGTTTGTATGTTTGATCCTCCAACCCTGACAAAAGGCTACTTCTGTGTAAGAAGCAACTGGTGTCCATACCCAGAGAGTTTTCAGCAATAACTTGTGAGACTGGAATTATCAAATGACCATGGACAAATTTTTGGGTCTCGCAATGTGTAGTGACTATTTCTTTTCTTTTTTGACCCCAGGCTGCCATCACAGGTACCAGCAGTGAACAAATTTGTTGAGGATGATATCAACATGACCTACCCAGGTGCAGAAATTTCCAGAAGGGAACCTTATTGGTGAGCAATCTAAGGATTCAGGGCCCAAGATAGTCAGTCGTTCATTCAGGTTTGACAGTTGTGAAAGGCTTTGGGTTTTGATTTCCTTACTATTTCCATGCATACCATCAACTCAGAGATGTTCTCGACCACATAGGTGAGTGAAAAAATCATGTTTGCACCTTTTGGGCTAGCATGCCTCCTGACCTTCGAGCTACAGGTTAATACTGTACAAGTTGTTTACTCTCTGAATAAAACCTTTGGGCCCCCTTTCTCATCTCCCTTGCACCCAAGAAATTGTCATGTTATCAACTGCAATTCAACTGTTCAAGTTGAATAAGGAAATGTAAGTATCATGTTTTAACAAAAATTTACAGATACTTTTTTGTAAAGTTCTTCTAGCTTTTAGTGCTATAAGGTTGGTGGTGGATTAGATGACGTCGTTATTTGGGTTCTTACTCAATGCAAGTTCACTGTCTGCTTATGTGACATAGGTATTAAACAGATCTGGATGACACCCAACTTTCTGCTCAATATCTTGATTTTGAAAGCAATGGGCTTGCAAGCCTCTCAACATGATAGAGTTCTTATCCATCAAGTAATCCTTACTTTGACCCTCACTATCTCACTCATCCTTTCTTTCACTAGAGTCTTCTTGCATTACAATCACATAGACAAAAAGGCTACATGGTCAGGGGTCAAGTATGTTAAGTCTACATATCTACCTACCCAAAAGCTACCTACCTATTCATAGGTTACCTACCTACAGACCCAAGAGCTACCTACCTATTCAAAGGTTAAATACCTACCAAAGGGCTATCTACCTACATACTTATTGATGGGCTATCTACCTACCTACTTATGGGCTGTCTTCCTACCTATTCATGGGCTACCTACCCACCTTCTTGTTTATGGATTATCTATATACCTACCCATGGGTTGTTAGGGTTAAATATTGTCTTTCCAACCTAGTTACATAGGATAGGGGCTATCAAAATCCTACATGGGGGGCTACATATTTCCATCCCAAAGGCCTACAATGGGGTTATTTGGAAAGTTACATAGGGCCATAAAAGGGACTTACTACATTAAGGGATACCTAGGGGATTATTTATGAGGCCATGTAGGGGGCTATATAGGGGCTACTTTGAAGGTTACCTAGGGGGATGCTTAAGGCCTACCTAGGGGCTATTTGAAAAGCTATGTAAGGTTTAACTAAGGGGTTTCTAAAGGATTTATTAAATTAAAGGATACTTGGGAGGTTATTTATGGGGTCACATAGGAAGTATATGAAAACTACTTGGGAGGTTGCCTAGGGGATGCTTGGATGCTTGGGGCTTACCTTGGTTAGGAAAAGCCTAGGCACTATGAGAATCATAATCCACATCCTCACTCCTAGTCCATAAAACCAAAATTTAAATCCCAAATGTGAATCTAAAACCCTAGTTGTTAACCTAGTGCAAAAGATTAATCTATGAACTTTGTTTTAAACCTATAAGCTTTGGTATACAGCACACCGGTGTCTCTTCTATTGAATGTTTAATTGATTTTGATTTCACTAAATTGGTGAATCTCTGTTCAAGTATTAAATTTTACACTAGAAACATTTCTCAAAACCAATTTGCAAAATATAGCAAAAATTAGTGTAGCCCTACTGTCATGGTAGTCTGCCCCAAAACTGAGCTCAAATCCAACACATAGTGGCCTCACAACAAGGCCTTCCATAGCTTAAAGCCCAATGCATTCCCATTTTTTTCAACTAGCATCTTTCCAGTTGCAGAGTTCATTTCAAATGATGTTTTTTACAATCAAAGAAATTAAATAAAGGATTTTAAGTACCCAATTAATAATTTAACCTTTAAATAATGGATCCACCAAATGGCTTTCGAACTTCCAATACAATAGTTGGATCTAAACGTCAACAAGCCATTTGTTTTCATGAAGGAACCAATAAAGAATTGGCAAATATTTGATTTTTCAATTTTTTTTTAAATGGTTATATATGATAACATTTTCAATACGTGGAAAAAAATTAGGTGGTGACCAAACACTCAAACACTTAGGGAGGCTAGATCTAAGGGGGAGGCTTGGTTGTTTTTAGTGTCTAAACAAAACTTGAGCCCTTCTTCTTGGCACATATGATAGACTAACAATTGTCAACAAAAAATTAAAAAATGAGAAACTTACGGCCCTTCAAAGTAAAAGGGGTCAAGAATTTAAAAACAACACCACCAAACACTACCAAAGTTGGTTCCCGAACACCTAGAAAATTCCTTGTATGTTGTTTTATTTTTATTAGAGTTTTAAATGATTTGTAGAACTTCAGGTGGTGTTTTTATAACACTTTAAATCGTTTTAAATGAATAAAACATAAGAAAGTTATGAGGTTTGAAAGTAGGAGGGGTCCAAAGAGAGAGAAAAAAAGAAAAAAACATGTTCTATAAATTGGAAAGCTTATTTTTCTTCAAGTGTTATTTTTTCATTACTCCTTTTCCTTTGCACTGCAAGATGATTTTAGATCTTGAAGTAGTGCTCCCATAACATTTTAAATCATTCAAAATGAAGCACATATGATGAACATATAAATAAGTGTTTGGTCATAAGTAGGAGATTGATGATGGGCCAATCTACCCTATATCCTATTACTATTTGTCATTCATATTAATTAGTTGTGAGGACACCCAAAGTTCAATTTTTATTTTTTTTGTGACGAGGATCTTTGATTCACCCATCACAAAAGAACATTTACACAACAACACATTTTGGGTTTGGCAACTAACCTTTACAACTACATACTAATAAAAAAGGACATATGCAACTAATGACTAGTGAATTGCTAAACCCATGTCATTTCACCCATTTTGTCACAATGAATTTTAATTTGCAAAACTTAATTGTTTTAATGACTAAGAATTTTAAATGTTCTTATAATAATAAAATTTAATGTCATCATTAACCTTGGTATGATGTGTAAAGTCCATGTCATCTCAATTTAATTGTTTTATTTGAATAAGTGTTACAAAAGATGTCTTGATGGATGGATGACATGTGTTAAAAATTTATAAACATGTTATGTGTCATTACACGTGACCAAAAATCAACCTAATTTAGCATGTGTAGCTAATGTAGCCAAAAATCAACGTAACCTAACTTGGCTAGGCAACCTAACCTAATTCATTTAGCCAAAAGTCAACCTAGTTTAACCCAACTAGGCTAGTGACTTATGTTAAGCAACCTAAGTTATCTAACTTAAGCTAGGTGGCTTATGTTAAAAACAAACATGGGATTCCTAGCCCAAAAAGCTTATACTAAGCTACTTAACCTAAACCAAGTGGCCTAGGTATCATAGGTTGCAAGAGTGAGGACTTGAACCTCTCACCTACAATTTGGTGTTCAAGTCCTTTTTATTGCACTACCACATTTTTTTATACTAATTATATTTAACAAAAAATTATAAAGCTCAAAATTTCTAGCCTTGAATTAAATTTGGCCACCTTAGGTTGACTTAAATTAGCCTACCTACTACCTACCAACCTAGCCTAAACCTAAACCGCCTTAGGTTGATTTAAGATGAACTAATTTGTCAACCTATATTACTTACTAACCTAGCTTATGTTAACTTAAGCATTCTTACACTCAAAAAAACCTAAGATAATTGTGTCACATCCAATTGCTCAAACTTGAGGTGATTACAAACTTGATAAAATATCTTGTAATGAAACTATTTAAGTTGACTTAACAAAAAACCTAAAGTTACGAACATAGGCAATCTTACCTAGGTTAACCTATTAGCAAGGTAATTTATTATAGGTATATTTAAACAATTAAATGTAGTAGATTTCTTATGTTTAGTTAAGTAACTTACAAGGTAGCCTATATTACAAAATAACTTACATACATAAGTTAATTTAATAGGTAAGTTAACTTAAACTAGTGTGTTAAGTGGTTAAAAAGTCAAGGCATGAAGTGTTGTGACTACTAGTCGACCTCATTGCCATGTGGCATGCCATGTCAACATCACACGACCATAAGTTGTTATTATTCACCAAAAGTTGCAAGAATAAATAGAATTTTGTTATAATGTAATTTTGAATGATTAAAAATACATTTTTGTAATTTTAATATTTCAATGTGTAAAAACCATCAACTTGTGATATTGACTACAATTGCAAAACCATAATGCCACATGACACCACAATGTCCTTTACAAGTTTTATGTAGTCATTAACATGAACTTGTGGTTACAATTGTAGTAAAAAAAATTAGTCGTTTTTATTAACTAGTTGGAAAACCCAAGATCTGTTGTTGTGTTAATCAAGCTTTGGAAAAGTGGCATCAACTTTTTGGTAGTGTACTTGTGATTCACATTGAACAAAAAAAACCAAAAAATCCAACACGCACCCACCCCAAAGAATAAAAAGTGGGTATCTTAGATGCATGTGTAGCTTTTCATTGGTTAAACATAATTTATATTCTTAATTATGTTTATCACTTATTTTTGTTTAGCCTAATACCCTTTCAAAAAGTTGGGTTACCTATATAGGTGAAACAAGGACATCATTTGCCAAAACATATGGGACAAAAATGAGGTGTTATGGAGAACATGTTGGGAACACATTGAGAACTTGGGGAACATATTGGGAACCAGATGGGAACCCATTGGGAACTTAAAAGGAACATAGTGGAAACACATTATGAACCAAGGAAAACTGAGAAATAATCCTTCCCTCTGCCCCCCAAAACTTAAAAGGAAAAGAAACAAGGCACCTTGAATGCATGTTTGGGCCTTCCCATTGGCTACATGAAAATTTTCTTCCTAAAGAGTTTGTCACCATCTTTGGCATAGGTTAATACCCCTTACAAAGAACACCCTACCTATTCTAGTGAAGAAAAATAAAAATTGGGAATCAATTTCCTTGGGGGGGCTTATGATGATGTAAATCATTTTCAATTTGCTTGCCAAATGGAGATCATTTATAATTATCGACAATGGAGATCAATTTCAACTGGAAGGATGAATAAGTGGATGTGGGGATCAATTTTGAGTGAAAAAAACCCTAATTTTTTTTTTTGTGGGGATTGATTTCAATAACCCTTCAATGGTGTTAATCATTTTTAGTTATCCATGAATGATGAAACAATAGTAAACTTCATAAAGCAAAGCACCTAGTGAAGGGGGAAAAGAAGTTAATTATCCATAAATGGTGAAGATAACATTTAGTTGTGAAAAATGGAAAGCAATCTTGGACATGGAAAAATAGAAGGGGCATCAATCCAAGTAGGAAAAACAACGACGATGACAACAACGAACACAAATTTGATCAAAGCTTTCCTTTGATTTTTATGATTATTTTTAGTTGTTTGTTCACCTATAGTAATAATTGTGCTGCAATTGCATAAATATTTTATACGCATTCTTGATAATAACAAAGCTCTAGATCATTTCTTGCAATTGTTGTGCATTTTGAGTACCATTCTATGTGTGTTATTTTGTGAAGTAATCAAATTACATTATGAAAAGTTTTGTGAATTAACCCATGAATGTTTTTTGAAGTTTAATAGCAACAAGTTTCTACAAGTCTTTACAAATTTTTATTAAAACATCATTTTGGGTTCAAAGTATGGTTGGAGTACCAAAAAAGATCGTTTCCTTTTATATCCAATAGACCCCTTCATTTAAAACATGTTATAATTAAATGGCACATCCATATTGAAAGTTTGATTTTCTTAATGGATAGATACATTAGCAAAATATTACTTTATGCATAACATGTCAAAATTTGAACAAGTTTCATGATTCTTATTAAGTCTTGAAAAAATTCGAAACTTTGTTTCGTGAAAAACAAAACAATTCAAGGACTCATAGGGAATGTCTAAGTAATTTTTTTGGCTCGAGATTCTTATCACAAACACCTTAAATACATAAAATATATGAGTGTGGCAAAAACCAAGTGCCTTATTGCAATGTTAAAAGTTTCAAAAAATGAAATTTCTTGGAATTTTGGTGACGCACTCCCAAGTCCCAAGTTAGGCCCAAGATGGGCCTTAGTTTTTAAAACAGCGAAATTGTGGGGATTTGAGGGCACGCTCCTAGCTCTCAATAATAAAAGGGGTAGAGGGGTGTGCTAAAGCTCCGAGATGGGACTAGGAAGAGGGACAAGCTTTAGTTATTTACTTGAACCTGCATCAAGCCAACCAATAAGTTGGTTAGTTCGCATTCTGGAGCACCTTTGGTGTTAGGACAAACCACGGGTAACTCTGGACTCCCAAGACTCACCATGGCCCAAACTCGAGGGAAGCCACCACCTTCCCCCATATAGTATTCTCTGCGTTACTCTGCGGCACCCACATCCGAATGGCTTTTTGTCCCAGGAATCCCAAGGAGGAGTACCAAAACTATCCCGGTTTGGACTCTCGGGACTTTGTGAGTTCATAACTCTTTGCTCAAACCTCCGATTGGGATGACATCTGAAAAAAACTTGTAGCTCTCCTTAAGAGACTTTCCAACGGGTCGCACTCCACCTACACACACCGGAGTTGGGTTGATTCCCGACCTTTCTTTTTGCCATAACTTATGCTACAAATGTCCAAATGGCTCATGCGAGGCCATTTTCGACATCTACACTTCAATAGCTTTCCAATGTCATGAATAACGCCTCAAGGCGAGGTGTTTTGACCCCTGCAATTGAACTCTGAAGTTTCAGGAGTCCCGGAGGACTCCCAAGTCTCCATTTCAGGAGTGTGAGTGTCATCCTCACACTCTTCCAAAAGTGGGGTTACGACATTTGGCCATTAATAAAATGTGGCCCACATTGAATAAATTATATTATTCTTATTTTCATAAATGGAAAAATCGATATTTTAAATGTCTATATAAAATTTGGAACAAAATTATTTCATTTGACATGAGAATAAAAGGAGAAATATAAAATAAGTCATAAGAAAATTGAAGAAAAAAATGAAATTTAGTTTTTTTTAAATGAGTCCTTAGTGTTCCAAAGAGGATTACTATTTTGTGACCATGTGAATAGGAACATGAACATGTGAGGAGGTGTAGGAATGAATATTCCAAATATATTCCATCCATATCATATAGAATATTTTATGATCTATCAAAATATACTCTAACAAAAGAATATTCCAACATGTCAAAACAAATTGACGCATCATCACTAACACATGGATCAGCCACGTGGACACTCGACAACAATGATTATGTTGAATAAAATGGACGTAAAAAACCTTAGCAAGGTTTGTGCCCCATGTGTTGAAGCACAAAAAGGTTTTTAGCATACCTCTTAAAATATCATGCCCCCAAAAGCTCCAAAGGACACATATATAGTAGTTTTCCAAACCCTAGAAATTTGAAGGATGTAATGGAATAAACATGTAGACCTTACAACTCCAAAAGACACATATAGTAACCATTTAGTCCCTAGAACTCCAATCGATGGTGCATATATAGTAGCAATTTAGTCCCAAGAACTTTAATGGACACATGTAAAGTATCCATTCAATCCCTGAAACTCCAATTGATGGGGCATATATTGTAACTATTTAATCTTTGGAACTATAACAGATGTATGTAGCATAGCCATTTAGTCCATGGAACTATAATTGATGGGGCATATATAATAGCCATTTAATCTTTGGAACTAGAAAACAAGCATATAAAACAAGGATTCAATGATTGCATTTTTATTACCTTTCTAATAAACTTTTTAATTATATATTATTGTTCACCACTGTTAGTTTGCATTTTGTGTGTTTCTCATCAATATCCACTTACATTTGGTATACCCCTACTATAAAATTGCATTCATATAATGTTGACAAAATATTTTTATCCTTCAACACATTATCATGAATTTGCATATTTAATTCCCTTATTCAATATTTCCAATTCAATTTTTTTTCTCCCAAACAATGATAATTAGATCATTGATTACTAACGAGCTACCACTATTACTTGAATGCATGATTGATAACACATTGTTGAATTCAATTTTGGACACAATCTCTGAGCAAATAAAATGACCATGGTGAGTTCTTCAAGATGACAATTGATTTGACCCTTTACATAGATTGTTAAAAATTAGAAAATTGGGCACATTACAAAAAGATAAAGTGGATAACATAGATGAATGGGTTGCTTGGTGCTAGGTAAACAAAAAGACAAAACAACAACGTCCATTTATTGTAAAAAAAGGCCAAGGCAGAACCCCTAATTAATATAATAATATGTAAACATTACAACAAAACCATGTTTTTTTCACCCCCCTTTTGGTGACTACAAGGACTAAGTTGGAGTTTATACTACTTCAAAACAATTAAAAGGGGTTCTTTTGTTTGTTTTGCCCCCTCGCCAAAAATTATAATGTCTATTATGACTAAGTAGACTAATAATAATAATCATATTAGACAATGTTAATGACATGTTTATTTGACCATGCTAACATGGCATTAGTTCCTTACATTAATTTGTGACTAGTTTTAATCATGGTATAAATGACTTCGTATGTTCATACTAGCATGGTATTCGTGTCTATTATAGTGTGATTAATTCCAATCATAATACAAATGATGTGTCATAATAAGTAGGTAAGTAATAACTTAACTAAATTTTGCAATGAAGATAAACTTTGATTTAACTCAATTAAATTTGGTTAAATAATGTGAAATTAAAATACAAAGGTTAAATTAAACTTAAATTTGGTTACTTAAGAAAATTTTGGCTAAAATTATAATACCTTTATTTAAGTTTAACCAATTTAAGTTTAATTTAATTTAATTTAGCCCGGCCAACTTAGCCTAAACAACATAATCTAGTTTCATTTATTTTATTTTAATATATGGTATTTTAGTCTAGCCAAATTGAAACAAAGTAACATAGTTTAACTTAGTTTAGCCAAGTTTAATCTGATTTAGGCAACAAAACCTAGTATAACCAAACTTAGTTTAGTTTAACCTACTTTAATCAAATTTAATCAAATTTATGTTAATTTAATCAAATTCAACCGTCTAGCCAAAATAACTTAGTTTAGCCAATTTTAGTGTTTTTAAAGCCCAAAGTAGCCTAATTTATATTAATTTAGTCAAATTTAACCAAATTTAGCCAAAATAACTTAATTTAACCGATTTTAGTGTTGTTTAGCCAAGAGTAGCCTAATTTATGTTAATTTAATCAAGTTTAACCAAGTTTAGCTCAAATAACCAAATTTAGTCAACTTTATTATAGTTAAACCAAGTTCATGCAAAATAACAAAATTTAGCCAACTTTAATCAAATTTAACCAAGTTAACCTAAATAGCCAAGTTTAACCAAATTTAATGTAGTATAACTAAATTTAGCCTCACTTATATGTTAATTTAATCAAATTTAACCAAGTTTAGCCAAAATAGCCAAGTTTAGCCAAACTTAATGTAGTTTAGCCAAGTTTAGCTTCATTATGTTAATTTACTCAAATTTAACCAAATTGAGCCGAAGTAGCCAAGTTTAGCCAAACTTAGTGTAGTTTAGCCAAATTTAACCTCATTATGTTAATTTACTCAAATTTAACCAAGTTAAACCTAAATAGCCTAATTTAGCCAAGTTTAGCCAAAATAATTAAGCTTAACCAAATTTAGTCTAGTAGCCAAATTTAGCCTCATTATGTTAATTTAATCAAGTTTAACCAAGTTTAGCCTAAATAGCCTAGTTTAACCAAGTTTTGCCAAATTAGTCAAGTTTAACCAAATTTAGTGTAGTTTAGACAAATTTAGCCTCATTATGTTAATTTAATCAAGTTTAGCCAAGCTTTGTCAAAATAACTTAATTTAGCTTAATTAGCCTATTTAAATTTAATTTAGTCTAATTTGGCCAAGTTTTGTCAAAATAACTTAATTTAGCTTAATTAGCCTATTTAAATTTAATTTAGTCTAATTTGGCCAAGTTTTGTCAAAATAACTTAATTTAGCTTAATTAGCCTATTTAAATTTAATTTAGTCTAATTTGGCCAAGTTTTGTCAAGTTTCAACTAATTTAGCCAAGTTTAATCAAGTTTCACCAACCAATTTGATCCAAAATGAATTCATGTTTATATATTTTGGTATGACATAATTTATTGTCACATGAAGCGATGGTTGGATGGTTAATACCTTGGCTTGCCACCATGATGGTGAAAGGTTCAATTCCTTCTTGTGACATTTATAACTTAAGGCCTACAAGTAACCTACATATGCCTAGTGGAGGCTTTACAATTGGGTCACATGCCTAGAAGTGTTTTAGATGGCTAGGAGTCCTACCTCCCGAGGCTCACATTTTACATCCCTAGGAAAATAATAATAATAATAATATATATATATTATGCATGACATGTCACCATCAACTTGCATGTCACATTAATTAGTACCTACTAGTTCTTTAGTCAAAATAAACATGTGCCACATGGAGGTTAGTCACTTTTAGTCAAGCTCACATAACTAAGCTACCCCCAAGTGCTTGTTTAAAACGATTGAGTCTTTTTGCTAGTATAGTCATCTTGTCCGGGGTCCAATTTCTACTACTTTTCAATCATACAAAGACAACATAAAAGACATGGTTTTGTTTTAGTGAAAAGACTATCATTGGGTGATGTTTATACATGCGATGGAATTCTTGAAACAATGTGCAAACTGTAAAAAGCCATTTCCAAAACACTATTTTACTAGCTTTCTAAAAGATTTATGAAATGAAGACTTCATGGCCTATGTGGATTATTAGCAATAGAAATCGGAAAACCCAAACAAAGACTATATGCAACTCTAGGCAAACATGCATGGGTCCCACAACATGAAAGAAATGAAGTCCTCCAACCGCCTATGAATCGATGGATGACTGGATTGTCACCAAAACCATGAGAAGTGTGGGATGGTGAAAAAAGATGACATCCAAACACATGACAATAAAATAATGTTTATTCAATCGGACTGTGTATTACAAACAATATATGCAATGTCTAGATGTAGAAATTAGATGTAAACAATGGAAAATGGATGGAAATAAAATGGATTCAATTGTAATTATGGATTTTAAAAAAATATTTTTTGTTAATAATAATTTATAACAAAACTAGAGGGACATATATGAGAATAAAAACATGAGGAAATAAAACCATGAATATATATTGCAATTGAGAAACAAAACTTAAGCAATAATGAATGAAAGGTTTTGTGTATGCATATGAAATTGGTACATCTCACATTAGGAATTGAGTAAATGTGTTCAACATTAAAGATCTAGCAAGAGTAATGCATGTGATGTTTCAATATGTGTGATTTAACGATAATTTATCTTGAGATTAAGTGCCATGTTATGATTGTTGAGATAAACATTCATTGATCAAATAATAGAACCTCAATAATTGACCACCATAAATGTTTCCATCCCACACACTAAGAGGGACATTAGAAAACGATTACTATAAAATGGACACAAACCTCCTCACTAATTGTTTAAAATGAAAAAGGGCCATGGTGGATGTATAAATTTTTCTTTGTAAATGTAGGTTTGGAACTATGGGAATGCATGCTATAACTTTGGGAAACTTAGATCTATATCTAGTAGCAGATTATAAATAGATGAAAACGATAGATGCATATTACAATATTAGAGTGGGACATTGGGCATCAAAACATTAATGTGCATGAATATAAAGTCTACATCACATTGATACGAATGTTCGACTCAAATTTCATGAACAACTTGTGATAAGTTCTTAAGGACAATCTATGGCCATTTCAACCAACACACTGCAACTATAGGACCCAATTATTATGCCAAGTATAATATATATTGGGGACAAGCAAAGTGGACCAATATTCATTGGTAGAAGCCTCACGCAAGAAATGGCTTGAAAATGAAAGTGATATAGATGATGATGAATATGAATTGCCCATTTTTAAATTCTATGCAAACCAAAACACATAGGTATAACAAAAAGAAGGAACCCTAGTGGAGGTGGAGGAGGAGGAGTAGGAGCCCAAACACCATTAAAATCGACATCTGAACAAGGAAAAGAAGTAGAAAGCTTAATTAGATAAGAAATGTTGTGGGTTAAACAACTGAGTCATTGTCGAATTGTGGCATCAAGAGGAATGCAGGTCACCATCATATGTTCGTGATTGTAATCACACTTACAAGTGAGGACCATCAACAAAACTATAAGTATTCCATTTTCCATAAAAATCTAGAATCTCCCTATTGATAACACATGAAGAAGAAGATTTAAAGTTGATTGAACATGTTTTGCAATATTGATTCAATATTTGCAATGGAATTAATTAACAAGGAATAGTCAAGCTTGATATCATATCAAAAGAATGAAGTTGAGAAAGATGTTCAAAGAAACTAATAGTGAAGAGTTATTTATTCCAGCAGAAAGTTTTCAAAAAAGTGATGTGAATAGGCATGCTAGAAATAGTGAAGATAACATGACTACTATGTTAGGATGTAGGCATTTGAATGTAATTGATGACTTGACAAATCAATTTGCAAACAACTTTAGTCTTTTTGCCTCCAAAGAGAAAAATGGTGAAAAATGCACAACAACGCATAAGGAAAAGATCATGACAAATGGCATAGTTTTAATTGTTTTAAACAATAGGGAATGGAGGATGTAACATCTTATAGTGAAGAAAAGGAGGATGAGATGCCCATCATGACAGAGGGACATCCAAGAGTTTGAAGACACATAGACGATATATTGAATCTATCCATATTCAAGCTTTGACATCTAAGAATTCTAATCCAAGGTGCCAATGATATGACATTATAACCATAAAAGTTTTAGATAATTTCATGGTAAATTTAAATGTTCTATGCTATAATTTCCATTTATAGGACAATTCATACTTGTTTGTTATGTTCTTGTTCACCTTTACATGGATTACTATTGGATAAAATAGAAATGTTGAAGGAATTTATGTTTTCCTTCCACCATAACAATCTTCCACTCATCTAGAATGTTTTATATATGAAATCTCTCGTATGCTTCCACCAAAATAATTTTGAAGTCATTTGTAATGTAATGCATATGAAATTTGTGATTTGTTTCCATTATAATCGTTTTGAACTCATTTATAATGTCATATATATGAAATTTGTGATTTGTTTTCAACAAAGTAATTTCACTAGAAGAATTTTTTTTTTTTTTCTAGTTTTTGTAGTTAAATTTTACTTGCAAGCGACAGTTGTGACTAAAATCCCCTTAGTCGCCTTGGACAAATCACATGCAATATTAGTCACAAACAACAAGGGGTATTGGATGAAAAAAGGTCAACAAATACAAATCCTTTGACTCCATTATATATGTATTGTCACATGTGACCAAAATGCGACTATTTGGTCATTATTGAAGGCAAATGATGTGCTACCATGTGTCCTAATATTTCATTATTTAAAATTATTATTATTATTTTGAAATAATTTAGGATGTTTAATTCTGTTTAATTCACATGCTTAGATGATTTATATTGTGACACGTGGTTCAATGTAAATATGACACATAACATTTAAAAATGAATTTAATACAAAATATTAATATTAAATTGGTAGGTACCTAGGTAAGTACATAAGAAGGTACATACAAACTTAGGTTAAATACTTATCTACATACTTAGGCAAAAAGGTGGGTAGGTAGGTCCTATTTTCCTAGGTTAAATACTTACTCACATAGGTGTTAGGTACATAGGTCTACCTACGTGGGTAGGTCAAATTAGACACCTACTTAATTTGGTAGATAAGTAGGTAGGTAGTTTAAAATTATGCATAATTTTTGTTTTCATTTTGGGTTAAGCCTTTTGATTGCCTCATCCCATGTGCAAACATTTTTTAATGTGAAATTGGATGACCACACCCTTTATTTATATAATTTTCAAATTAAGAATGAAGAATAAACAATATGGGATAAATTGTGAAATTGTAACTTCCTCACAAATTAAGTTACAATTTCAAAACTTTCCTAATGCCTTTTCTTTTGAATTTTTGAATTTATAAACAATTTAAATACATGGTTCATTAAAAAATTATATAATCATTTAATTAATAATGATTGAATTGAACATATATTAAAAATATAAACTATACCCTATAAATATTAAATATTCAATATCAATAATTTAAATAACTAATAACTTCTTAATATTTAACTAACTAGTTATCTAATTATTCACAAGTTGTTTATCGCAATCCTAGCCTTGGGCTCGTGACCAAAGCAAAGGCTTGCAATGTTGCGGGCCAAGAAGAAGTGCAAGAGTGAAGGAAAGTGCGAGGGAATGAACCCTCACACTCCCAAAGGAACTTCCATTTTGGGAGTTAGCTCCCTTGGGAGTTTAGAGTCCCGGTGGACTCCTGAATTTTTAGAGAGTAATTGCAGGGGTCAAAACTCAATGGATTGCAAAATTATTTATATCATTAGAAAATTATTGAAACATAGATGTCTAAAAATGGGCTCGCATGACCCATTTGGACACTTAAAACACAACTTATGGCCAAAAGAAAGGTCAGGGGTCAAATTGGCAATTTAATTCCCAATCACTAAAACTCAGAAATCGACCCAATTTCCTTGTGTGTAGGTGGCATGCAACATGTCATTAAAAAGCTCTTGACAAGGGCTACAATTTTGCTTTAGACTTCATTTCAATCGGAGGTTTGCACACAAAATTATGGGGCCCCAAAATCATAGGAGTCCCAACTTTGGGAGTCCCGGGACAAAATGCCATTTAGATGTGGGCACTACTAGAAATTTGGCATTTTGCAACTATCTTATGCAACTGATTTCCAGTTGCATGTGACACATGCAACTGGAAATTCGCCCAGTTGCGAACGACAAGTTGCATGAAATTTGCAGTTGCATGTGACAGTCGTATAATACAAGTACATACGGTTGGGTTATACGGTTTCATCCACCCATACTCTATACTAGCAGTTGGTCGTGCGATTGCATGCAACTACAGGGGTTGCGTTCACACTACATTACATGTTAATTAGCTAACGCAATTGTATGCGAACACATGTACTTTTATTTTGTAATTAAATATTTAGTTTTAAGAATTACTTTGATTAATCTAGACCGTCCAAGTCATAGCCATGTGTTCGTGTAACACCAATTATATGGTGACACGTGGCAATAAAAACCCACCTATTTTTAAAATTTTAAATATTAATCAATGAAATTTAAATCGTCCAGTATATGGCTAATAAGATATTGACACGTGGTGCATAAGTAGGTAGGTAATAACTAAACCTTACTAAATAGGTTTCTTAGGTATGCAAGTAGGTTAAAAAGTAGCTAGGCTTAGGTTATATAAGTAGGTTTAAAATAATCCAATTTTATTTTTAGGTTTATCCATTTCACAAGGGTCAAGCTTTTTTCATTTACTCATCCCCAATGGCACTTAATACTTGGCTGATATAGCTATTGCTCATACTTATATTCTGAGCCAAATAGAATTTGAAGCCAAAGGATATGGGTTAAAACATTCCATTGCAAACCTTATGAATCAACCTAGTTGCACATTACATGCAACTACTGTATTAGATT
>Ga0209208_10000273_pt1 | contig 62737 bp, 39 predicted proteins | sample S1TSphfallax_3_FD_187694 | JGI IMG/M metagenome (GOLD analysis project Ga0209208, IMG submission 187694) | Host-associated microbial communities from peat moss isolated from Minnesota, USA - S1T2_Fd - Sphagnum fallax MG (SPAdes) (version 2) | ecosystem: Host-associated > Plants > Peat moss >... | reverse complement strand
CCCTAACACTATTTCTTCTTGTTTCTATAAAGCACCCAACACTGGAATTTTCCCTCTAGCCAGATTAGCAATAATTGGCGAAAGTTTGGCAAAAAGCTAAATACAAAATTAAAAAAAGAAAGAAAGTGATTTTGAAGGTTTTTCAATCGCCAGAAGACTGAAGTGGAATGAAAAAAAAAAGAAAAAAATCGCCAAATTTCCTTACTTGGCCGAAATATAAAAATATGATTAAAATAAATTTTATTTCATGTTTGGTGTATAGCCAGACTTGGCTAAATCTTCCATTGATGATCGCCACTTCCCATGGATGATAGCCACTTTGGCTACAAACAAAAAAATCCGTCAAAAAAAAAAAAAACCTGCTGCTCGGCTCCTTTGGCAGCAAATTTTCTGTCTGGAATTGCAGCGAGTTCATCTGCAATGCGCGTATTGGGTGCAGTATGCACCACGAGCGCCTTGTTTTAGGAGAATTTTCGAGAAAGATTTTGTAAAATTCGAACTTGGAGCACACATATTTATTATAAACATCAGCTTTGGAAATGGTTCTGGAGTTTGTGCAGTTTTTTTTGAGATTTCAAGGTGTTCGAAGTTCCGTCCTCAAACCACAACAACAAACAACCAAAACCATAATAATTTTGTTTTTTTTCCAAGCGAACGTAAGTAAGTACCTACCCAGGTATTGAAAAAAGCTTTTCGTGATTTCCTCCGCAAATCTCGTCGAAACAAGTCCCTATATGTCAATTTGGATCGACCCAATTGCTCGGTGTTAGGTCTTCGAGGTTTGCCGTTTTGTGTGGGGGTGGGTGTTGTCTTCTTCCTCATAAGATCGTACTGTAAATCTAGTAGTGAAAATCTTAGCATCTTTTTTTCTTCACAAACCAATCGAGCACAAGCTTTAAATTGTAAATTTTTCTCTCGTCTCGTCTGAATTTTCTAGAATTTGCAAAAACCATTTGTTGCCGGTTTTAGAGCATCCGCATCTCTTTCTGTGTTTTAGGGTTTAATTCGGATTAGGTTTTGAAGAGGAGGAATGGACGGACTCTGAGGAAAACTTTCCTGTCGTCGTCTTCAGGAGATTGTTGGAGTGGTGGTTGTGCTCAGAATGTTGAGGGAAGTATTCGCGGTGCTAGCGGTCTCTGGAGGTTCTGGCGTTGGCTCGTGGAGGCTTTAGAATGTGTCTTCTAAGAAACAAAGGAATTTCGGTGTGCTGCTTCCTTCCCTCGGAGTTTTGTGGGTTTTCTTCTTCCTTCCTCCATCCGCAAGGGGAAGGAAAAAGAAAATGGTGTGGTGCAGTTACTGCGGTAAGGATCAGATTGCGGAGCGCGATGAAATCAATGGCTTCACGTAAGTTTCTATTATCATCTTGTATATTCTCTGATGCGCTTGTTTTGTAGGCTAGTTATTTCCAAGGACTTCCTCCCAAGCAGAGTACAGGATAGAGCTTGTTGAAAATGTGCTTGTAAGAATGAGGATGAGGCAGTTAAAGTGGGGTTGAATTTTAGGTTTATGAGAAAAGGACAGAAGAAGTAAGGGATTCTTCAACCACAATGACAGTAGCATAGCGGATGAGAGTTTCTTGATAGCTGGTTCTTCAAAGAATTTTGAGGTTTGGGAATGTGGCTTTTTGCTAAGCATTTTTTGCAAGTGGTAAAACAGATGCTGTACAGGATGTGGGAGGGTGTTGGATGACAATGTCTATTCCACTGATGTTACTTTCACTAAGGGTGCTGATGGCTCTGTATGAACTTCTGAACCAAACCTTGCTTTTCTTTCTGTCAATTGATGATTTTTGGCACAGAATTCTTTGAGTTTGTGGTATTTGATTCCTTTGCAAATTGTTTAAGCACATTCCAATGCCATCTGGGTGTGTGGATTCAAACAGAGTCAAGCAGAGGGGAATTTCGTACGAGATGGACAGACAAGCTTGTTGCGGATTGGGGGTGCTCAGGGTCGGGTTCTTGGTTTTCAGTCTGATTCCCATGAGAAAACTCTTAACAAAGGTAATTCATGGAGAGCCAGTGTTGGGATAAAATTAAGCTAGTGCCTCCTAGTTGTATAATTGTCTGACTAGTTCTTTCTGATCCTTTACCTATCTGGTACCTGCTTTCCATGGTTACAGGGAAGTATGAAATCCAGGAGATAGCTGAGCGGCTTTCAATTAAACCTCGTGAAGATATGGTGCGAGCGGCACATCGCTTCTATACGGTCTGTTATCGAAACTTCTGATATTCTCACTCTGTTGTTGTGGATACTGCCATTTTTCGTTCTTGTCACAGACTGTTGAGAAAATTTGCACTTAGGTTTGCAGGTCTGTTGAAATTCTTCAAAAAGGACAAGAAGCTCATATGAATGGTACTGTCAGTTGTATTTTTTATGTTTGAATGTTGACACATTGCTGGCACTAATTTCTGTACACTTCTTTAAATTAGTTCCTCTGAGATTTTGTGTTTTCAATTTCAGCTCATGAGTATTTTTGACACTTTAGATAGCGGTGGAACGGAATTTTACACGGGGCAGACTGACACAGAGAGTGGCGGGTGCGTGCTTATACATTGTATGCCGGTAAACTCCAATTCTGTAGTCAGCAATGAACTATCGAGTTTTCTTGGCTCAAGTCAACGGCATTCATCTGTTCACATCGTCAAACTTTTGTGAAGCTTGTCCTCTGTGGTAATCATAGGGATGTAGTGGCTGCTCCTTTCAATGCTGTGCAGTTTGTCAATATCCATGTGTTTTGGGATGATTGATGGTGCAGGCAGGAGAACCATCCATACATGCTTATTGACTTCTCTGATTGCCTGCAGACCAATGTGTACATTTTTTTTACAGACCTTTTGCACTTTCTATTGGCATAGGGACTCCTTCATTTCTAGGTGTGTTGAGTGATGGGGAGATGACCATTCCCAACATGAACTTTTTACAATGGATCATGTTCATGAACTGTCTTTACCTGGGGGTTTAGAGATTGATTTCTATTTTGGTGGGGGGCATTGGCAGATATGTTCTTGGAGCAGTGTTTCTCCAATTGTGTCAGTTGCTGCGCTTGGAGCAGCACCCCATTATGCAAAAACCAGTTGACCCAAGCCTGTTCATTCATCGTTTTGCAGATCGTATGCACTCTCACTGCTGCATAGCACTCAACCCTGATGTGCTCACATTTCTTGTGTCCTGTGCCTAATTCTTGGTGTACAATCTTGCTTCTTGTCCAATAAATTGTAATGGTGAGTGAAGTTGCTATTTTGTAGATTGTGCTCTTGTATAGTGGGTGCTATCTTTGTGGTTCTCTGCTGTGACAGTTCCATTTTTTGCTGAAGTGACATTGATGTGTCCAGAGTCCTGTTTTTGTGAGGTTACAATGCACTGACTTGGCTTTCAACTTGGCAGGACTTAATTTTGGAAAGAAGTTTCATGTGGTGGCCAATTGTGCTCTTCGCCTTGTGGCAAGCATGAAGCGTGATTGGATGCAGGTGTGACATTCTCTTACTAAAATGTGATGCCATGTCTGTTTGTTGGAGAAGTGATGACATTCAGTTTCTCTCTGTGACTCAGTTTGAGATGCTGTATCTGTTCTTTTGTGAGATTCAATTGTAGCTTTAAAGATTGTTGGTCTGCTGAACACATACTGAAGTATGAGATTTCACATTCTGGAATTGGGAATCTCTATAATGTGCATTTTTCCTTGTAAGTCTGCAGATATCAGGACGCAATCAACCACGGAGTAAGGAAATTACTGAAGTCTGATGGAGTGACTTTTGAATGCAGACAGGAAGACGGCCAAGTGGCATTTGTGGTGCAGCGCTTTTCATTGCTGCTCATGTTCATGGTTTTGAGCGTTCTAAAGCTGATGTGGTAAGTGTGTATTCTTTGTATTAATATATGGTGGAGGAAAACATAGTTCTTTTGGGAAGTGAGTTCATATTTTACTTGCTTATGGTTTTGGCACAGAATTTAGAGATTTCATATAATAGGGTTTCTGTAATCCCAAGAAACTTTCAACTTATTTTGACCTTAATCATTCAAGACTTTGGGTCTCCAGTTTTATACCAAGCATCCACCTGATCATGGGAATGCTATTTGTTGTGAGGAAGACATGATTTATACAATAGTTGGACCTTGAAGCCTCAAACTGTGGCCAAACATTTGCAACATCTGGTTTACATGACCTTTGCATTTGGACTGGACATGGCTGACTGTCATTGATATGTAGGGCAAGTTGTAAACAGAATTCTGGGTTTTCCTTATATGCTTAACTCATTTGCAAGAGTCTACAATCAACAATATGGAAACTTATTGGTTTGTTTGCAGGTGGGTGTTGTGCATGTTTGCGAGGCCACTCTTAAGAAAAGATTGGTTGAGTTCGAGAGTACTGAATCTGGCAGCTTAACTGTGGGTTTTTACACCATCTCTTTCAATCCAGAAGCAACCTCTATTGCTGATTTGGGGTGGTTGGTTGCACCTTGATGAATAGTAGTTGAGGTGGTAATTGGGAGTGGAATGTGTCGTGTTCCAAAACAGACTGAAGAGTTTGATGCAAAGGCAAAGGAGATTGACCTGCAAATCCGAGTGGGCCTTGTGAGTCCTCAGATTGAGGGTAAAGGGATGTCAGAAATAATGTGCGAGCACAAGGTTATGGGTGCTGTACATTTTGCACATGGCCTCTGTCGTGGCTGCTATGATGAGGTCCACCTTCCATTCCTTCTCATTCTTTGTTCTTTCAAATGTTATGAAATTGCTTTGCTCATGCACTTGGTCTTGGTACCCACCTGAGGCACCTACAGGAAAGAAAACATTCATTCTAACTAATCCTCTCTTATTTTGTTTATCTATCAACCAATACAAGGAAAAAGGACTGAATGAACCCATCCATAAAAAGAAGCACGGGTCAAAATTCTACTATCTGTTTGTGATGTGTCAAGACTGAATGTTCCTGTAGTTGGAAAATTCATATCCTTGAAGGCATGCAGAATCAGACAGCACTGGAAAATGAGACATGTCTAAGAGCTTCAAAACACATTCTATCAGAAGTTCACAAGGTTTTCTCTCTTGAAACTCATGAGAAATTGAAATAAGAGATTGTTTTAACAAATTGTGGTCAAAATGGCTCCTCTTAAGAACTTCTGGATTGTAATCCATAACTTTGCGTTCTGTGAATTTTTTACTTTTGTGGACATTTGGAAGACAATGGACTCTTTTTGTGAACAGGGCCTTGTATACTGTAATTTTTCTCTAGAAGGTGTTCACTTTCCAGGTCCTGTTCTTGTGCATGTCATAGTTCAATGTTTGCTAGTCTCAGGAAGTTTTGAGGTGGTCAATGTGCAGTTTTTGGCAGTGGTACACAGTGTACTTCATGTGTTGTACTGATGTGGACCACTGATATTCTAACTCTCTTTTGTCCTGTCAAACTTTCTCATTGAGACAGTTTGTCAAAGTTTCCGGGGGCATGCAAGGTGGTTCTGCACCTCCAGCATTTCAAAGAGCAGAGCAGCAGCGGTTGGAGGAGAAGAAAAAGGCTATGATTGCACAAGGTGTTGTTTTTAGCGACGATGAAGACTCAGCACATGGCACACTCTACATAACACAAAAAGCGCTAAAAAGGAAAGCTGGAGTTGGGTCTCGAGGGAGAGGACAGGGACGAGGGAGAGGCCGTGGAAGGGGTTCTGTGAAACAGATTGAAGATTGTAAAGGTGGAGAGGGAAATGACCGCAATGGGGAAGGTGCGAATAGTGGCGAGGCAGAAGGTGATGATGCTGACACGACTGGTTTAGAAGAGGAGGAAGTGGAAGACTCTGAGAATGAAACCTTAGCAGAGTTTGCAGGTCGACAAAGAGAAACAGGACAAGGGGGGCGAGGAGGCCAAGGAAAGAGCCAAGATGAAAGGTATGAGAGTGGAGGAACCTTTGCATTGGTGAAGAATTCTCCAAATTCTAATCACCTCAAGATGCATGCAAGCATACCTCAGGAAAAATCCTTGAATATCAAACCTCTTAAGTTTCCTAAAGGAGATGAAGCCATACTGGAACCGAATGAAGAAATACAGCCAGATGTGGCCACTGATGTGATTGAGAGACCTGTTCTAGAGAAAAGACAGCTGGTGATTCAACCCCTGGAGTCAACTGGTCTAGAAGAGACTGGAGATAGAGATGCTATTGAGGGCCCAGCTCAGGGCACAAGTGAGAGGGAAAGCCAATCAATTGATGATGAATGGATGGTTGATGGTGGCGAGACTCTCTCAGACATAGATGATGAAGAGGTTTTCTCTCTTCTGCACTCTGGATTTGTGTCTCCCTTCTGAGATTTAGGTGACCATGATAACCAGGTATTCTGGTTGTGGTGGGGCAACCAGAGTGAACTTTTGTTTGCCTGAGTTCTTATGTTGTGGAGTTTCTCTGCAATTTTGTAGATATGTTGGTTGCCTTGAGTGTATGTGTTGAATTACTCCTCTTTAACAGTAGTTTATCAGAGCTTGTCACACTGATCAGTAGCATGTAGACTTTGAACTATTTCATTGTGTTCATTTTGGTGCAGGTAAATGGCTATTTACATAATGAAGAAGAAGTACGGCTCAAGACTATCATCTGGACGGAAATGAACAAGGAGTATCTTGAGGTAATTCATGCCTGTTTCGTTGACCATAACAGTGGTGTAATTGGATTAACCACATAGTGAAGGTTAATCAAAGCTCAAGATAATTCTTCCATTTCAACTAGGAACTGGACATCAGATTTGCTTCATTTTACTTTGCTATTGCCTTGTGAGGTTTGGCTAAAGAGTGATAACTTTGGTGGAATGGCCAACAGGAGCAAAGTGCCAAACAGGCTGCAATTGCAGCTAGTGAGGCTGCAAGGGTAGCTGCTTTTGCTGCAGCTGCCACTAACTCTGCCAGTGCAGCTGACCTTGCTGCGGCTGCTGCAGCTGCTGTTGCCAAATTAAAAAAAGTGAGTTATGGGCTGCAAATTCTCACCTGTGGTTTGTTGGTTCCCAGCCACATCTCTCCACAATGATTTTCTGCTGGTAGTTGGGAAGACTTTGCATTGTCAACAAAGAGGGTGGGAGCATCTTCATGGGGCTTCACTGCAAGGAGGAAACTAGGCAGTAAAACTAAGTTTCACATCAATCTTACTAATGGTTTCTCACTTAAAAGAGAACGTATGTAGAAGTTTCAATATAGTTGCCAGAATTTCAAGATGTTGCAACCTTCTGTGAAACTTTGTCCAGATGTCCAACATGGTAGATTTGATCTGTTTGTTCAGTCAATATTGAGTAAAATGAAATTTGTCAGGGACTCTTCATCATAAAGGTCAGGTCATTGATGTTCCTTGTTTTGGGCGTATGCAGGAACGCAAGCAGAAGAGAGCAGAAGATGCAAAAAGACCACCCCCTGAAACTGCAGCTGATGCTACTTGTCAAATGCTAGTAAGCAAGGTATGTTTTTCAGTTTGCTGTCCTGATTATCTTGGTCAATGTGAGACTAGGATTCATCTCACCCAAATCCTTGAAGTCTTCAGCATCAAGTCTCTCATCTACAACTTCATGGGTGTTTTGCCCCTGCACCTAGACCATGCTAAGTTGTCTTGAATTCTTGCAGAAAGTAGTGAACTCAGCTGAGATTCCATATTTGGAGATTGCAGTCAGTCATGAACACTCCAAAATAGAAACACTAGGAAGGCTTTGTTCATACCAATATCTAGCAAGCTTTGCGATGGGAATATTTGGCTAATTGATGATATGGAGCTTAAAACTCAAAGTCATTTCTTGGTCTTCTTGTGCAGAGATTCAGCTCCAAAGTGAACTACACTGCATTGGCAAAGCTCTTTGATGGAGGAGTATGTTTCTATATTTGTCTCCATAATCCTATCCTTCTACTACATCCACTGGAACCATGTTTAACAGTTTCTGATTCCTCAATCTGTTTGCTCCTTTCCAGGTCTAGCGTAGTATCTGGCATACTGTAGACATATTGCTCAACTGCATTCAGAAATGGAATAACATTTTGATTTCTTGATTTTGGTGAGGTTGAATGTGGGTATTGTTTGACCAGGACAGTAAAAATTTCAGCTGTGAAAGAATTGTTTGGTAGAGAAGAGAGTGTTGGGTTTGTGGGTTCCTGGCTTAAGGTTCAGAGCTTAGGATTTTGGTCCTGATTTTTAATGGTTTGAATTCAGTGTTGAGAATTCATGGCTTGCCTCAGGGTTGACAGACAAGGGTTTTGGTGCTCATGACAATTAAAATCAACAATTTTGTGGCTTGTTTATAGCAACAGCAGAATATTTGTTCATAAGTGAAAGTTGTACTCATGTTTTTTGAGTTCTCAAGTTCATTTTGCTCTTAGAGAAGTCACTGTTGTTCAAGTCACTGCTCAATTTTGTCTTGTGGTCTTGTTTTCTCTTTTCTTTAGGGTGGAGTTTTGTCTTTTTCATGCTTGCTGATTGGTTTGCTGTTATCTTGTCAGGTATGAAATCCAATATGTTATTGTTGGGTCATTTCTCAATTATTTTCAGGTAGAGTGAAATGTTCCTAGAGAAGTCCACAAAGCTTGTGGACAAGCTCTAGGTTGAGAGTATGAAATATAGGGAACTAAAATGTAAGGCTATGCACACTCGAAATTATGGCAGGATGAGCCAGAGAAGGAGACTTCTGTGGAGCGAGTTTTGAAGGAGCAGGATGAAGATATGAACACCATCCCCAAACTCGTCCCCAAATTTGTGCCAAACAGTCGTAAGAAACGACAGCGTAAAGTGACTTTTGCAGATGACCATTCCATTGTTCCAACGATCAATCAGGTTCGTCTCTTCAGAATTTGGTCTGCTTATTCGTTGTCTATTTTAGATTTATGACAATACAAAGAACTTTGTGCAAACACATCTTTTTAGGTGAGAAGTGGATGTTGATTCTAGCAGTATCTTAAATTCTATTCAGGCAGGGTAACAACAGAAATCATCTGCTCTACTAATAGTCTGTACATCTTCTGCCATTGTCATGTACTATTGTGATGGTTCATTTCATAGTGAGACTGTAGCTAGTGAAACGCACAAGGCTGCTGAGCAGTGTTGTCATCTGGTCTGACTATGGATCATATCATTTGTAAGGCATGAATGTTCAATGAGTTTCCTAGTTGAGGTGCACTCATAGTTTGTTTAGAGGCCCTAAAGAGTGTCTCATTGTGAGTCTTTGGAACAGTTTCTTCTGTCATCAGATCCATAGGACTCACATTCTAGGTTGAGGGTTGACATTCCATATTCTACATATCAAGGTTAGAGTTTGAAGAGTAGTTTGAGCTTCTTTTCTCAAATTTCCTGATTCCAAGTGAATCTGGTTGCTTTTAGGGTGTAACAGTCAGGGCTTTATTGTTGAGGATTCTGCTCATTTTAAATGATTGTCCTATAGCATGGTATCAAATGAGTGACTTGATTTGAGAAATATTTAAGTGGGGAATAACTGCAGAAAATGCCCTAAACAAACCCAAGTAGGAGCAGAGAATTTAGGAAGAGTTGTTTGATGATCCACAATTATGTTTTGTACAAGATTTTAAGCATATACTGAAATGTACTGGATGTAGAATCTGGAATAGGACTTCATTTGTATTGAGAATGACTCTTCAATAATTATTATTGTTGCACTTGTCCCTCTGCAGGCTGTCAGCAATGATGTCACAGCATTAAAGGATGGAAATGAAGATAACATAGAGGCAGAGCCCACCAAGGCTGATGTAGGTGAAGTAGATGCAGGTGATATAGCTGAGGATGATGATTATGAAGAAGCAGCAGTTTATGGGAATGATGAGGCTCAAGATTACCTTCAAGTTGAAGGCTTGTCTCCGTTTGGCCTGCAGGATATGGATGCTGAAGAAGAATACTATGATGAATACTGATGCCTGTAGGAAAAGCACAAAGTTTGTTGATGCCAATACATACATCAATGCCAGGCAGGCCAATTTCCAAATGTTGCTGATTCCTGATGACAAAAGCAAGAAAAGAGCCATGCCCATGAGGAGGAAAAGGTAAAATGCCTCCAAATGTCCCTAAAGAGGACAGAAAAAAGAAGGAAATTATAAATTCTGTCACCCAAGTTGTACCTCAAGTTTGTGGCTATGGATTTCACTGCTTATTGGCAGAGCTTCAGAACAAGAGTAGAAAGACTCCTGAGATCAGATCCAGTTGATTTCCACAACTGAAGTACAGTGGTGTGCACAATCAAGATGTAAGCACTTTCATGGTCTGCCATGGGTGACATTGAATTCCCTGTCTTCGTATTTTACTTTTTAGGGGAAAGCTTTCTGGATTGTACTGTCATGTATTGAGATTTGAGATTGCTCCACTTTAACTGGGGCAGTTGGAAGAATTATTCTGGTGTATGATACATATTCCAGTTGGGTTGTGTGCAGCATAACTGTCAATCATTTCATATTACGTGATTTACTGGCACATATCCAGTAGGTCTTTTATTCCATGTTTATATCACTGGGTGCCGAAAAATACGGGGAGTACACACTCTGATTCTAAGCCATGGCAAGGAGATTTGTGCAGTTCTTCCTTTTTGAGAGAACCTCCAGTACAGTTCTCACACTTAAAAATTTATGTGATGATCCTCCAGGTAAGGGTTTGAGCCAGTTTCTTCCAAAAGGGTATGAATATGTTTGGCTACATTATTGGCAACCATCCACGTCTTGTGTTGGTTTCTATTAAAATGGCATTTGAGTGGAATCCTGTAGTGGTTTAGGTTGGGATATCTTGCAGTTCACAATCTCATCAAAGGAGGACAGCTCCCATAGCTTCCCATTTGTGGCTCCAAATGTATCCTAACCCTAACATTAATGCCATGACAGTGATTCCTACCCTGCCATGCAATGTTACAATGAGTCATCATGGGCAATGCCTGGGCCCTTGGGCATTCCCAAAATAATAGACCCTCAGCCTCCCTTGGGGCCCTGCTATTTTGGGAACACCACAGCCCTAGGGGCGTTACACTACACTTAACTGAAGTTGGATTGTTGTTTTGTGTAGGGTGAAGCCTGAGGGGGCAAGCTTTACACGAATAAGGGCCCCGTGAGGCAGAGTCAAAAGCAGGCCCAATTCCTGTAAAGCCTACCCTCAAGGGCTTCACACCAAGTAAAGGCCGCTGTGGTGTTCAAGAAAATTCCTGTGATACAGCCCCGTATCATGGGAAGAAAAAAAATAAATTATTAATGGGCATTTCAAAAAATGTAATGCCCACGTCTGTAATGTCTACAGGCATTACATTTTTCAATTTTTCAAAATACCCGCCGACATATTATGCTATGTAAACCAGCTACAAGTACACTAAAAATAATCTGCACAAGCTTTTAGGATAATTATGATAACCTCGGGTTCCTTTGGGCTTTTGAAAATTTGGAAATCAAAGAGCCTCTGGTTCTTTTTGCCATTTATTTTAAAGAACCAGCAATTTTATAGAAGGTTATTTTTCAATTCTGAGATTTTTTGAGAACCTTGGTTATATCTATATCAGAGCTGGTTAAATTTTTTTTGAGAACTGTGATAATATATCTTAAAAGAACCAGCTGCAGAACTGCTGGTTGTTAGGTGTCATTTCTAATAACCACCCAACATTGGTCTTACTCTGAACCTGAAAAATAGAACCTCTCAATTTGGGGTAAGATTTTCGTTTTCCGCCAAGGAGGAAAGGATGAGAAATTCATAGTATCGCATCTTTTCCAGGCTGAGATACATTGTTAGGAGGGAGATCCAATGACTTGGGTTTCAAGCTTTCATTTCGATTCATGAAGTTCAAAAGCAGCTCATTCCCATTGTGTAATGAGCTCTGCCCCTTTGTGGCAACGAGTTCAAATGAGCAATAGTTTGAAAATAGGAAATGTTCCATGTTGTCTAATGGAGAGTGTTGGTAGTGTTTATTTTTTGAGGTGAGAAATTTGGGTGAGATGGCTACTAAATCTTCTGACTGTGTAGGCAATATGGCTATTGTGGGTAAACATAGGTAGCAACTAGTGATGACTCTTCAAAACCAAACAAAATTGTTGTGGCTATTGCTTGCAAATTAAAATTGGAAGGTTTGGCATTAATTGTGCAAAATGTTTAGATTCTATTGGTTACTCCTCAAAGTTTAGAGTGGGTAGAATGGCAATAACATTGGTGGAGTGCATCCTCTATTGGTGAAATTAATGACTAATTGACTCATGAGTCATGACCTTTAGGGGAATTGAACCCTCGTCTAAAGATCTCACCCACTACTGCAGAAACCACTTGCCTAAACACACACACAAAATGTCAATTATAACTTAATATTCATTTAGCATACAAAACTACACCTTTGAAGAAACTAGTTTACACTTTGTAGTCACAAAAATCCAAAAACCAAGTAAAATGGCAAATAGTTGAAAGCATGAAAAAGTTATTAAGTGCATGGGAGCATGCTACCAATTAATCAAATAGAGCTTGTGTCAAAGCACAAGCCTTTGCCCAATGGCCCATTGCTAATCAACAAATGCATATTGCCATGTGCACACTATTCACAAGCTAAGTTCCAAAATCCAAAACCTAAAATAGAGGCCAGGAGCTGAGCTCCAAAACCCATAGAATGCCATAAGCCTTTCAAGTTTCAAGAACGAACACTATAATGAATCTTCTTTTCTTTCCTAGCAACTATAGTTTGAGTATAAGGGAAAGACTCAATGTTGTAGAAATCTTGTGAGAACATATTCACACACAAGTCCAAGTTTCTAGTTAGATAGTTACAAAGTTTGCCCTTCATGAAAAACAAAGTGTTGAAGCAATGTTCAACCTTAACGAATCCCAAAACTTGGCACATGGCAAGTTTGGCAAGCTTCACATACTTAGAGATGGATTGAATGAGTAGCCGAAATGTTGATATAAGCAACCACATGTGCTTCAAATGGTTGCACTCCTTTCCATCTTTTTTCAAGATTTCAACTGAGTTGTGGACCATGGTTGTTTAAAAAAAAACCTACAATTGAAGCTTCAACTTATCCAATGGAGTAGTCATCAACAATTCTCCAATTTCCTTTGGCACACAATAGAAAGAAATAATGACCTCCAAGTGAAGAGGGATGATGTTTCAACTTTTGTAACAAGCCACTAATGTGGATAGACCACACCCAAAAACACTCATAAATTCTTGATTAGGAAAACAACAATTTAATTTAACTATAAGAGCAAAGGCTGCTTCTGAACATTGGAGTTGAACCAATCCACACATTTGAGAAAATAATGTAAGGTTCATTAATAGGACAACCCGAGTGGTTTGTTGCCAAGAGTGAACCCAAATTGTGTGATCATTGAACTTTGTGGCACACTAATCATCATCACTTGAGGGGGATTTAGTGAAACTCAAAGGCAATACTTCATGTTCTACCATTTAAAAATCTGTGAAATCCATTGAAAACTTCATCCTTGACTTGCATTCAAGGTCATTGTAAAGTTGGTACATCTTGGACTTGCACATCTTGATAGCTTCAATAAAGTCATAGATATAAACATCTTGCCCTTGGGCATATTTGATCAACATGTGAACCAATTCGAAAAATGGCAAGATGCAATGGAAACCATGAATCAACTCAATATCCAACAACTTTTCAACATTGGATCTTACACCACCTCCATTTTCAATTTAATCTTCCCACATCTTCACAATGAAGGTCTTATATTCCAACATAACCCGCTTACAAGGAAACAATATGGAAATCTAGCAAGTTTTGATGTTTTGCAAAATTTTGTTACCTTTGGTGTTAAGGAGAGCCTAGAGCTTCTACAACTTAAACATTTTCTTGGGACTTTGGGCAAAATAGGAGTGCAAAGTTGGAGTGCATCTTCCAGGTGCACAATAAAAAGGACTTGGATGGCCAAGCTGGTGTGGTGTGCATAATAACAAACAACCACCAAAAAAGGAGCAAACTTTTCTTTCAATTGCACATAAACACTAGTTCCACACCCAACAAACATAGATCCATCGTCAATTCCTATAGAAGCAAACTTTTTTCTAATTTCAACTTTTGTAAGCCAACTTGAATCAACAAAATATCAACATCATTTTGTAGATGTTTTCAATAATAACACCATTAATGATCCCCAATTTCAACAAAACATGCATTCGTCACTAATTTTTGAAAACATATCCATGAATGGAAATCCAAGATTCATTATTAGTGGTGGTGACTTCATTAGTATAAATAGCAAGGAAAGTAGATTCTTTCACCACCTCTTTTGTGTGTTTCAATACTAAATCATGCACATGTTCTCTGCAATCTCCCAACCCAAGATATTAGACCAATGTTTCTTGGGCATGTTCTTGATTTTGAGAAAATAGAAAAAATCCTTGAGGGATTCATAATCTATCATGGGACAATGTTCCTTCAGTAAATAAAACACAATAGCAAATAGGACCTTCTTTTTCTTTTTCCCAATTTCCCCCAAAACCAACTAATGAATCACATTGTTATGAAGATTGGCAACATACAATGCTTCATTTTTTTAATGCACATATTTGGGATAATAATAAATATTACCTTCTACCATCCTAGGGGTGTCTACCTTGGCCTTCTTATGACCAACATGCTTGTATAAAGAATCCAACTTTGCATCCAATAAATTTTCCCCACTTTGCATCAAACCTAGTCAACAATACCATCACTTCTAGCCACTAATTTAGCCCAAGGCAATTTAGTTGACCAAACATCTTGAAATGTTCAGTGAGTTTCATATTTTTTGTGTTTCAGACCTTTTTTTAAGTCTTTGAGATGCTTTTCCTATTCTGACAATTTTATATGAGGTGCTATAATGGGCTTGGAGTTGATAGACTCAACAATGCTAGAAAAAGATGGAATGTGAAGGTTGTTAGGGACCAAAGCTCCAAAAATAAGCTTATATCTAAAATTGGGTGGTGGTTGTTGAAGAGGCATCAAGCAAAATACACGATTTAAAAAAACTAAGAACCTAAGTAAATAAAAGTGAACACCAAGTTTCAAAAGCACACTATGGACTTTGGTTTGAACTTCATGGAGAAAGGAAACTCAAAAGCTCATTACAGACTTGGTTTAAACCTCATGAAGAAAGGAGGACGCAACTCACAAGAATTCAAATGAGATGGAAGTTGGAACTCGAAAACATAATGCATCAAAAAGGAAAAGAAAATCAAGAGACTTACCAATTTTTTTGGAATGCATTTTTATTGTTACATTAAGCTCACATGTCTACATAATACTTATAGATGTTATAAAATTGTAAGTTGAAACTTCCATTGGCTAGCTGTAAAAGGCTTGCTTTTGCTTTTATAGCAGTTGCAAAAGACTTAAATCTAAAAATAGAACTTAAAACTTCAACACTTGAGCTTCAAAGTTTTGGACCTCAATGCTCAATGCACATTGCACATGTAACTTAAACCCTAAAGCTTGCAAAAAAATCCAAGTTCCAACCCACTTTGTTAGAATTTTGGATTTTGAGTTTTAATCTTAAATAAAAAACAAGATTAGTGTGCGATTATGATATGCATAATCGCTCTTAATTCAAAAAATGCAATTTACAAACATTGGCTTGCCAAAATTTAGAAACAATTCAAGAATGAGTTCCTATGTAGACTAACTCTCTATGACATTGTCAACTTGCCATCAAAATTCAAACTTTGATGATGTGTGCAATAAACTAAGAAGTGCAACATTCATGAAAGGTTCGAGTTAGGTGAATGACTACATTAAATGCATAGTAGTGACATACGAAATACGCGTATTTTTCGAAGGTGCTCAAAAAGAAGTATTTTCAAGTATTTTAAAATTTGAAAATGTGAATACGTGAAATACGTGAATGCGATGAGCAAAACGCTGAGCAAGCTGAGCTTAAGTTGTGCCCAAACCCAAAGACAACGATGATCAAGTATTTTCAAGTATTTTCAAATATTTTTTAAAAAGCCCCAAAAAACGTATAATACGCGTATGTTTGAATCAAATTGAGAGTATGTCACTACTATGATTAAATGAGCTCTATAGTTGTTGATGATGGCCAATACAATGTCAAAGGAGAAGTGGTGAAAGGTTCTAATCAATGAGTAGAGAGAGGCGATGAAAAGAATGTGTGTGAGGATCATAGATGATGACCGCAATGGCAACTACTTTCACCTTTCAATACCTAGGCTATAACTGATGTTAGATTTGATGATCTCAAAAACCCAATGGATGATGGATATGGCAATCCCATAACTCTAGAGGACAAACTATTGGCAAGATTTGCCTTTTCATCATGCCACATGTGGCTACTTAAGTCAAAAAAATCCCCTAAAATAGCTTTAGAGATACACCGTGGGGTGGAGGGAGGTGCTTATAAATCACCAAAATAAAAACACTGGTGCTGGGTAAATGCCAGTGTGCTTGGTGAGGTGCTTGTGAGGAATTACTGGGCAAGCCCAAATTTCCAAACAGGTAGACTGGGATGTACCCTGCCCACTCCATTATGTAATGGTTTTCAAGTGGATTTGCCTGAGGATTTTGCAGAATGGTCTTGTAGATGATGACTCTTGACACCTGCCCAAGTTGAGTCCCCAGAGGACCCCTCCATCTTGTAGATGATAACTCTTGACACCTGCCCAAGCTCAGTCCAGTAGACCCCAGAGGACCCCTCCATTTTGGCCGTTATCAGAGAACTAAAAATAGGCAGAAAAGCCATAGGAAAACCATTATTATGTTCCCCCAAAGAAAGGAACTCAGAATTAATCACAGTAACATACTGTACACACCTGATGAACATTCCAGTGTTGGTCTGGACTCTGCTAATGTATGCCTGTGCCTGGTAATCACACTGGTTTCAAGGCCCTTAGCAAGGAAGGACCCTACCAGTCTGGTGTGAGCTGAGGCAATACCAGCCTTACACCAGTACCACCAGCCTGGTACGGACTTTAGGGCTCCTGCAGGACTCTGAATGAAAGCTGTGCACTGGATTTTTTGACTGATGAACCTCAGCCAAAATTTCCAGTGCAGTGTCACATACTGAACATTGGTGGAGATGCTCTAACACTGGAACATTCCTGTGAGAACAAATGGAAAACTAGGTACCCATAAAATTGTTCAATAAAACTAGGTACTCTCTCTTTCTCTCTCTCGTCCCCATATAATTGTTCCATAAAACTAGGTACTCTCTCTCTCTCTCTCTCTCTCTCTCCCCCCCCCGCCTTGGAGACAGGAGATGGCAGCAAAGCCAATAAATGCCTGGTAGGGTTTTTACAATTTCAAAAAGCCTAGAGCTGCCTGCAGCACCTGGGTCCTGCAGCCTGCTGTAACTTAGTTCACCAGTGACCATTTTCAGATTCCTCAGAAAGACCGCTCCTGCAGTTCCAGATCTTGTCCTCTCCAGACATGAGATCGTCTTTGAAGTTCAAACAGGATGCGTTCCCTGGTATGAACAATGCAGCTTACGACCCCACAAACACTTGCTACTACTGCTAAGTTTTGTTTTCTAGTACACGATCTCCAATCCAATCGACACTCTAGAGACTCGTCGAGACTTTTGTAGGAGAAAAACAATTCCAGTACCCACACATTTTCCAACATGGAGAGCTTTGCTTTCTCTTTTCTTAGTGTTTCTAATACACGATCTCCAATGCAGCAGCAGAGGGATTATTAGAGAGAGAGAGAGAGAGAGAGAGAGAGAGAGAGAGCCAGTTTTTCTTTTTGGATGTGCGTGGAATTTATTATACGGCTTCCGACAGCACGTGATCGGTTCATGGCTCGACACACACGTATAATTTTCTCGGCAACGGACGTAGTACTACACTGTTGAGATGAGAATCGAGGCGATATTGCAGCTGCATGAACTACGTAGTACGAACTACCCATCGTCACCAACTGAACCAGAAACCTATAGGCCGGCTGCAGCAGTAGATTAAGAAAGTACCGCACCGCAGTTGCTGGGAGGGATGGCGATGATTGAGCAGCTTCTTCTTATTTCAGATACTGATCGCATTACTCGTCTGCGGTAATAATATTCTCACGTCATGGCGATAATATATATACTCATCCAAGAGGTATCGAAAAATTTGTTATTGCTTATTGCCTATGGTGTGCTTTTACTCTAGAAAAACACAGATTTGAGAAGCGACCATTCGTTTTTTTTTTTTTTCCCCCTCTTGAGAATCTACTAAACAAATTTCAGATTGAAACTGTTCAAAGGACTACTTACATGGAACCTAAAGTGGTCCTGTACCTAAACCCAGTTTCAATGAATCGTCCTCACTGAAATATATGATCATATTCTAGTGCTCCAGCAAATGTGAATGAGAAAAGCCTGCAGCATGCAATTATGTGCAACAAAGTGTAAGCAGCTGATCTGCAGATAGCTACCTCCAGATCACAGTACTTGGATCCAAATATCAGAATTCTTTTAGGACGCATTAAGATTCAGGGTATGTACAACAGCGCCCCCATTTGCATGGCAAAAAATTGATTAGAGATCATCATCGCACTTAACTTCATTAACTAATTAATTCCATTGTTATAATATTGTGATTAAGAAGAGAAAGGATGCAGCTGCAGAGAAGATTTAGATTCGATTGAACAACAAAATAACAGCTGGAATCAGCAGCAGCAGCACCACCCATGATCGGTCCTGCAGCTGGTACATCAGTCCAGTGCATGCAACACTGAAAAACATTCTCCACAGTATGATCCCCAGAGCTCTGTACAGCTACTCCAGCTCAACTTTCTTGTCGTTCGACAAAGACGCAGCCGGATTGCCTCTTGAACTTTAGACGACAACGTACTTATAAGCTCATGTAGTTAGAAACAGTACTGTAGTAGAATATTGAATGAGAAGAAGTCTAAGAAGAAGAGGAAGAAGAAGAAGAATGAGCGAAGTGTGTGCCTGCAACGAGAAAGTCTGAAGCGTAACTGCAACGATGAGGTGTGTGAAGATTCAGTATTCGGCAACCGCTGCATGAGGGAAAGATCGTGATGAATTTTCTGATAAGACCGATCTTGTTTTGGAGCACCTGGAGAGATGTAGTAAAACTGCAGCAACTTGACTGGCATTAAAAGGAACTACGCGAGATGAGATTGAAGTCGAATTCGGCCGGGCGCTGCAGCAGCGAGCGGTTTCTGTATATACTATACCCCTGGAGTTGTTCATAAACTGCTGGCATCCGAACCCTTGAGATAAGATGCCTCCGAATCATCTCCTCCGGCCTGGCTGGATCCTCCAATATCTCTGTGGCCCAAGGGAGACGACACCCCAAGATGATCAGGTCCTCCAACACCTCCCGCGTGGTGCATCTGATCATGCCCTCGCTGCAGGCCGAGCTGCTGGCTTGATTGAATATTATTGCCGTGATCTCTGGAGCTGCCACCATCTGAAAATCCTGCTGTGGCCTGCAACTCTAGATGATGATGATGATGATGCGGGCCATTGTCTCCTGCCATGCCTCTTGAATTGTCGCTCGACAACATGTGAAGTCCACTGCCCCCTCCGCCGGCGCTTGACATTATAGCTTGTTGCGTGTAGAAGGACTGCTGAGACGCTTGTTGACTTTGTTGCAGGTACTGAGGAATTGATGAGTTTCGTTGATTCGACATGAAGAGCTGCTGTTGTTGCAGGTACTGCGGGGCTGGCTGGATCTGAGGAGCTGGAGCAGGCTGTACACCAATTCCAAGAAGGCGCATACACTTGGTGTCAATTTACAGTGATGTTAACTCCTCAACAAATCTGCTTCAGATCTGAACGACCTCTACAGTCTTTCAGAAAGACGAGCTGCTTGCGGGTATGCAGATAAGAGCTGCTGTACTCAACAAGCTGCTACTGCCATACATTCTTCAAGTAACATGCAGATGCCGCGTGACTACCGCACAGTCCTGCGAAAACTAGTGTAATCCAGGCATGTGCAAGTCATGCAGAAGCTGGGCAATCTTATATGTGCACACCTGATTACAACACTCAGATGAAAATTGCACCTGAGGTTGGTTATGGGCAGCATGAGATCCAGCTTGTTGTGGCTGCGCATCAGCTATGGCTGCCAGGTACATCAAATTCTGCTGCAGCTTGGCTTGGTACCTGCATAATCAGCAGCCACAAGGACGTTATATATCTCCCTCGCTCGAGGAGAATTTTCCAGCAGCAGCAGCCCTTGCCCATACATCTTACAACAACCTTGGACTAAGCCCTTGCGCGCAGGAGGCTCTTCTTACCAAGTGCTTGAAACTTTAGAGTTCACGACTGATCGGTTTCTGAACGCATTCTCAGAAGATATCTCTTTGAAGGTGTTTCTTACAGCAATATAGTCCTTGAAGCATGTTATTTCTAGATTGATACCAGATCTCAGAAAAGATTAGCTTTGATGCCCAGCAGGCTGCACAAACCTCTGAAATACTACCTACTCTGTCGAATTCCAAAATCATCAATTTGGTCTCTGAACGACTGCGTTGAATCTCTTGTGCAGAACGTCGACTTCTGCAACCAAGATTCCAAAGGATGTTTGTAACATGGTTTCTATAACTAACTTATGGAGAAGTCCTCAAGAGTTGCAGAAATTATGTGCAGGGTAACGACTCTTTAGGGTGACTGCAAAATACGAAATACTGACCTAAACAACTTTTTGCAAATTTTTGGGTGCAAAATATTATGCAATCTTTTGGGTACAAGAGGTTCTACAGATAACAATTTCAGAATGATTAGAACATTGTTCTGAATGGGAAATGTTCTGAAGCAGCATGACTGTAACAACAAGAAAACCATTATTCCAACAAGTGGAATAAATTATTGCGGTCTCTCCCCGCAATCTACCCCTGTTACAGGTAATGCAATGCAGCAGCTCAGCTCAGTCCATAGATCATAGATGGAGGTGGAAGTTTGAGGAATTTCTACTTACGTGGCGCACTCATTGGTCTTGCCGAGGTTCTGGTTGTCAAGAATGGCAAGAATGAGCTGCTTATTCTCGTCCAAGTACTGATGAACCATCCCCCGCACCCCCATCAACAAAAAAATTGGGGCCCCGTTTCAATCCAACCAAAAAAAAAGAGAATATTTACAACGACAACAACAAACAGCAAAAGAAAGCACCACATTGCGCACCACAGAAAGCACCACGAGATATAAGACCTAGCTAGATAAGCTGCTGATTGGCATCTAGATTTATAAGCAGAATATGATCGAGTTCATCTGTCATCATGAAACAGCAGCTACTCCTCTTGAAAACTAGTTTGTTTTCACGTAGCATAAAGGGTTCTAAAGTTCATCAGTTTGAGAGAGAGCCCGCTTTTCAGAGAAGAAACTGCTTGCCGCCTGTTGTTGTAACTATCATGTGTGCTCCAAGTATCGTAACAGCCTCGATGGAGAGAGACCATACCAGCTACCAGTTGACGATGAAGACCGAAATGCATCAAAAAGTTGAAATCTTAGACCAACGAATCCTGAACAGGTCATGATGCGATGCCTAGTCTGTTGCTTGATGGATCTGTGAGCTCAGTATTTCGACTCTTCTAGCTAACTCAGGTCCCGGAGTAATGATGAACTAAGGCAGCTGCTCGATTGCACAAGTTTCGGTAGAATGATTCCTATGCAAAAGCAAAGGAATGATGATCGTCAGTAAGTTTGTTCTCTACCGCATCTCCTCGTCTCTGACTTATACTTGATGGATCATCACAGCTATATCCGTGTTCTCAGACCCGCTTCCGGGAAGCAATAATGGCTAGATCGCTAGTTACTTCGTCGACTGATTTGCGGCTTTTGAAATAGCATTAACAGTAGGCGCGCTAGCTGCTCGACAACAATCTTTAGCAATCGTGCATTGCCAGCTTCGACTTTAGCTGTAGAGTTTGGTAGGCTTAAGGCCGAGGCTTGCTGAAAGAGGTCATTCAAGCATTTCAGGACGCCGCGGCGTTCGTCTCTGCATTTGTCGTCGTCGATCTAAAAGCGCAAGTTTCCGATGTTGTCGAAGAGCTCGGCTATGATGTTTTCGACGTTGTCTAGCTATTATGAAGCTAGCTATTTCAGCTGATGTTATACTGGATTCCAATATGATAGTATCCATCAAAATGATCAGACGTCGAGACCAACAAACGCTAATCATGGGCTAAGATCGATCGAACTCCCCCACTGATTACACGATTTTTTTTTTGTTGATTTTAGAAGCTCTCCGATAATCACCATTGCAAAATCGGACCTAGTGGATGGTGGTCGAACTTGAACTATACGTGACAATATGTTTGAGCATCCATGATTTATAAGGGAGGGCTAGAGAATGAACCTTCTGAATGAGCTCCGTTGTGATGTTAGAACTTGCAGCATAGGCCGCCATGTGCTGCATCATTTGTGTCTTCAAAGCTCAAACTGCTGGAATGGATCGCTGATCACGTACGCACAGAAGCACAAATCTGGTGAACTGTCGCTGTTTGTTTCATGTGTGTGTTGCTACTCTTCTCATCAATATGCCTTCACACAGACAACGCACACCAAACTTGGACTTTATGCTCTTGGTATGGTAAGAGGACGTGCCAGGAGAAAGCAGCTGCTGATGATGCGTGGATCCCAGACAGAAGACGCCCCGCGAGACTGCACAATATCTAAGGTGGAGCGACAGGCGCAGATATAAACCTAGCTGTATCGAGTACTGCATTATTAACGAGCTGGAGGTTTCATGTATCGTGCAAGTGGCTGTTGAACTTGGTAAACCAGCTGCAGCTACCGCGTGCTCAGCTGATGCAGAGTCCCAAACGGAAGGACCTCCAGCTCCGTGCCGCGACATGCTTAACGATGTCTAACTAACTGCAGACAGCTGAACAAGTGCAGGCACTAGAAGTACGCGACACCGCTGCCTGCTGGTTGCATGACCGCGAGAATGCAACCAACCGCGCAGACTCATTCAAGAAAACCAGCTAGTCAAATTACGGAATGGACAACAAAGGCCGATTAGTGATACTGGGTCGATTAATGCTAGACCTTTGCCGATAGTTGCAGCCTGCGAGTCCCATACAGCAGCTCCAGTTTCTCGCTATGTGCACACTGATCTCTAGTTGTGTTCGAGCGAACACAACTAGAGGAGCTAGTTTCCCCAGCTGAGAGATGCCTTACAACTTCTAAGCTCATATATAATTCTGCGGAAGCAGCAGATTGTAGTAGCGAAGATTTCCAGTCTAGGGAACAGCGCCGATCAGAGCTCTCACTACCAAAGCTCTCCATCATGAGAGCTAGCTATTTCATGAGAAGCAGCTTCAGTACAAGCTGACCGCACCACGCGGGTCGTGTGATTCAACCTAACATGCAAACTCGATGCGAAATTCATGTCCAACCAAAGAAGGAAAATGGGCAATAAGCTGCATAGCTCTAATCCGCTGCCAGGCATGTCGGCTGCAGCAGCTGCTGCTGCAATATTACTGAAACCCGGATGAAACAACTACTAAGTTTTCAACTTTGAAGAAGACGCAGCTCCTGAGGTCTCAAAACGTCTTCAAGCTACAGTGCATCGCAAGAAAACTCGCACGAATCTACTGAACTTCCAATTTCCAGATGACCCAAAAAAAAACCCAACAACAACAACATCACATCACATATATCCATGGCACCGTTCTAATCATCGTCTCGCGGATGCCTGCATCTGCAGAGGTCCGCAACAGTACAATATTGAGAGGGGGGAGAGGGAAAAAGAAAAAAAAAGACGACAACGACCAGTGATCTCAGAAAAGAAAAAAGGGAGGAGAAAAAAAAGAAAAACAAGAAGTTATGAAAATTTTCATCGTCGGCCGGCGAGTACGACCGACTTGATGCTGTTGCAGCAGCAGCACTTGAACCATGACCACGAACTGCTGCAACAGCACAACAGATTTTGCAGCTGCATGCTACTACTGCTAGCTCCTTCCGGCTACAGTTTGACATCATGTAATCAACAAGCAAGCTCACTGTCAAGAATGAAAAGAAAAATTGAGCTCTAGAGAAAAAAAAGGAAAAGAAGAAGGAGAAGGAAGGGGGAAAAAAAAAGAGAAAAAAAAAAGCCAGGGTCGGCTCCTCGCCGGACCGACCTTGATGCGACCTTGCTCTGCATCAGCAACTAGCAAACAAAAAAGAAAGAAAGAAAGAAAGAAAGGGCCGGATAAGTACAGCAGCAGCAGCAGCTTCTTACCTGGGAAGATGCAACCAGTCAGAGATGAGCACAAGCCCAAATTTGTGCAAGTGTCTCTGTTGATGTCTGTTGTTCTGCTCCCCCCTCCTGGGCCGAGAGAGATGCCGTTCTCTGCTGCTCCAGCTCCCTACTGCCTGCCTGCCGCCGCCACCACCGCCTTCTTCGTCTTTCGCGCACCTGCGCCTGCTTCTCTCTTTCTCTCTCTCTTTTTGACCCTGGATCCTTTCTTCTTCTTAACTGCAATTTGTTTGTTACCTTACAGAGTTCCTTTCTTGTGTTTGGGTGCCTATGTGTATATGTGTGTGTTTTTTTCCTGGCCTTGCCTACTACCAAGGCAACGATATTGTGTGTTTAGATTCATTATAGAGTAAAGTAGCTTTAGGGATTTTGGCCCTGAGGTAAAATAGCCTGGTCTCTTTTTATATGAGGGTTTTTGAAAGCTGATATTTTGGCTCGTGTTGAAACTTGAGATTAATTATTATAGAGTTATAATATCTTGAAGGATTTTTGGTTTCTTTCAGAAGATTTTTTTTGAAGATTATATTTTTGCATGGTGAAATATATTTGAGTTTCCATAATTCTTCTTCTGACTTTAGATACTTTTTAATTTACATGGCAAGGCCAGAGTGTGACACACCTCTTGTTTAAACGTTTCCTCAATTCTTAACTATGGTTAGAACCAGATTTTTGATTCTCAGGCCAACTCTGACCAGTCCCTGTTAGAACTTAGAACCAGCGTAGTTGTTGTTTTTTTTTGTGAAAAATTATAATTATAATTTCTCATTTTTGTGATAATGTTTTTTGTGTATCTTCCCCGCCCCGCCCCAAAAGGAGAAAGAGGAAAATTGACACTAGGAAAAAAAAAAATTTACCCCCTTTTTTTTTGGGTTGAAAAAGCAACAAATTTCATCTGAAAAAATCACTAATTTCAAGTTACCAGATTATTATTATTATTTTTTGAAGTCCAAGTCAAGTTCCAGTTAGGCCTAGTACCAGCTTTTGATTTTCTCTCCAAGTGTGTGGTTCTATTTAGAACCTGATTATTTAATTTTCAGTCCAACTGTGGTTCCATGTACAACAAGAATTTCTATTTTTCAGTCCGAGTCCAGTTCCAGTTAGAACTTAGAACGAGATTTTATTTAATTATATATATTTTAAAAATTCAGTCCAAGTCCGGTTCCAGCTAGAATCAGATTTTAAAATTTTCAGTCCAAGTCTGACTCTGGTTAGAACCAATGTTGGCTGTTATTTCTTTTTTTAAACAGGTTCTTTTATTATTATTATTATTATTATTTTTGGAACCACACAGGTATATAAAAAAAAAAAGGTAATAACCGTCGGTTATGGATAAGGGTAGATCATGAAATAACCAGTTGATAATCAACTGCCTATTTATTTTGGCAGCTATTAACTGATTGTAAGGTTTTTATATTTTTAATTAAAGTTATTATTTTTCTGTTTTTTTTTTGGTATTAGTGTTTAAAAGATTGGTAACCAATGTGGATGATAATCAGATCATCCAGGAAGGTCATTAGATTTTTGAAATTGCAATATATGGCGGTTATTAATTTAACCGATGGGTAGGTTATTAGATAATCGGCTTGATAACCAGGTCAAAACTCAATGACTGGCCAACACTGGTTAGAACCTTGAATTTTCAGTAACATGTCCAATTCTAATCAGAATTACCAGATTTTAATTTGGAGTCTACTGTCTGGTTCCATTTAGGATTTCAGTCCAGTTGGACTGGAATTTCAGATTTTGGAACTTCAGTCTGCATCCAGCTCCAGTTGGACTGGTATTTCAGATTTTGGAACTTCAGTCTGTATCCAGCTCCAGTTGGACTGGTATTTCAGATTTGGAACTTCAGTCTGCATCCAGCTCCAGTTGGACTGGAATTTCAGATTTGGAACTTCAGTCTGCATCCAGCTCCAGTTGGACTGGTATTTCAGATTTGGAACTTCAGTCTGCACACAGCTCCAGTTGAACCCAACTCTTGTTTTTTGGTTATGGTTATCCCAACTACCAGATTTTGATTTTCAATCCATGTGACCCCCAGTTCACATTAAAAGGTTCCAGCAGTTGGGGTTTAGGGTTTATTATTATTAGCTCCAAAATTTTGGTCTTTTCATTTCAATCAAGTTCTCATTTTTGTGAACTTTGTCCCTCTTAAACCAAAAATTTGGGATTTTCTGTCTGATCTTGGGTTTGAGTGATCACAGAATTAAAATCTTAGATGTTGAGTCTTCAAGGCTTTGTTTTCCCTTTATAGTGGGATTGAAATACTTATGTTCTGGGGTTAATTCTTGACCATGGTTGGGTGGTTCTTTGATTTAGTTAATAACCTCTAGTTCTCGGTTTTGAAAAAATAAAAATAAAAAATGAAAATATTGAAATAACCTCCGGTTCCAGGTTTTAGAACATTTTTAGGTTTGACCATAGGACCTGAAACCAGGTTATTTTTGCCGGTCAAGGGTCCACATACCTGACCCATGATTAACTGCCTGTTCCAGTTCCAGTTAGCAACACATTCCAGTTTCAGTTAGAAAACCTGAACTGGAACTGGGTCTGATTTTGGAGCTGGAACTGGAACCGTGTCTTTTGAAATTTGGGTAGTTGTAAGGGTATGTATGTACCCGGCCAATTCCATTTGTCCATACAAAATACTTTCCTGCAGAACTTTAAAATGGAGAAAAAATAAAGCCATTAATTAGTCCATTAATGCCACCCATTTGTGAGGCAAAAGTAGATCCAATTCTAGTTCCAAGTTTGAGTTGGGTAGTGGATTTATGGAAAATGTCCCAAATTTCTGGTCTCTATAGTGCTAATTGATGCATGTATACCTTGAATGGGTAAGGCATGCCGTGCAAAAATGTTGGGTGTGTATTGAGTGCATTGTGTTTATTATGATATACAAGTTTTGTTGTGTAACATAATATGAGAACTTGTTTAAACTCCATGTAATTGTATAAAATTCAAGTAAATCGATTTTCATGTATAGGGGTTAAATCATCATTTTCATGTACACTTCAACCATGACCATGTAAGTGTATAACCATCCAAGCCATTTTTGGTCCATGATAAAATTGTGTAAACCCACATATGTGTAAAATTGGAAAATATTATACACACAAAATATTCATATACTCCATTCAATTTTTATCTCAAACAATTCACCATGCTTTGGCAATTCACTCTAAGACTCAAGGATGTATATCATCACAATATCAAACGTGCATCATTCACGACAATAAAGATATGCACTTAATTTGGCATTTGACATAGATTATTGTACTTTAGACGTAAAGATTGAATTAAAATGAACAAACAATATTTCATCAAAAAAAATGTAATCAAGATATTCCACTAGCACTTCACCCTTCACTTGAGGATCAAATGCACATCCTAACTCCTTGTGACTAGGTCAAGGTTAGGAGAGCTTGAAGAAAAGTAAGGAAAATTCATACTGAATTAACAACTTTTGGAGACTTCAATGAAACAAAACAATCAAGAGCATGTTTAAGAGGATGTTTTGTGTAGCTTGAGCCCAACTTGAATTTGGGACTTGTCATGAATTCACATGGACTTCATCACAACTTGGACCCCCAAAGGAGGCATTACACTCCTTATAACATATTGTAGGTAGTGAAGATAACTACATTCAAATGAAAAAATCCTTCATACTATCCAAATCCAAACAAAATATTGAACATTCTGTTGTTTCATAACTTTGGGGACTCATAGCTCCCAAAATATATACCAAATGAACCATAAAAGGTCCTTTCAATGTCAGGACAAGATCTTCAATCAAACATCATTTGTTAGGCTTCCAAACTACATTGAATGCACAAGATGCATTGGGCCACTTTCGTCTCAAAGTTTCAAATGATTTTAAAAGTTTGGCAATGACCTCTTTCTAGGATCACAAGGGCACTTTTCAATGAGAAAAAATCACTTAATTTAAAGACATTTGATCCCTTGAATCCCACTTTGAACAGCCAATACTTTCAAGAATCACAATTCCCAAAATGGGAATGCACTTTCAAAGTCTTAAAAGGCCTCCCCTTGATTCTCAATCATTTTCATTTTGTCTTGATGAATGTTGCACCCTCCTTAGCTTGGTCATGTCTCAAACTTGCACTAAACTTAATCCTTATCAAGCCTTTGGTTTGCCTTCATCTTGGTAAGGGCATTTACTTGTCATTCCCATGAGTTGATCACATGGCCAAGTTAAGGTCAGTGCAAAAATCATTATTGCAAATATGACATTCAAATTGCTTTGATTTCTCAATAGAACACATGCCCACCAGACTAAGGTCTAACTACATGACCCTTGAAAAAATCAATAAAATCAAATAGAGGTTCCAAGACTATTGATCCATCCATGAACTTGTAATAACTTGGTTGATTTTCACACTTATCTTTAATGGATTCTATATATCAACCTCCATCTTTGAATGCTTCCAAGTCATGTATACGAAGTTTGATTGCATGGAAAGGCCATTATACAGCAACCAGTAATCATCCAGTGTTAGTGAGCACATAAGTGTTTACAAGAGGTTAAAGGGTTTCACAAATAGCTGGAATAATTGCCCATCTTTGCATGAAAAGTTGTTCAGATGAAATGAAATTCATGGAACCCAATTATGAGCTAAGTAGGATATGCCTAGCTGAAGTATGTATTGTACACCACTATGGGTACTAATTTTTTGGTAAGGGGTCATCTATCCTAGGCTCAAATGAATCTATTCAATTGATACATGATCAAGGCTTGATGAGGAAGAAACACTTGTCATTTTGGGATTCATCATTGCTTTTTCAAATAGGGTAGGACAAGAAAGAGTTAATATTGCTTGGCTTGGGTATGAATGAGCATTGAGCAAAGGGTGCCTCATGCAAGAAATCAAGTTTAAAAGTGTGTTTTGGGACCATGGTCAGAATTGACCTCCATTTAAGTAGCCATGGTTGAAACTAATGTGAGTTCCCATTTAGATTAATTTTCTCAATGACGGGACCTCTAATGTAATACCATTAATGTCACACTAAAAAAAATTGTGTGTGAAAAAAATTCATTCAACTTGTCACATTTTCAACCAAAAACACCTAATTTCCTAAAGAACTATGTGTAAATATGTGCTGCAATGCTAGTCCAGTTCAAGCTCTAGTTAAGGAGATAGGTCAAGAGTGGTTTGGTTTTGGGTTCAATTTGAAGAATAGGCTCATATCATGGTTCAATTCAAGGTTCAATTCTAACTCAACATAATGATCCTACAAGTCAAATCTGAAGACTAAATAAGTTCAGAACCCATAACTGACCAACATTGTTTGAAATTGTGAAAGCAAAGAGATAATTCCTTATTTGAAGTAAGGCTTCCAAGAAGGCAAGGCAAGGAGATTGAGAAGGTGATCTGAAGGGATAGCATAATGATTGTATTGACAAGGTCATTCCTTGCATTTGTTAACCAACCCCTTGGATATGAACTATATTATTCAGCTATGTTTCTAATCATAAATGGAATGTCAATATTTTCCTTTATAAAAAATTATAAAATTGGTAAAATTGGCACTTGATGAACATATTGTACATTTATTTATAAATAGATGCATCTAAATCGTTTTTTAGCAAAGCTACATAATTTTATTGCCTTCTTTGTTTACTTGAAAAATAAACATAAAGTAACAACAAAATTCATTATAAAAGTATTATACAATTGATGTTTTTACTTGAAAAATTAAAGACATAATAGTTCTTTATTATTGTGCATTAGTTTCTTAATCTCACATCATAAAAGTAGGTTTTCAACTATTTAAAAAAAAAAAGTAGCTTTTGAAGTTTTCTTTTTGCAATGTAAGTTTTTGTGAAATACATGTTAAAATGTTCTAATAAATAGATTCTTTTTTAATTATTAATTATTATTATTATTTTTTTTGGGACAAGCCTTTCAAGAATGAAATAATCTTTATTTTCTAACATAGTATAAAAATATATTTCATTGAATATTTTGTATAAGGGATTCATGACCACTAGTTTATCATCTTATAAACATGGAAAGTTTTTGATCTATTTTCAAAACTTATTCTCTCCTAATTTTTTGGAAATTCTTATAAATGTAGCAAGGGGACAAAAGGTTTTTATATTTTGTTGCCTCCATACAAGATAAAAATGGACCAAATGTTCTTTTGGTCTATTTTAACATGCTTGCACACATAGATCTTATTATATTGTCAATTATTTTATTATTTCATAAACAATTTTGAAATTTCCTATCCTTGGCTTAGTTACATTAGAAGAAATCTTGTATTTTGCGATCATATGCAAGTATGTGTATGTTGCAACTATTAACCACACTTGGGAATTTTGTAATCATTGGAGGTTTCATCCTTCCATGCGAATAATTTTTAAATGTATTTTCATCCAGGAATAGGTTAATAAATCTCATTAGTCACATTCAAAATTTGATTAATTCTTTTGAATTGTATGAAAAATATATTTAGGTAAGTAGGTAGGTAATTATGGTAGGTAAATGGATTGTTCAACTAGGTAGGTAAATAGTTAGCATAGTTAGGTATTAAGTAGGTAGGTGGTAAGTACGTAGGTAGTCTAAGTTAGTAGGGGGCAAACCCATCCTTGGGTGGTACATCTAGGAATGTCACATTTTCATTTTATTGGACCCATTCAACTTTAGAAAAATACTGAAAACATTTACATAAGGATTTTCATTGAACTTTTTTTTTTAGAGTATATTTGTTAGGTTGTATAGATTTTGAAATTTTTACGATATCAAGGATATTTTATATTTTGATGTTCCTAATCATTACATTTATAAAGAGTTTTAGGGTTGAAATGTTGTTTCCTTTGAATTTTTTGGTCATGAACACATGTGTGAGGATTTTTCTTGGGAAATAAAATTTTAAGATACTTTATCGAAGTTATCTTTTTTTATAAAGTAATTAATTGAGTAGGTATGAATTAGTTATGAATTCAAAGTTCAATAGTGTGATTCCTAAAAGGGCCATGGCAATTAAGAATATAAATTTGTAGCAATTTTCATTTTTTATTCCAATAAAAATTTAAGACCATATATTGATTCATTAAATAGGCTAGGAAATAACTAGTAAGTAATAAGTCTAGGTAGGTGAAATAGTAGGTATTTTATTGTGTGAATATGTGATAGTGTTACATAGTGTTTCCCTTTCGTTAAAATTTATCCCATATCTTTTGGTTGCAAGTTGAATTGTGTAAAGTAAATAGGTAGATGAAATTAAAAAATATTCATGGTATGCATTATAGACATTCAAAATGCATGTGCCATTTGGGATGAATTAATAAAAAAAGGCTTGTGACCATGAACAAAAAAATCTAGGATCCTATGATTGTGATGAAGTTGCAACTAGAAAATTATTCCATATGTTTTGTTCATCATTTCAATTTTATAAACTATATAACAAGGTGCATTTGAAACAATTGAAAAAACAATGAAACCATTAAAAAACAAGTGAGAATTGGGATGAACCAATCAAAGAGGCTTAACCTTAAAGGTTGATCCCAAAATAATATAAAATCATCCTTAAAAGGCTAGCCTTTACATTCTACCAAGGTTAAATTTTACCTAGTTACTTGCCTACCTACCTACATAGGTTATATGTAGGGACTTAATTTAGGTAGTTAATAAGTAGGCAAGTACGTAGCCTAGGTAGGTAGGTAACTTACCTACCCACTTAAATATTTATATTTCATTCATTTTGGCCAAATTCAATTAATATGCCACAAAACAATTTTTTCATTACACAATGTGTAATGATTAAAACCATCCAAAATGGATAACCAGTTTTCTTTTTATATTTTTAATTTTTTTAAGAAATTAAATTATGTTGCCATGTGGCAATTAATAATTGGTCTACAATTTAGTTGTAAATAATGGGAAGTAGTTGTAAGTGTATGTTTCAATGGATGAAACCACATTCATTGATTGTATATTTCATCCTTGTGGAATATGTTGACATCATCCTAAGGTTGACATTTGCAAGTACATGTTGGGTGCAACTAAATTTATGCAAGCAATGGAATTTTAGTTGTAAATGTTGGTTATGACTATTTTGTAATCACAAAACAATGTTTTTCTTTTACGTACTAGTAATCTATAGGGCTTTCAAGACTAACGTGTCACACCAAATTGACACCAATCATCATGTTACTATGATGTCTAATTTACATTTGTTGACTTATTTATTGACATTGATTTGACATTGACTTAATGTTCTTGTGAATAATTTATTGAATTTTTTTTGGGTGAAAGTATGATTGGATGATATTGCAAGGAAAATCACATTTTCATTTTATTAGACCATTAAACTCAATTTTTTTATAAGAAACATTTATAGAAGGGCTTTTGTTAAATTTTTTGGCAAATACTTAACTAGATTGTATACGCTTTGAAACTTTAATCAAATCTAGAATATTTTGAATTTTGATGTCCTTAAACATTTCATAACCAAAGGGTTTCAAGAAAATTATGTTGGTTTTCTTTGAATGTATTTGGTTAGGAACTCTTTTGATACATATTTTCAGGGTGTATATATATATAATAATTATCAAAGGTATTTTAGATAACATTCTACTTGGTATTTTATTAAGTAGTTAATTGAATAAATATAATTTAAGTCTGAATTTCCAAAGCATGTTCATGATTCTTGGAAAGGCCATAAAAATTAAAAATACAAATTTGTAATGGTTTTTGCCTATTTTTATTCCAATGAAAAGTTAAGGTTGTATATTTTGGCATGTAATGGATAAAAAGGAGAAAATAATTTATAATATTTAGAAGAATAAACCTACAAACATAATTTTGTCAAGTTTTATTCATGAACCATTCTTTTAAGTGGTTCCTTGCGATATCACTCAATCATAGTTTCACTAATTTACACTTTACAAATAAATTCATTTTGTTATTATTTGTTTATTCTTGGGATTGAATTTTGGTCCAAAGGGGATTGAAACCTAATTCACATTATTTGAAAAATATAAAATTCAAATCATCAAAATGTTAATCATCAAATTTAGATGGATTTACAACTTTTCTTTTTTATTAGGATTAAATATTCATCAATTTGGGAAAGAAAATCAATGGCCATATGGATAGAAACCCAAGTCCAACATGTCCACCCAATCCCCCCAAAAAAAATTGAAATCATCCTAATGACATCATTAAGGTTTTTTGTTGTTAAAAAAACAAATTCAATTGCCACATATAAGATATCAAGATCCATTTCACCCAATGACAACCAAAACTTTGTGGTGACATAATTTCAATTGCATTTGGGGTAATTAATTTTAAGAAACCAAAAATAAAGTTAAGTTAATTTGACTTAAATTGACATTATGTTAACCTTTAACCAACATGATTACTTAGGCTACATCAACATTGAAACTAATGTGACATGACATGAAATGACCGACATTGATAACCATGATAATGTATTATAAATTGTCTATCAATTATACTTTTGAAATAATAAACATTTACATGCCTTAAATTGAATTCATGTCATTTTGGTAAAATTGTAAACAATCCCCTATGGGGGTGGAAGAAGAAAAGTTTTTCTTACAACTTGTGTGGAGGTTTTAATGTTGGGGTTGGGCAACATACAAAGGAGCAAATGTCAAAAGCCCAAGCAAAAACATGTGTGTTAAGGTGGTTCAAGATTTTTTAATGTGTGGAGTGCATCTGCCACAAATAAGTTGACGCGTTCCCAACTCCTTGAAGGATTCAAATGTGAGTCCAAACTGAGAACAACGAAAGAGTAAAGACTCGGGGCACGTCCCTTGGCTCGCAGTACTTCGAAAAGGTAGAGGGGTGTGCTGGAGTTTCGGGATGAGACTAGGAAGAATGACAAGCATCAACTACTCACACAAACCTACACAAAACCAACACAAAGTGGTTAGTGCATAGTTGGAACACTTTTGGTGCTAGGATGAACCATGGGTAATTTGAACTCACAAGATTCACCACAGCCCGGACTTGGGGGAAGCCACCACCTTCCCCCTTATAGTATACTTTGTGCTTCTCCACGAAGCCCACATCCAAATGACATTTTGTCTTAAGATTCCCAAGTGGGAGTCCCAAAATTCCCACAACTGATATTCCCGCAACTTTGAGAGCATGTAACTTTGCGTGCAGACTTCTAATTGAGATGAAGTCTAAAGCAAAGTTGTACCCTTGTCGAAAGCTTTTCAACGGTATGTCGCATGCCACTTACATGCAAGTAAATTGGGTCGATTCTTGATTTTTATTGGTTGGGAGTTGAATTGCCCATTCAACTCCCGACCTTTTTTTTGGCCATAACTTGCGTTTCACATGTCCAAATGGGTCATGTGAGCCCATTTTAAACATTTAGATTTCAATAACTTTTCAATGGTATAAAGAACTCCTCAATCCATTGGGTTTTGGCCCCTGAAATCACTCTCTAAACATTCAAAGTTCCATCAGGACTCCAACTCCCAAAGTGGGAGTTTTCTTGGGAGTGTGAAAATCTATTCCCTCACACTCTCTTGCACTCCCGGGAGCATGCGGCATGACTCCCGGACTTCCCTCTTGGCCCGCAACCTTGTAACCACTTGCCTATTAGATAATCTAATGATGTTTGGGTTCTATATTTGTCATTGATAAGTTAATAGCCACATGAGGTAGATTGGTCCAATGGTTGTCTATAAAATTTTGGAATATAATCAAGGCATATGATGGTGTTAGTCAAAACATCCCCCTCTTCACGAGGAAGCGTGATTTTGATTTGGGAGTAGGAAAAATGTGGTATGTCTAAGGTGTGCCAAAAGGGGAAGTGAAAGGGGTTTGTGCATGCATAGGGTAGGGAAAAAAACAATGTTAACTTCAACATCATTTCATTATTTTAGTGAAAAACCTAGTTTAATGGGGTAGTTTGATGGGGTTTGCGGTTCAAAATACATTAGAAATATGGGCTTTTAATGGATTTCCCATTACATTAAGTGGTCCACACCCTAGTGTTCTTTTACCCATGTATTGTTAAGAAATTTTAATTGTTCAAACCTTCATGGGTAAATCACATTTGGAGGGAATATTCCAAACTCAATAACAAAAACCAATGAAAGTGATAAAAAGAAATTAAAAAAAGGAAATTGAATATTAACCATTTAGAAAAGAGGAAGGTGAGTTAAGAAGGCAATAATGAAAAAGTATAGATTTGAGCACACACTATATAACAAGATCCATGCATAGAACCTACAAGTGTAAATGTGTGTATGAAAATGTCTATATTGAACATGTCATGAATCATATATTTATGTGTGGTGGAAGTTTGATTGAATGAATATTGGTGTGTGTATGTGTGTACATGAAATATAGGATGTTGATGGATAAGGAAGGGAATGTGTTCAAGGTAGTATAGGAAGAAAGAGCTAGCACGAGGGGTATGGGGGATGGGGGTGTTACATATAGAATTGGACATATAAAAACACAACCTTTTTGCCCTTAACATTGCAACTAAAATGAATGTATAGTCAATGTTGTGAACAATAATTGAAATGTTTCACAATGTATGTTTTGATAAATTAAAACAAAAGGGATGTTTGGCATGAGTAAATCCAAATGTATTTTAGTTATATCAAACACCATTAGTTATATGTGGACCGTGTAGTACCTACATCATGATGATCATTATATTGATTTGATTGAATAGTCACTCGAATAATGATATGAATAATAACATGTGCACAACATAAAACACATGGTGCCTATGTGGAGACTAATTACTATTATATCAACATAACCAAACTATGCCAATCAAGGTATGATGAGGACAATCAACATGTTAACACACATGGCTACTTTGCTCAATTTTTAAATTAAATATAATTGAATTTTCTTACAAAAATAATTATACATACTTATAAAACTATTTTTTTGAAATTATATAATCAATTTATGCATGGAACTACATAATTTATACCATTGTAAATAAAATCATACAAAACCAAATATAATTATAAAATAAAGTACATGTGGGATTTTTTATATAATTTCATATGTTAAATTTATTTCAGAATGAAATATAGAAAGTAATATATTTCATGAAGGATATTGTAATTGAATTTACGACCCAAACTAAAATATTATAATTAATCTAGGGAGTAATCACACCAACCAATTATCAAAGCCAAAACAAACGTAACTAATGTTCAATTTTGCATGTTTTAAATCAAAATGATATTAATGTTGTAAGACTTCTTTATTAAATTTACATGACAATGTTTTTAAAATATTGAAGAACATGTGGAACAATTTAGATTTTATAAAATGAGTATATAATATTTTTCTTATTCATAAATGGGTGTAGTCACAATCTAATTTTAGTGTCAGACTACAAAAATAAATAATCAAAATTGGATAAATATTTATGTTTTTTCCATTTAAAGCCATAACAATCATGGCAAGTTATTGATTTTTAATTCATATGAATGTCAAGGAATTCAAATAAAAAATTCATTTAATGAAATTTTAAGTTTAAATTTTGATTTAAGACCTTTAAAAATGAACATCAACGCATTAAACATGAGTCAATTTTGTAAAGGACTATCAAAATGACTCATATAATAAAAACACATTTGATGGGAAATAAATTAAGAGGATAAAGACATATTAACCACATTAAAAAACACTCATACCCTAAAATATGTGGAATTCTAAAATTTTAAATATTCAAAGAACTTTTCAAAATTGATCGAAAATTTTAAAACTTCAAAAGTCCTTTGCCACACGTATAGGGGTAAAATGTACATGATGTGTTAAGAAAGTTATAGTTTATTATACAAGAAAGCATAAACATGTAAAAAACTAAAACTTGGTTATGATTTGAAATTATTACCATTTTAAAAAACAAAACAATGAATTTACAAGGAATAAGGACATTTTCAAGAATTCATATTTTTAAAAAAATGATGAAAAAAACATGTTGTGTAATTGGACAACTATAAGCATTTATTATAAAAAGTTGCAAAGAAATTGTTCCAAAATTCATTCATATGAAAAAGTGTTTTTTGGGAAAAAAAAACATATAGTCCTTTTCTAAAATAATCATGTGGGCTCATTGTATCTTGTTTGCACCCAAATAATGAAGCAATGTAACCAATGTTTTTGCGATTTTTTTCATTTGCTAATGGAGTTGAAATGACTTCAAAATGACTTAATCATGTATGATATTTATTTACACCTTTACATAATAGTACCTTTGGCCATTGTAATTAAAATGAATTTTCTATCATTATTTTCTATAACCAATCATAATCTACCACATCATCTTACCAAGTAGTCCCATTATTTTTTAAGTAATCACCTAATTGTGGTCGTTTATCTTATTTGAACTCTATATTGTTTCAAAATTTGAAAATAAAAAACTATAAAATCAAAATAAATTCTGATATTAAATAAACTTGAAAAATCAGATATAATTCAATTTTTTTTTAAAAAAAAAAATTAAAATTAAAAAAGGTTGCATTCAAATATATAGTATTAAAAATTTAAAAATTCAATGTAATTATGAATTCAAAGAAATGTGAAATTATCTTTATTACAAATTGAAAAAAATGTGAAAATGGCTTCATGTAATTACATAATAATATTTATTACACAAAATTTACTTAATTCATGTCTTTACATTTATTTGATTATACTGTACCAAAAAGTGCCCAATTTTTTTCGAAAGATGATATTTTTGAGACATTCAAACAAATCAACATCCACCTACCAAATCTAACAAAAAATAATAATATTTATTATATGGAGTCTAAGTCATCACTAACACATTGTGACAACACATTAACAATTTGATAAATAGAATAAAATATTTTTTTCTAAAAAATTATAAAAATTTAATTTGGCAACATCATGATTAAAGAGGGAATAAAGTTCAATCATCATTAATCACATGATGGATGTGTTAACAAGTCGATGGCTTAAATTATTAATTGATTTTACTAAACACAAAATTGTTTTGTGCTTAAAATGACATTAGTTTTTTTTTTAAAAGAAGAAGGATAAGGACAACATTTGTTGTAATGTCTATAATTTACATAATTGAGTAATTTGAAAGTAAAATTGACTCTATCAAGAAGGGCTTTAGATTATTGGTTAAACCTACTAGGTTTTTGGCCTCAAAAAACCAATGGCTTGAAGAGGACGTTCCCATTGTGGAATTACAAAATTTATCAAAAATGAAAAATTTCATGGGCACCAAGTTGATTTAACAATACATCAATGTAGTTGTAACTATTCTTATTATTGCACAAAAAATAGCTGCATATAGATGTGGCAAACTAGTCCACCATAAGTAGAAATACTCTATCAAATTTTGCAGAAAATAATTGAAAAATAAAAAAAGAAAATTCTCAAAAACTTCATGAAAATTTTGATGAACTGTATAAAAAATTTATAACCCATTTTTATGACATTTTATAAACTCAAATTCAAGCAATGAAAATGTGAAAACTAGTCCATAGCTCACATTTCATAGAAGGAAAAAGGAATGTTAATAACTAAAAAGTAGTGCAAAAGAAAATTTAGGATTCCTAACTTTATTTTTGAATGGTAATCTCAAGATATCTTATGGAATATAACACAGTGAAAAGTAAAAGACAAGAGACATATTTAAAGAACTAAAATCAACCTATTTCAAAACTCCATATGTCAAACATTTTTTTTCAAGTGTCAAAATGACCTTGTAGCCTAAAACTAATTGATTTTGTCCCTTGGCCACCAAAATTGACCATCCCATATGATATGTCATTGGTGAATGTACTTTGGTAAAGGAACACCATTTTACCCTTGTGGCAATATCAATTGCCATACTCACATTCCCATTGTAAATACTTGATAGGATTAATATCCTTGAACTCTAAGAAGTACCAAATCATCTAGATTTATCACATCTTTGGTTTTCATCTTATAATTTTGGAAAAGGTCACGCTCCCAAAAATTTTCAAAAAAATAACACTAGGGGTTAGCTTGAAATATATTTTTGTGGGCAATATAACTTTAATTCTTTCATTGGTCCTAGCTTGGACAATTTTGGTCGATTTAGACAAAAAAAATTTATTGTGCTATTTGGTTTTTAATGTACTACTAAATGCCTTGTATGTTCAACCTCCACATGTGACTTCTCACTTATTGGAAAATCTTTTTTTTCTCATTATCTTTTCTTTCAAGTTGTGTACTTGAGTAGCAATTTTAATAATACACACACATAACCATAACCATTTCTAAACTCTAAGATTGACACTTTGATATAATGAAAGCATATATATATATAAGACTTGCAATTGGAAGTCATCCTAAAGTTTGCCTGTTGAAACAAAGTGTCCATAAATATTCTAATAATTAGACCTCCCGATTGGTGGAGCCTCAATATTTATGTTTAAAAAAAAGGTTTTGAATACCTCTTTAAGCAAGAAATTCTTAAATCCAAAATTTTGGCTAGGGTTGTTCCAAGGATATGTTAAAGTTCTCTTCTTCACTTGTAGATGAAACAAAGCTTTCAAAATGTGACAACTTTTGCCTATTTATCATAACCCTATTCACCAATTCATAAAGGCAACCAATGGGAAATTACAAGAAATGCCATGCTCTTATACTATAATCCCGTCCCTTACTTTTACATTTATGTTCACAATAATAAAATGTCATAAAAACGCACCTCACATTCACACCCCATTACAATCCTAGTCTCCTAAAACTTACATTTAAACATTAGAATTGTATAAGTTAATGAGACATGTTTTCATTAACACCTCATTGTAGACCCATTCCCTTAAAACCTACAATTAGAGCAATCAAATGACTGTAACTAATAAAATCCACTCCACATTGACGCATGAATTTGTGAACCTAACCTCCTAACACCTAGATCAATTAATTGAAATCTAACAAAATCATATGATATTCTCATCTTATTCGTCTTCAATCACAAACTTAATATCCCTAACATGTGTAACGAAACAAAAAAATTTGTACAAATTGACGAATAGGGTTTAAGGTTTAGGGTTTGACATGTAGCAAAAGACAAGGAAAAAAACAAAGAAGGAAAAGAAGAATGTTTATTGAAGAGTGGAAACCATTTGCCCAAACAATTACATAATCATAATTCACATGTAAAAAATGAAATTACATTGTGAGCAAAATGTACACAAGTGTACATGATCATGTACTCACATCTATTTGAGTGTAAAACTGTCATTGACACTGACATTAAGTACACTAACATTCGCAACTCTAATAATATGTACCTCCATAGATGCCAATTATAATCTTGCTTGATAAGAAATGTAGCCATTACATAGCCCCCAAAAATCTAAATGCAAAATAAATCAAATGAATGATATTTGTCCTCTAATATTTTATCATATGGAGGTGCAACCTAATTAGGGTACACAAATTAATCCCATACGAACTTTGAAGTTAAGAACCTTAATACTCTCATAACATTCATTGGATGGGTCGCCTCCCAACATAAAAACATCACAAATTTGCATGGGCTCATGGGTCTAAATTTGCATAGACCTATGCATAGAGTCACATTTAATTTTGAAATTTTTGTCATGCACTACCACATTGATTCTTACAATTATTGTTGTCATCACACATAAATAACAAACAAATTTGTATAGGCCCATGGGTCTAAATTTGCATAAACATGGATATAGAATCACATACAATTTTGAATTTTTTTGTCATGCAACTACGTTGATGCCTACAATTATCGTTGTCATCACACATATAACACATAATAGATGAAATCCCTAAATAATACAACATATCCAAACATGATTGTTTGATGAAAATTTTCATAAGCTCTCAATATGTTTGTTTCAAAAATGTTACTATAAACAATATTTTTTTTGAAGGGAAGGGTGTCCAAGGATAATGAAAAGATGCTTCTCTAACCCACCCATTGTTGAACTAGTGTACTTTCAGTGGAATATCCTTTGAGGTGCCCTCTTATTAGCTCCTATTTATCTCTTGTCACTTAATCATGTAACCTAGGTTACAATTATGTCATGGACCACATACAGTTAGAAAAAACCCATTTATGTTATATACCCTCCCTCCTCCCATTCAGAAAAATTGTACCCAATTTAGTTGAATATAGGTAGGAAGTGAGTCAGTATATTAAATAAATATTTTATGCTCCAAATCCGCTTTTTTTCTTTTTGGTGAATTTTTGCCACTTGATGACAAAAAGAAAAAAAAAAGAAAAAAATCTAGTGTGACTCATACAAAGGATTTTTTAATTTTTTTGAAAAAAAAAATGTGCCAAAGCTGCCAGATTCGGGGGAATTATTTTTTTTCTTCCCTGAAATCGTCAGATTTAAAACAATAGGTTCCAACAGGTTACCAAAATAATGTTAGCAGGATTCTTATTTTAAATTTTCTTTAAAAACTTTTCCTCTCGGGGCTTTTAGCCAAATTTGGCTAATTCCTCTTGTGCATGGTCGAGAGTGTGGCTACATCACAAAATTGAAAATAAAAACCTGGCTCCAGATATCATAATCATGCACTAGCTGAATTGAAGAATGGTCAATGTCAATTTTTATTTCCAAAAAATTACCCACCTTATAATATCATTAAAAAAATGTACAAATAACCAAACTTTGTATAGTATTTGGGTATAGAAATCACTAAAAAATATATAAATACAATGATGCTATAAAAACTCAAAGTGTTATGTGTTGGAGATGTCATCTCACAATGCTAGAACATATTTTGTTCTCATAAATTATTTTCAAGTTTTTCTATAACTACATGCATGCATGTGTGTGTGTGTGTGTGTGTGTAAGTGTGTTGTTTTTTTCCTTTTTTCCTTTTTTCTTTTTTCCCCTATCTAGGAAATAAAGATACAATGTTTCCAGAAATATATTTAAGTCTACAAAAAAATAAATTTTGGTGAGCATTAATGTAGTGAGAAAAAAAAGGTATCAAAGGGCAGGAGAAAACAATGATTGAAAATTTAGAAATAAATAAATAAATAAGAAAAAATGATTGAAAACTCTGGCATGCAAGTCAGTCAGCTTTTGTGCTATCTCTCTCATCAATACAAAAACTCTGTGTGAGTAGTAAATTTTTTTCAGGCATCATTTAGTTTGTGTGGTGTCAGCTTTAGTGAGCTCCTCTTGTTGTACTTCATGCTTTGGCAAATCCATGCAAATCCCTGTTGGTGTTGTTTGTTTGTTTGTTTGTTTTTGCAGTGTGGAAAGCAGAGAGAGCTTGAGCTCCTCAGCATCATGCACAACAAGCAAAGTGAAGCAAAGCAACAAGGGGTGTGTCACACTGTGGCCTTGCCCATTTAGATTAAACAGTATCTTAAGGCAAAAAAGAAGAATGATGAAAACTCAAATATTTCACCATGCAAGAATATAATCTTCGAAAAATCCTCTAAAAGAAACCAAAATCTTTCTAATTATTATAACTCTATAACTCATCTCAAGTTTCAACACAAGCCAAAATATCATCTTTCAAAAATCCTCATATAAAATAAAACCTATGACCAAAATCTCTTAAGCTACTATACTCTATAATGAATCTAAACACAATATCCTTGCCTTGGTAGGCAAGGCCAACAAACAAACAAACAAACAAGCAAGAAAGCAAGTGAAGTTTCAGTTTTTTTCTCTCTCATTTGGTTTTTGCCCATTTTGCTTGTCAAGTTGATTTGGACCCAGAAAATATTTCTTGATGGAGAATGCATCACAATGTAAAATCATGCTTTAAAGAGTTTGTTGAAGGATATCTTGAAAGCCATTAGTTATTACTTTTGACTATCTGCGTTTAATTTTTTTTCCTGGCGATTCCTTTTTGAAATGGAAAAAATTATTAAGTTTTTCAAAAAAAATAAAAATTCTACACATCAAATTTAGAAATTATTTCTGGCTAAATTATGTTATGGATTACACACTAGTTAGAATGTGGTCCATCCGACCAAAGAAAAACCAGTCTAGCATAAAATGACTAAAATGCTCATACGGCAATGTATTTGAAACCAGGAGTAATCATCAATTAGGCTCAACGATGTGCCTAAGAAGGTGTGTGTCACACTGTGGCCTTGCCATTTACATTAAAAAGTATCTTAAGGCAAAAGAATAATTATGGAAATTCAACTATTTCACCATGAAATAATATACTCTTCAAGAAAACCCTTGAAAAGAACCCAAAATTGTTCAAGTTATTCTAACTCTATAACTGAATCTCAAGTTTCAACATAAGCCAAAATATCGGCTTTCAAAAGTCCTAATATAAAACTAGACCTACTACTACCTAAGGGCCAAAATCCATTAAGCTACTATACTCTATAATGAATCGAAACACAATATCCTTGCCTTGGTAGTCAAGGCCAACAAATCTTCTCATAATGTTATGATATATATACTCTTGGAGAATTGTGATTTCTTCTTGGACAATTACAACAACTCATGGAAGGTGTTGTGCCGCAACAATAACCACAATGCTTGTATGTTGTATATGGGTGTTTGAACTAGATTTTGCGAAGAAAGATATGTGAGTTAAAAAGTATGACAACCCCATGCTAATACCACATAATCTTCAGCTGGTTGGATGTTGTCATTTATTGGACGGTGTTTTGGCATTTTTTGAGGAAGATTTTTTGGGGGACTGGTGAATAATTAGTCTGGAAATCAGACCCTCTTTCAGGAATTATCTCAATTCCACAATTATGCGGTTAAAAATTATTATTATTATTATTATTATTTAATTTTTAATGTGGTAATCCTGTTCTGGGTCTGAAAATCAGACTCTATTTTGGTTCGATTTTTACTAACCAGATCCAGATCCGGATCGTGCCAAAAGCATATACCGACCCAACAGTGGTTCCTACCAAGCCTTAGAACCTATTAGAAAATGTGTTTTGCATTTTGTCATTTCCTACCGAGCTACCTAATTTAGTCTACAAACCTTGCAAGCTCTTCTTGTAATTGAAATTGAAAGAGTTTTTTTTTGTGTTGCACAAACAGACCTCACTTGTCAAATCTTCTACAAATCATCACATCCCAAATCTCAATTATTATTTTTTTTTCCTCTTTTTTTGAATTGCCTAAAACTTCAACTGAAAGAAGAGCCAAAAATTGGTTGCACTGCCTCTGGAAAACTTGTTTTTCTCAAATTCTTTAATCTGCTTGCGATTTGTATGAGCCTATGTACACATGGTGGGTTTTCTATGTTTTAGCAAACCTACTGTCTAAAATATATGGCACTTTCAGGAGATTTTTTTAAAAAAATTATTTAAATTTTTTTTTGTGTGGGTGGGTTTTAAACATCAAAATTTAGCAACTTTGGTGCATTTATTGACAAAAATCCTTCGTATGAGTCACACACGGAATATTTTATAGTATTTTTTCTCGCCAAGTGCTTGGAAAATTTCAGAAAAGAGGAAAAGACCGATGAGAATCTATTCTGTTATATTAAATTGTTCCTTTACCATAAACATGGATGATATCAATATATACGTATGCGCACGCATGATCTGATCCCTCATAGGAACGAGAGTTATTTACCTCAGATATGAATGCAATGATATATCCCTTAGCCTGCCAACAAACCTCTGCTGAATTGCAAGCTTTGTACATTGGGTGTACACTGGATTTCTGGGAGTGGCAGACTACAACATTATGATTTCAGGGTGGTCTTCTTTTGTCAGTAAGTATGTTTGATTTATTTAATGTGTCCCCAATGTTTGTCCTCACACATTCATGTCTTCAAAGAAGCTGAGGAGTGGGATACTGGGACCGTTGGTTGGGCAGACTGGTCACTGGATGTTGGATCTGGTTTTTCTTTTAAAAAGGAAGTTGCAATGGGATTCTTTTTATAGGGTGTTTGTAATAAGTGTTGTTAAACCCTCTGGAGTCTAGTGGAGGAAGAAAGAGAGAGAAAGAGAGAAAAAACAAAACATTTATCTCTGCAACCCCCCAACATCCTCCTCCATTAGTCCTTTTCCTGAATAATGTTAGAGACTTTTTCAGTCAGTAGTGCATCTCACATGCAACAAATTGTTGCAACATTTGTTTGCAGAGAGTCCACATGCAGAGAAACAAAATAAAAATGACAATTGTTTGCACAAACACACAGGACAGAAAAGCTTTGGGTCCCCTTTTCTTTTGGGCTGGAGTGGAATTGCTGTGTGTAAGTAATGTCGTCACCAGTGCCCTCTAAAAGCACGAATTTTCACATTCACAATTACAAATGAAGCAACAAATTTGGCTTTACCCTAACTCAGATTGAAAGAAAAAACACTAAAAAAGTATGGGTCCTTTCAAAGTTGGAAAAGGTACAAAGCATTTACACATGGGTGACTGATCAGCAAACACATCACATTGCATGATCAATTTTCAATCTGCTAACAAGTGGACAACATACATCTTGTTTTCAAACTGGATGGATGACAACACCATTAATTTTTCACACAAAATAGTTCATCATGCATGAAGGGCCAAGATTTTAAATCTCAAAAAAGAGACCAATCAATGGTCATAGCAAAATAGTTGTTCCATTAACCCTAATTTACTAAACTAGAATGGGCACTGAATATTTAGGGTTTAGTTTCTCTCATGTGCACTACAACAGGAATTTGTTGAGTTTGTTGTTTCTCAATGTCATTGGAGTTGCTAGTGTCGTTGAAGCACTCCTTCCCTTGGTGTGCTTTGTGGTTTTTGTGTTGGATAAAGGATCTTTCTCAACCTATCCTAGAATCATTGCCAAGCTTGCAATTTCTTTCTACATTTCTTTATACTCATGGGACCTCATTAACCTATTGCTCATGTGTGTGTAGGTTATGAAACAAAGGATGATTGAAGGCTTTAGAGTTTTTTTTATCTCTTTTTTGCACATTGTGTTTGAGTTTTTTGGGTTGTAAGTTTCTGTTGGTTGCAAGTGCTCCCTCAAGTTATGAACTTTCTCATTTGAACTTCTTGGTCTCATTTGTTGTAAGTTGGTGTCAATTAGGCACCTATCTTTCCTTTCTATCGAAATGCTTTCTCCTTGGCCATTACTTTCTCTTTCTCCCTTCTCTATTGCAGGACATCCTCGGGGGTGCGCATGCTTTCTCCCCTTTGTCAAAACTCTTTTTCTTTCTTTGTGGCCATCACTTTCTCTCTCCCTTGTGCCAAACCTCTTTCTCTATCCTTGTTGAAGCTTTCTTTCTTTGTAATGTTGAAACTTTCTTTCTTTCTCCTTGGCGTTGAAGCTTTATTTTTTTCCTTTCTGTTGTAATGCATCCCAGGGTGTGCACACTCTTTCCCTTTTGTCGAATCTTTCTCTCTCTTCTCTTTGTTGCAGCGTATCTTGGGGTTGCACACACTCTCTCCCTTCTCCCAAATCTCCCTCTCTCTCTCTCCCCGGTCTCTCCTTGGTGTTGAAACTCTCTCTTTCCTCTCTATTGCAATGCATTTAGGGGTGTGCATGCTCTTTCCCTTTTGTTGAATCTCTCTCCCCCCCTAGCCATTGTTTTTTCTTTCTTTCCATGGCCATCATTTTTTTTCTCTCCTTGGGCCAAAGCTATTTTTTTCTTCCTTTTGTCCAATCTTTCGTAGCTCCAACCTTTATTTTTCTTTGTCTCATGTGTCTATTGCAACTATCCAAGCTCAAGTTCAAGCTTCGCCTTCTTCATTCATTTTTAGCTTTCCTAAGCTCCACCCCTTCACTATCTTTCTTTTTTTCTTGGCTCTCCCCCACATCTTGTATTACAACCCCCCACCCCCCCACACATCCTATTGTAACTTGCAACTAATTAATCAATGAAAGGTTGGGACAACCTTGTTGGAACATGGCCTTTTACAAGCATCCTTCCTTTTGCCCTTACTGTAGCTTCTAATTATGCAACTATTAAAATGCCCAAGTTAACACCTTTGTACCCTAAAGGATGGGATCTAAAACCAACTTGGAAGTTTTGGTGAAACTTATTGTTTGTTTCCCTAATTGCAATTGTTGACCGAGTTTAGTTGAAATCTACTTTGTATTGTTTTTCAACTAGCCTTTAAGCTATTTTATCTACAGCATTTTGTGAATTTTTTACATGTTTTTTCTTTGTTTCCTCCTTTTCCTTTTTCCTTTGTTCTTTTATTACTTATGTTATTTCTTTGTCCATAGCTTTTTTATGCAAAATTTGCAAATATTCATCAAAAGTAACAACATGGGACTTATTGTAGTCAATTAATGACTTTTTGTCACGTGTTTATTTTGCAAGCAAATGTGGGAGGGACAACAAATTTTGAAAGCAAATTGGAACTCAAGTTCTACTAGAATGAAACAACTCCCCTTTAGATGCATTTGTAGTTTCACATAAATTAATAATTAATTATGTAATTTAAAGTATTTTCTATTCCTATATATTCTATGATACCAAGACTTGCAAGCTCTTCTACATGTGAAATTGGTAGTTGTTTTTGCCCATCAACATCAACTTTAGTTGTAACATGCTCATTTATAATGGTGGTTATGTTGATTAATTCTACAGTTGCTCCATCTTCACCCAACCTTCAATATCATTCATTGTTTCATCATAATTTCCTACATTGTTGTCATTTAATGTGTTGTTGTTGTGATCAATAGTGTAAAGTTCATTGGGCTTAATTTTTCCATCCATAGCCTTTGGATTAAAAAGCCAAATTCTTGTAACCTGAAACCTATTTTTTATGTTTCTTTTGGACAAAGCTAGATCCAATGCCTTATATACCTAGCTTGGAAATGTAGCCTTGTTTGATTCATTATAATTGTTTCTAACTATACTATTGTCTCTTTCTTTTTTGAAAGTTATTTTGAAAGGTTTAAAACAACTAACATCTAAAGGTTGCAAGGCATGGGAGGTGTGTGAGGGTAGGGTAATCATATTTAAGCCAAATTGTTGTGCCTATTCTATTGTTTCTAAGCTAACATGTGAACCATGTCCATCTAGAGCTAATAGATGATAGTTGTTTGGAAATATACCACCTGGGACTAACCTTTCGAAAAATGATAGAAATTTTTTGAATAGAAAACTTGTAATCCATGTTTTGGTGTGGACTACCATACATGTTCTAAGTTTACAGTGCACAATGTAATCACCTCTAATTCTTTCACCTTGGAATATGTAAAATCTTGGTATGGATCCCCCTTGTTGCATTCATTACACAGCTAATGGTTAATCATTAGGAATAATGTTATACACTTGATGAAATTTTTTTTTTGCTATAATTCTAATTCTTAATTGCCTCCCTATTTGAATCTCAATTTCATCACAATTCCATATGTGATTCGGCTTGTGTTGATGTTGGGTGTATAAGGATGTCAAATTTTGGTGGAAAAAATTGCCAAAGTTGGCGATTACACCTTAATTGGGTTTTGTTGATGTGTAGTCCTTTTGCAAGACAAATGTTGAACTTTGGAAACTTGCATTTGAACCAATACCACCATGAGTCCTTAGCAACCCATTTTGAAATGGGGTGGGTCAGGTTTGAATCACTTCTGCCACCTTTGAATTGTTGTAGCGTTATGAAAAACCCACATTCCTGCATACTCAAAACCCATGCAACAATAATTTCATCTTTTTCTTGAGTTAGTACACCTAGTGGTCCAATTTTCTTACTTTTGGTTTTCCCATAGGTAGTTAAAAAGTGAAGTTACAAGTATGCCCCAAAACTTGTTAGCCCCCATAAAAAATTATGTTTCTTTTAATTACATCCATGGTTGCTTCTAAAATTTCACTTGATCACTTACCTCTTGGATTTGAAGTAGGCACCCTATTTGTTCTTGTTGACCTTTGTATTATTTTTGATATAGTTTAAGGAGGGACATTTTCCTTGTCCGTTTCTTGTCGATCCAACACCCCACTTCATCTCTTGTAAAGGACATTGAACATCATGGTGCTCCTAGTTTTTTTGGACTCAACTTCCAAAAGCTTGGTGGAATGCAATTAAGCCCCATTAGAGGTAAATGAACTTTTTGAAATTTTCCTTGTAAATCTTATTAATATATGCAATTATGCTTTCATCTTGGTGATTCTTTGTCTTGGGTAGCTTTAATGTCCCTTCTTTCACAATTTGCAACACTATGTTATCTTTCCCTTTGCTTTGTAATTCTTTGGTTTCTTCCTTCCCTTTGTTAGGCCAACTATATGATCTCCTCTTTCAATTTGCAACTCAATATTTTCTTCTTTAACTAAAATGCTTGAAATTTGTATATTTTCTTTAAGCATTTGTGATATGAGCATTATTGCACTAGAACATAACAACTTTAAGAATGTTGAAATTCATTTTCCACGTGTTGTGGTAGTTTAAACATGTCCATTTGCAATTGAGGTAAATTAAAATGAATGCAATACAGTTGCATTTAGACATCCAACATTTTGATTGTGATGGGTTGTTTTGGCATGAAAGAAACTTAGGAATTTCTTAGATCCTTAGGCTAAAAAACTTTGTAGTTTAATGTGTTATTAGAGTCCTTTAATGTGTTGTACCCCTTTCAATCTTAAAATTTGTACTCATCACCAAACACTAAAAAGTACATAATGGAGTTCATTGTTTGTAAATATACCCTAAATCACACCTTACACCAAACACCTAAAGCCCCAAATACATTTGGATTTTTTAGATTTGCAAAATGTATATGCATTACTTTGTGATGTATATGAGCCCATGTCCAAACATTACATTCAGTCATAGAACAACAAAAATTACAATTCTATCTTAAAATGCCCCCTTCACCAAACAATTTTGTCCAATAGTGAATTAATGGCCATATAGATGTACACATATATGTATGCTATATTATTCTTTAAACCTTCATCACCAAACACCTTCCACTAGATAAATGAACAAAATCTTTGTATAAAAATTCTCTGAGGCTCCAATGAGCAAAATGTAAATTCAATGTCACTGATTGGAACTATAAAAAATGCCAAACACAATTTTTTATCACCAAGCGTTCGGTGATAGGATCACATATGAACAGTCATAGGGCCATCCTTATTTGCTAACCCCCCTCCCTAGTAGGGATTATTTTGGGTGTTTGGTCATGGGTGGTGTTCGGTCATAGGGCAGGCTACCCTAGCACATTACCAGTTCTGTCAGTTAGGAGATGGCACAAAAAACCGGCCAGGTACCTACTTGGAGTGCTGATGAGTTATTAGTTCTGCATAGACTACAAGATTTGACAATTTAGTTGTCATAATGAATGCCTGGATTCAAATGTGTGAAGACAGTGGACACATTCATTTGTACTGTTTCTGGCATTAAATGCAAATGAACCAGCAGGTAGTGCAATTTTGATCAAACATTTGATATTGGAATTTGGCCAGTACGTTCAAGTCTTTTGCAGTTTCTCATTATCTACTTAGGTTGAAGATCGATAATTACATACTTACCCATGTCTGAGCTTTGTACCACCAGGAGGTTTGGGCTTTCCCCCCCCATCTACAAACAAAGCAGGTATCAAGGTCACAGGAGGACTGATCAGGAGAGCTGTGTTTTGAGGGAGTGTTTTTTGTTCTGTGGAAATGACTTCCCAGAAGTCTCGCAGTCGGATGTTGTAGTGAAACCCAAAAGAAAGATGAACTAACAAAGGCTTCCCAAGATTTTGAATGCTTTTCCAGAGTTCTTGACAGCTGGAAACATGGCTACAAGTCATTCCCCAAATCCCCAAATTCTAGATGACATCAGGAAACTTAGATTAAACAAGTAGACTCTCCAGTAACCCCAAATTTCAATGACATCAAGAAACTTCCATTAAACCAGTAGACTCCAGTAAACCCCAAATTTCAATGACATCATGAAGGTTACACTCAAAGGGTACCCCAAATTTCAATGACATGTGGAAACTTCACATTAGACAAGTATACTTCAGTGACACCAAATTTCAATGACATCCCCAAACTTAACATTAGCCAAGTACACTCCACTACTCTCAGTGTGTGACGTTGTTTACTAAGTTCTCACCCATCAATTACTTACCCCCATATCAGCATGTTTGACTCCTCCAAGGTTCTTAGCAACCGACATAAATACCTTGGTGTTTACCAACCTCGGTATCCATATGTTGACCCATCTGAGATTCTCAGCAAGCCACATAAATACAGTTCATTCCATTGCATGAGTTTTCTCATAGGTACCAGAGTACAAACTGTAGATTAGTGGTATGCAGATGCCCAACCGTATCTGCACATACAGGCACATAGTCAGTGTTGGTAATAGCTAGTATGAGCACAAAATCAATGTATATAGCATATACTCATGAAGCAATACCTATGTCCGTTACCCGCATTACACCAAGTCTGCCAGATATCAGAACTTCAAGTCTTTGCCTAAAACCCCCACAAGCAAGGAGTTATTTGATTAAGCATTTACCTTAGAAGACATTATTGTGAAGACACAAACTCCCTGCAGCTTATTGTGAAAACAAGTCAGGTTTATTGTAAGACAAGCCAAATGACAATCAATGCATGGTCATTGACAGCCTTCATACAGGGCTAAATTATTCCGATCCAATACATAAGCCTAAGTCTTGTACTTTTTTTTCTTGTGATTAAAGTGCCAAAACCTGGGCACAAGTTACCTTGCCATACCAGAAAACCGCACTTGATCAGCATTTGCAAGTCACCTTGTTATGCCAAAAAACTGGAATTGATCAGTATTTGTAAGTTACCTTTTTCTGCCAAAATATTGGAATTGATTGACCTTTGCAGTTTTTACAGGTCCCCAAAATACAAGATACTGCTTGTTCCAGTTTACGTGGAGTCACACAGAATTTTACTGTTGCACATAAAAAGGCCAGATTCTCAGATTAAGTGGCAAACAATTTCAGAGTACTGTGGAACTCTCCCAGAGCTACCATGTGGGACAAGTTTTAGATTCCTTGCCTACCCAATCAAGCCATGGCCCTTTTTGGCCTTGTCTGACAAAACAGACTTCTACTTATGCTCGTCTACTTTGCTGCACAATTTCTTTAGTAGCCATGGGCACCCTGTGTGCAGAACAGTAGCTTGTTGGCACTTGAATCCTTTCATGATTTCAAGCTCCTGAAAAAACTTCACAATGTTGTGAACATTTTTCTTGACAGAGAAGTTCTCATGTTCCATGGTACAAGGCTCTGTAACCAGCCACACATTCTTGGTCACTGATTTCACTTCCACCTGAAAATAGGTTGTTTCAGTTCCTGTTACCTTACAGTTGTGTTTTGACTTCTCAGAGGAAGCAAAGGTTTTTTTTTTCCCTCAGTGATCTGCATAACTTTTCACCCGCTCTTGATAGCCATTCTTTGCCTGGAGGGCAGACATGGGTTGCAAGAAGCCTTCGTGAAGAAGCATCATTCCACTAAGCATTTTCCTGCAACATTGAGCATGGCAATTTTCTTCAAGCTGCATCCTTGTCATCAAATGCTGATCTTCTCACCATATATACTAGCCTTATCTGCTGCCTTTTTCTCCTTTCATGCCCTTTCCCTACCCAACCTGCCAGCAACCACCATGCAACACATGTCAGCCTGTACTCGTTGACCAATTATCCTCCCAACCCTGTTGTGGGAACTCCAATGGTCAGATCATCCCATTGTCTCAATGGGAAATATTTGCACCATCATTCTGAATCCAGATCAACAACCCAACCAACCCCATATCACATGGTCCATGCATTGTCTAGAGCTTTGTGAGCGCGATGATGTGGAAATGGGTCACCTCAAAGTCACAGCCAACCCCTGTTTCAGGAGATCTATTAATGTCAAACTGGTGATTCAAGACACAGTGTGCCATCACTTTCATTGGCAATTCTTGAGCTTTTAATGCAGCAACATAGACGGTACATCACTTAGGGATTAATGTCCTTCTTTCCCCTTTGCAGGTGATTAATTGGAGGAATCACCTTGCCCACTGTCAACTAAGGAGGATGCCCAAATGGTCATTTCTCTGGCATTCAATAGATAACACAATGGGCCATTTTGCAGCTTGCTACTTCTGGCTGTCTATCAGAGTCTAGAGTTCCCTGCAAAAACAGGTCAGAATTAGACCATAACAAATCTTGTAATCAACAAACACAACAAAGATGACCTCCAAGAGGACCTTGAATGCTGCTTAATAAACACTAGCAGCTTTAAGTAAAAGAACAGAGTATAGATTTGATGTATCACCCCTGCACATGACATTTGGCTTGCTCATGATCCCCGGGCTACACTCACATGTACATCTTCAAGTCAGAGTGCTTTCTTCTCCCATGGAGCCTCATAACAGTGGCCTTAAGAAGTAACTCGTCCATCACTGGATCTTGCACTTTGTGGAACTTCTTCCTCTCCGGATTGTCCCATCTTTCCCCAGAACCTGATGCTCCTCATCCTCTTTATACCAAACACAGTTTCAATCTTTAGGAGAAACTTTAAGTTCTTTTGCACCAGTTTGCATTTTGGCAACAGATCTGCAAAGTGTGAACTATGTTTGTCTCAACCATATCTGGAGGAAGATGTTACACAGTCCCAATACATGAGAAGTTTTATTTTAGCACTGTATGCAACACTAGTATCAAATTTTGTATATCAAGCCTTGCAATTTTTTTATGTCAACACTTCTGTTGGCATAGAATCTGGTGATGAACTTCTGAGGGAGGTTAGAAAACTGCAGGAAAAACCCCAAATTATCAGCCAGCACTTAATATGAATAGAGGCTCAGTAACACATTGAGAATACCAACTGTTTGCAAGTGATGATTTGTCACAAAATGAAGGGAATACAGAAAGCAAAAGGCATGCACACAATGATGCTCCACTCACAGGAATTGCTACCAGACTTAGACTGTAATACCCAAAACTACTAATTGTATCTTTGAAAGTATTGATCAATTTTTCACACTATAGGTTTAAGTTGGCCTAAACAGAATTCAGATCTGACCAAACAATATGGTTATATAGTCTCAGATCCAACAACACATCAACAAACAGGAAAAAGAGGGGACCCCAGCTGTAGAATACACAGAAAAAACAGAGGAGCTGTCTGAACATTTCCTAAAGATGTCTAAGCTTAAAGCCCTGCACTTGCAAGGTCATCTATAGAGGGTAGTAGTACTTTAGAAGCATACCAAGAGCAAGAGATTCAGATTGAGTCAACTTGACACCCCATGTATGGGCAGTGTGAGGCGCCAACTTGATTCCTTGTACAGTGAAATTGATCTCTCAGAGCATTGATCCCAAAGCTCTGTGGATTTCATGAACTTTTCGCCTCCTCCAGTTACCTACACTTCTTCTCTCCTCCACATCTTCAGAACCTGAATCTGAATCAGACATATTATTGCCTTTTCCCTCACTTCCTCTTCTTGCCACCTCTTGTCATTGCTTTCACTCATATTATCAACAATCTCTCTTTCAATGTCTTATGACCTGCTTTCTTCATCGCTAATCATTCCATCTTAGCTGGAAATAAGAACAAAGGCATGCATGGGTATCAGCAAACTTTATGTGCACACATTCACTGAATTCACTCACTTTTCTGCTGCCCTCTTCAACCATTGATCCCATGCTGAAACCAAAAAATGGGCTGACTGTTCCATATATATTCATCCTGACTTAGTGATATCTTCCTGATTTCTCTCAGAGAGATCAAACTTGCTTTGCAATTATTCCCACACAAAAGGGCTGATTCCAAGCCAATATTACCCATTGCCTGTGAACATCTTACATTAGTAGATGAGATGCTTTGCAAATCTATCTCTTCTGAAAAACAGAAACAGGTGCAACCTTCTTCTGAGCAAAAATCAGATTGTAGTCAGGTTTACCTCAACAGCTTGGAAGTGATGATTCAGAAGACTGTTCTATATTGCCGCAGATGTCATATTCACCATCCCTTGCATTACAATCATCCACACTCAGTCACATTCCACTCCCTAAACTCCTTAATTAAGATTTCAACTCCCAAAATGAAAGCTCAACTTCAAAATCTTAAAAGTGCCTCCTTTTTAACTTTGACAAACTTTGGTTTCATGTGAGAGAACATGCTTCCACTCTCTTGCACTCACCCAAAGTCTTAATTCTTTATTTGACCAAATTCCACTTTAAAACATTAAGCTTCTTTTCATTTTAAAAAATGCACTTCATTGTCCATTTTGGGAGTTGGTTGCACCTTCAAGTTAAGTTCATAGCAAACTAGTTTGTTCTAAGGTGTAAGAAACAACAAAATGTGTACATACAAGTCAAGCTCAAACTCAATTTAGATTTTAAAAAATGATTCATACTATCACAATGGCACTAGACACTATACATCATTCTAACAAATGGCTACAAACAAACATGACAATTATCACTAATAAGTCTCAACAATTCAATAGAAGGCATTATTATGAAATAATTAAGGGGAGGCATCATTGACACACTGAATCATACATGAAATATTTGTAAGCTAAAAGTGATAAAAACGACATAACAATAGTATTTCAAACTAACACACAAGAAAAATAAGACTTTGGATAATTGCATTCATTCACATGAACTTTTGAATGAGAATTACAACCCAAATGAAACAATTCCAATTGAACAATGCACATCAAGGAACTGCCCCACCTAGAATGGAGCTGGCAAGAAGAAAAGAGCAGAGGAGGGATGGATTGTAACATTTTAGTGCACATTGACACGGGGTCCAGCGCCCTCAGCACACAGAATAAACGGCACCTTCATTGGAAGGCCCTCGATCCCACTCAGGAGATGAACAACGACATGGAGTTTTCCACCCCGGCGCACAACCTGTTGAGGAAGACGGACACAGGGAATTCAGCACGCCAGGCACACAGGAACAACTCAGCAAGCCTCCTAGCATCGCCTCAGGCGGCAAGGAAGAAACAATTCACAAAATTGGACCTGGATCTAATGGTAGCTAGGACACCGGGATCGATCGGCCCCCCGGCCGCCCAAAACATGCTCACCTATGATTGACAAACCGCTAGCACTGGTCTCCCTCAACATAAGAGGGCTGGGTAGGGCCTCGGCCAAACCCAAAGAAATCAAAGCTTGGCTGGCTTCGATCCAAGCTCCTCCTCAAATCACGCTCATCCAAGAGCACCACATAGGGAAGGACGACATCCAACACCCCGACAAAGGAAAAGGATTAGAATTCTGGAGAGGGAACTCTTTCTGGAATCATGCCATACCGCTCGGGCGCTCTCAGAGGAACAGAGTCGGAACTGCCATTTTCATAGATCGAACAACAACCCCGCTCATCAAGGATCACGTCATCCTAGTAGAGGGCAGAGTGCAATTCGTAACTCTACACGCACCTGATAATAAAGCGCTCACAATCATCAATGTGTACGCCTCCCAGACCTCCACCGAGAGAGCGCTCCTCTGGAAAAAAATAGCTCAAGCCGATTTCACATCGGACCACATTATCCTGGGCGATGACTTCAATCACCACGAAAACTCGGACCAGGAGAACATCCTTGGCTCAAGGAAAATGCACAGAAGAGAGGCCGTGGCTTGGCACCGAATGACCTTGAAGTACGGTCTCACGGATGCATGGCTCCTCGACAGCTTCCACAAACAATCAGAGAAAGCGTTCACGTATGACAATGGGAGAACAGGCAGACAATCGGCACTCTCAAGAATAGATAAATTCATGATTTCACAAACGATTGATGAGAGAGGAAGGAAAATTGAAGTCGCGGCCTCAATGAGGAAACTCACCGATCACTCGCCCGTATGCATAAAAATCTGGGGGAGTCTCGGCCCCGTTCAAAACACGCCGGGATACTTCGACGTCTCTCTACTGAGCGACGAACGAAGAAGGAAGGGCATGCTGGAAGCTTGGATCGGAAGAGATCCGCTCCCCACGATCGACCAGAACTGGGCGCCGAGGCTGGAAACAGCCACCGAGAGAACCACGCAATGCAACCGACGCCTATCCAAAGAGAGGAAGCGCGCTCAAGGCGCTCAGATAAGATCCTGCACGAAAAAAATCCTCTTAGCAGAAATCCAGCTGCAAACGAACCCCACGGACGAGGAAATAAGAGGAATTCTATCAGACTCGCAAAGCAAGCTCACGGAAGTGTTCCAAAACTCGGTCGAGCGAAACAGACACCTCTCAGCCTCCAACTGGCTCAGGTACGGGGACACGTGTTCAAAAGCTTTTCTCGACTTTCATCGCGCGAGAAACAAAAGGACCCTACTGAGGGAGCTAGAAACTGAGGGAGGTACTGTCTCCGGGCAGAACGACCTCACTCAGTACATTACGGAATTCTACACGAGGCTGTACTCCTCCGACGCAAGTACTCCAGGCACTGAGGAAGCCAAACAACGATGCTGGACAAGCGTCCCGACCAAGGTCTCGGGAGAAATCAATGAGACCTTGACTAGGCAGCTCACACTGAGCGAGATCCTCACGGCAATCAAGGCACTGCCCAAAGGCAAAGCCCCCGGAAACGACGGCCTACCCATGGAATTTTTCCATGAGTGTGCCGAGGAGACGGCCCTCGTCTTGTTGCAAGCTTTCACAACAATGCTCGGCAACGGGAGGGCCTCAGCCGAAATAAACAAAGGAGTGATAACGCTAATTCCTAAATCCGGCGACAGGGCAAAACTCAGCAATTGGAGGCCTATTACTCTACTAGGCAGTACCTACAAGGTCTTAGCAAAGGTACTAGCCGGAAGAATAAAGGCAGCCCTCACCCACATCATCCGGCCGAACCAAACCGGCTTCGTGGAGGGGAGGAGCATCATCGACAATACATTTATGGCCCAAGAAGCCCTAGATTGGGCAGAGGAGAGCGAGCAGGACCTAGTTTTACTCCTACTAGATTTCGAAAAGGCTTTTGACAGGATCGAATGGGGATTTTTGTTCTCAACCTTAGCCAAGCTGGGTTTCAACGAAACTTAGATCCGATGGGTCAAGACCCTCTACCTAGAGGCCTCCTCAGCTATAAAGGTCAATGGCACAACCGGGCCAACCTTCCAGCTGGCCCGCTCAATTAGGTAGGGCTGCCCTCTAGCGCCTTACCTGTTCATACTAGCCACGGACGTCCTGGGCCACATGCTTGCCGACCCAAGGTACAACATGGAAGGACTTACCCTCCCCAAGGGAGGACTGGTCAGGGACCAGACATTCGCTAACGACACAGCCTTGTACTTGCATGGGTCCCCCGCCAATCTGGACAGGGCATAGTACGTTCTTAACATTTTCTGCCAAGCGTCAGGGGCCAAGGTCAACTGGCACAAATCAGCCACGATTTGGGCCAGCAAGAACAAGAGGGACTGGCACTGGGGGGAAAACGTAGGTCTCAAATGGATCCCGGATGGGGAAGGCACCAGATACCTCGGAGTACAAGTGGGCTCCCACCTTCCGCCAAAGGCGAATTTTGAGAAGATGAAGCTATCCTTAAAAAACAAACTCATTAGCTAGAGCAACAACCGACTCTCTCTCGCGGGTAGAATACTGGTTGCAAACCAAGTCCTGCTAGCCTCAACGTGGTACTTAGCAGCATCCTGGAACCCCAATCCCAGGATGTGCTCCCAAATCAGGGGTATAGTAAGAAACTTCATTTGGGGAGGTCGTGATGCCCCAGCACGGGCCAAGGTAAAATGGGACACAATGGTGATGCCAACCTCTAGAGGGGGGCTGGGAATAATCAATCCCAGGGCTCAGTCGGAAGCACTCCTGGTTAAGCTCCTCACCAGAGGCCTCGCACCCGACGAAGAACCTTGGAAAGAACTTATCAAGCACAAGGCCGAGCAAACCAAGCTTCAAGTACACAGCAAAGGCCCCAACACAGCAGATATCAATTGGATCTTCGTAGCGAAGAAACTCAAAAAAACCCAGGGCTCAATGTGGAATAGCATACTAGGAGCCTGGCTGAAGGTTAGACCCGGCCTCATCAAGACGGACCCAACAAACAGCGCCGAAATACTTAGGCAACCTTTGTTCGGCAATCCTTCGATACTCAATGCCAACGGCTCCCCGCTAGGGATAAGCGGACTGAGAGAGGGCAACGCATTCGCTCACTCGGGCCACTCTCAAGTCAAGGATCTCCGAAAGAAAAGAAGCAAAGAATGGAAAAACCTCAACGACTTGTCAATGAGCCATCACCCTGCAAATAGGGACAGCCTGGCCATAATAACAGCAAGTATCCCCTGGAACCCAGAGGAGCTCAACAACAGAGTACAAGCAGGAGACTGGATAAGCAAACCAGACCCAAGCATGCGCACCTCCCCGGACTAGATCTATTATGTGCTCGAACCTTACCGAGGCACTGCCAAGGTCATAGAGTTTAAGAAGATCACGCCGAGCGGGATCATAAAAGCCAGAACGTACGCAACCATCACGCTTTCAACCAAAGGATACAGGCCGGTCAGAATTCTCTCCCAAGACAAACACGGCTCCACCTTGAAGGTAGCCAGAGACGCTCCCACACAAAGTAAGAACCCGCCAACCTACTGGATATTCGAAACGGGATTTATTCAGGAACTCCCGTGGGATCCAAGGGAGTGGCGCTGGCAAGCCACTCCTCCACTTGGAGACTCACCATTCTTCGGATACACTGCAAAAAGAGGATACAGGAACGCCCAGCCATCGACCCACACCCCGACAATAACCACCTTCATACAAGGGCTCAACCTCAGAAACTCAACGACTCCACAAGTAACCGCCAGAATATGGCACAACTCGCGTCCGAGAAAAGTCGGCACCCTCATCTGGATCACCCTCAATCAGGGACTGCCAATGGGGACGTGGCTGCAACACATGGGAATCCTCCCACACTGCAAAGTCTGCGAGTGCAATGCGGAGGAATCCCCCCAACACTGCCTGCTCGAATGTCACAGGGCGCTCGAAGCATGGGGAGCCTTCAAAAGAGTATGGGACAACTGGGGAGCTCCGGTGGAGCTCGACATCAATTGGCCCTTCATCCTCCTCGGGGAACCTGCACTGGAAAAGGAGGACGACCCTCCCGGACAATTCGCATACCATGTCGGCAGCTTCTCCTACCTAAGACAACCCTTGGACATACTCAGAAGCTTCATCTTGTACCACATCTGGACCGAAAGATGCAAAAAGCACTTTGGGGACCAACACTCCGTCAAAAGCATCCTCACTCAGGCCTGGGTGGCCACCATCGAGGTTGGCATGGCCACGTGGAAAGCTATCAAATCTCAGCATGATTCCAAGGAGCCTAGCACTCAGTCTAGTATTGAGCTTAGCTTTAGAAAAGAATGGCTCCATAGGAGCATTCTGGGCATGGACAATGCCACCATTCGGTGGCACTTCCTCCCTCCCATGTACTATTTGAATTCTCTTAATGATTGAAGGGGCTGCTGCCTCCCTCCCCGCATGGGGTTCACTCTCTCTCCAATTGAACAATGCACAAGCTCAAGTGATCTTTGTCAACCAAAATGACTTCATTGATAATCCTAGATGTTGTGGCACTTGTATCATCAATCTTTCACATGTTTCAATGTTTGCATGTGTTGTGCCTATTCAAGGTCTTCAACATTGCCAATTGCACCTAAGAACAAGGGGTTTCTCACATTGTTGCCTTGCCATTTACATTAAAAAGTATCTTAAGGCCAAAGAAAAATGATGAAAAAAAGAGGGTTCAGCTAATTCATAACATTGTGCACAACATTTTTAAATATGGAAGTGAGATGTGGATGAAGGTTGTACCAGAGAACGTGCTCTAAGGGGGGCGCATTCCCAAGCATACAAGTCCATAGATAGGTCGTCATGTCGTTATATGCTCGTCGGTACGAAATGACAGAATCGGCTCTGGCGGCCGATTCTGCCAAGTTGAGGGGGCCAGAAAACTTGCGGTACGAACATTTACGGACGAGAGTAATCGTCAGCCTTCGTCCATGGTTATCATCCCTGCGAAAGGAGCGAAGGAATGGTTAGGGTTTCATCCATGGACATTTTGTTCTCAGGAACGGAGAGGACGAGACGAGCTTCGAAGACGAAGGAAGGCACCGGCGATGTCGATCCAGGCCATCGCGCGCGCTGTGTGTTCTAGAGCTCGCCTTGCTTCTGTAAGAAATCTACTACACTCGGTCTCAGCATTCTTTCTCTCCTGTGCGCGCCTTTTTCTCCTTTTTAGTTTTAGAAAAGAAGACCCTACTTTGTTCCCCGAACTCAGACTTCAAAACGCTTTTTCTTTCTTGTGCTGGGTTTAGAAATCTGTTTTGCTGGTCTGATCCGAGCAATTTCGGGTGCAGGCTAGATGGATGCCGGAAGGGGGCGGACTGAACGGATGGCTTTCGGAACAAAAGCGCTGTATGAGCACCGTGTACGCCAAGCCCATCCTTGCGACCACTCAAGGTACTTTTATCTGTTCGTACTAGTTTTCCTTGAATGGATCCCACTGGTATGAGAGAAAATGTATAGTTACAGGTTTGGAGAGCTCTTCGGTTTCTGATCGCCTTTTTCTTGTGAAAAAGTGAGGTTGTTTGGTTCTTGCGCAACTTCCAGATCAAAAAAATTTGTCACGGGGTTTAGGGTTTTAGGGTTCGGTGCCGAAGCAAAGAGACCAGGTTTGTATGTGTGATACGGTTCCTGCGGTTGAGTTAGAATATGTCTCATATGGTTCTTTCCCACAACTGAGGGGCAGATCAGAGGTCTACTGCAGATTTCCAAACATTAGAATTTGCTTGTGAATATGCAGGCAAGCTGAAGGATGTGGAGGTGAAAGTTACCAACTTCGAACGTGAGGACAAAGGGATTGCAATTTTGGCAGGTGATATCTTTGATGTACCTATTCGGCCAGACATTGTGCATCGAGTGGTGCGATGGCAGCTTGCAAAACGTCGGGAGGTTAGAACTACTGCAAGAATAACTGGTCTTCCATTTGCCCATTTGAAAGGTCTTTTTTGTAATGATTTTCTGGCTGCGAGGATATTCCAATTTGGATTCTAGAAGTGGGAAACTTGCTTGATCAGGAATTCTTGCTTGCTTGAGGAATAGCTGATGGCTGTGGTGTAGTGACCTCCTGTTGCATTGAGGGGAACATAAAGTGTTGTGCATTTACATGCAGGGAAATCACTCAACAAAAGGCATAAGTCAAGTCAGGGGCACTGGAAAAAAACCTGGACCACAGAAGGGTAGTGGCCATGCTCGACATGGTTCTTTGCGTGGTCCACAGGCATGCTTCTTTACACTAGTCTGCTTTGTCTGCTTTTAGATGGCATAACCACTTCACAAAGGCCATTCAAATGGACACTCAGGTTTTTCTTAAAGCTTATATTTGCATGTAAAATCCCTGCAGATGGTGGGTTTTACCTCATCTGTTGAGATGTAACTGGATTGTACACTTTTTAACCATAGTCCTCAATGCACAGGAAGCAGGAATTTTGCTGTGTTACCATCTTCATATTCCCATTCTCTTTGGAATCATGTGCATTAACTGAGCAGGTTTTCTATTTCCGTCCCATCTTCAAGGACACACATGTCCTTTTAGTGTGACTGAAAAGAGGCATTATAGAGTCATGTCCAAAGGGTAAAAGGTCCCTTGCTACAAACTATAGATGGTTGCATACTCAGGGATCTCAAAGTTCTTTCAGATTTTTGTTAAAAATTTGAGTTTTGACTGAGGGAAATGTGGGTGCACAACAAACTCCTTGTCCTCTGAACAGGAAGTCAACTCATTC
>Ga0209208_10000272_pt1 | contig 62802 bp, 40 predicted proteins | sample S1TSphfallax_3_FD_187694 | JGI IMG/M metagenome (GOLD analysis project Ga0209208, IMG submission 187694) | Host-associated microbial communities from peat moss isolated from Minnesota, USA - S1T2_Fd - Sphagnum fallax MG (SPAdes) (version 2) | ecosystem: Host-associated > Plants > Peat moss >... | reverse complement strand
CCAGTTATGGATTTGATGCCTTATTATGTTGAAACTGGCCGACTCCTAATTGCCTAACTTTACAGATAACTTTGATGAACAAACAATACATACAAGTTATCCAAAGCAGCCATAAGTCCAATGCCCAAATGTGTAATAGCCTCATCGATATGTACGCCCAAGGTGGAAGAATGGAAGACGTTAGAGCTTTTTCATCAAATCAGACATAAAAGGGGGTGGACAAACCATTGTCACCTTTATGGGGTTGCTCAATAGATGTGCAGGTATATAGGTCAGATGCATCCATGGGGGCATTACCCTGATTGACATACATGTATAGCAAATGTGTGAGCACTGAGGATGCCTCGAAAGCACTCAACAAAATGCCCTGATGCGATGATGTGACCATATGGAGTGCTTTGATTCTTGGACATGCTGAATCTGTGCAAGGCTTTGGAAAGATTTCAATCAAGCAAATACAATATGAAAGCATGGAACCAGTCTCCTTCACTATTGTAGGGTGCTTAATGCATGTGCTAGTTGAGGGGCACTTGAATGCAGCATGCACTATATACAAATTGGCTGTGAGTCAGATATCTAGTTGGGTAACAGCCTTGTGGACATGTAGGCCATTTATATGGGAACACAGAGGATGCTTGGAAAATGTTCAAGATAATGAGCACAAGTTCCTCAGAATACCATATTTTGTGGACTTCTGAGCGACAGAGGACAGGCATAAGGTATTGGAACTTTATGCATGAAGGCAAGAAGGTGAAGGCAAGAAGAAGAATTGCAAACAGATGTTGTCACTAAATTTCTTTGAACTCTGAAATGCATGTGCCAGTCTAGCAGCATGTGATGATGGCAGGTATGTCCATCAACAGATCATTCAAAGTGGCCACATAATGCCATTGTGGATTAGTGATCTTGTTGACAAAGTATGTCAAAGGCAGGAGCATAGGCAATGCTTGCTAACTGCTCACTAGTCTTCCCACACACAATGCGGTTGCTTGAAATGCCATGGTTTCGGGATATGTGAAATGTGGTGGCAAGGGCAAAAGGCCTCAGCATTGCATCAAGATATGCATGTTCATGAAATCGTGGAGCTTCATTTGGTCAGTATTGTAGGAATTCCCAATGTGTGTGTGCTAATGTAGTAGACCAGCTTTTTGAGCAAGAAATCACTCAGGTTGAAACCTTGTGGAAAATAGCCTTTTTGACATCAAGGCCAAATATGAGAGTATCCATGCAAAGTGCAAATTCTGAAAAATTGCCAAAATTCACCACATTTGCCTACAACATGGAAGGGTGCTTAAGATTTTTCTACTTTCATATTTGGAATATCACCAAATTTGGCTAAATTCCTCTTATGGATGATCACCACTTGAGCACCATAAAAAAATTGAAGAAAAAAAACATTGTATGAGACTAACAAGATGAGAAACAGAAATATCAAATTTGTGTCATCATAAGATGTTAGGATGAAAGCTTAAACATCATGCAGATTTTGGCAACAACAATTCATGCCCCATTGGATTTTGCAATGTCAATATAAATTAAGAGGCTTTTAACTAAATACCAAGGCTTTCTTAGGTGTCGAAATGACCTTTTAGGAAAACATTAAGGATCACTGTTGTAAGGCCCACTTTAAACCCTAGAACCAATTTGGACTGATTTGAAACAAATTGAATCCTTGAGTTGGACTGTACCTTGGTCTCTAGCCTGATTCTTTGTTCTCCAAATTAGGAGCTCTCCTTTTAGCATCTGGCTTCTGGTTTGAACCAATTGATTTTCCCTCCAAAACAAAACAAGTGCCATGTAGGTTTAGCCTCCATTTGCCACATTTTGGTCTTGGACCCTTGTCTAAAGGTCTTGGGACAATTTTAATGCTTTCAACCAATAAGATTGCTTGAATTCATTTGTCCCTGGACCTTGGACCCTCATCTAAAGTCGCCCTTAGAGTAATCAACCTTAAGCATCCACCACCCATGTCCAGGTTCAGAGTGATTCCCCCACAAATATAGCTTTGCTGATGTACATGGAATGATATGTTTGTGGCATGTGAAATTCCTTGAAAATATTTTCATTTGTTGAGCTGCTCTAATAGTGTGTGTACGTGTGGGCTTGAAACTGTGGTGGTGGGACTGTTCTTTTTTCAATATTGTGATGTAGCTGAAGTGGTGACCACTCACAAGAAATTTCGCCAAATTTTGTTATAAACTAGATATAAAAGCAAACATGTATAACAATTTTGTTGTAAAATCCTTTTTTACTCCAAGCATTGTGTGCTGCACATGTCCCTTCACTACAAGAGAATGTGGTTTTTCTCACACAAAATGTCAGTGCTCATCACACATTTGTGAGATAAACTTTGTGGTTCCATTCATTACAATGTAAAATATGTGGTGTTTATTGTGACATATATTATATTAAAATGGTAATTTGACATTAGGTTATGGGTGAATATTGCAATTGCTTGTCCTGGTTAACCTGTAACATCATGGCAGACGAATTGGGTGTGCTTTTTAATTCATTTTTGAATTCTCTGACCTTTAGGTCCTAAGGACATTTTTTAAAAAAATCTATTGTTCCTGTCAAGTTTGAACCATGCAATTAATGAAGCAGAATTAATATCTAGGTCATTAGGATATATCCTAGTGTTTAAGATAATAATACCCTTTATTGTATTTGCTGGTATCATCACTTTGTGATACAGGACTGATACTGGTATATAGGGTTCTCAAAAAAACTTATACCATATGCATGCATGCACTTGAATATTGAATGATTCTTCACTGAAAGTTAAGTAGCTGAATATTTCAGAGGAATTGGAATGTGCCTTTGGTGTTGTTGGAAAGATCTTGATGAGCAGGATTTAATGGAATTTATCTGGTAAGATCTGGATTCGGAATATGGGAGATATTAATTTTGAAATCATTTCTGCTGCTGAAAATTCAAATAAATTCCAAAAAACCAGGTTTTGGAAGGAAAAATCAGTTGAGGACGTGGTAACACTTGGGCCAACAGCACAGGCCACACTAGTATGGTATGATATATACAATTGAATAATATGGAATGGGTATGTAATGGGTATCAACATATATGTTATGAACTGTGATATCAACAGGTATATGTAGTCACTCTAATATCATTAATGCCCCCATTGATGATGCACTTTTGACATAATCATAAACCAGATCAGCCATTGAATGCTGACATCTGCTCACACTCACATTGCAGGAGAAGCATGGCTTCCTGCCCTATGACCGAACATCACCTATGAACGAACATTTTATTAATATCTTCCTCATCTCTTCTTCATTTTGAGTGATTTAAAACCTTATGGGAGCGCTAACTTGAGCTCTCCAATTCGTCTTTGAACAGCAGAGACAAAGGAGTAATTATAGAAGAGCAAGAAGAATATTAAGTTTTTCCAAGTTATAAAACGAGTTTTTCTTCTCTTTTCTTCTCTTCTACCCCTCTTACTTTCAATGCTCATAACTTTCTCATTTCTTGTTCAATTTAAGTGATTTAAAGTGCTATAAGAGTGCAACCTTATGATCTACAAATCATCTTTCAAACATAAAGGCAATAAAGCTACTTTCAACGATGTTTTTCGGTGTTCGGTAATAGTCTTCCAAATGTTAGGTGGTTTTTCGTTTCCATCATTTGAACCCCCTTACTTTGGAGGCTCACAATTGACTCAATTTTTCATCGTTTTCAAAGATTCAACTTTATGTGGGTGTGTAAATAGTAGGACTACAATTCCTCCTTGAGGATGAAATTCAAAAGTGCACTACCAAAAAAAATAAAATTTGATATGGGGGGGGGTGGTTGTATAACAATGTTATTTTTTGGCAAAATTTCATCAAGTGGCGAGTTCTAGGAAGGTCGTTCTCAATCCCTTTGTTAAATCCAAAGATTTAACTTCAATTGATTCGCCACATTTCGAACTATCGAATCTAGGGCTAACCATCATCTCGATTGCCCTAATGGACAACATTGTAAATAGGGCGAAGTCATGCTATCAAAGCTCATGTCACTTTTATTCATTCTTTTCCATGTTGATAGTTGGCCACTTGAGATCTTGTTCCATTGCTTCCTTTTCTCCAATTTCTTGAATTTTGTAACCATCCTTCCCACTACTCCATAACCCTAAATCAATGCCATTCTTTAACCTTCCATTAATTTGTATTGCATTTTTAATGTGTTGATTAACTTGGAGTTTGTCAATCCATCATTTTGTAGGTCAATAGTAATTATATGAAATCATGATATGGTTTAGGGATAATGGCATTAAAAGCAAATGCATTTGAAGTGTCACAACCCTAAATTTGGGCTTGTGACCAAAACAAGGGTTGGCAAAGGGCCAAAATTGAAACTTGGGAATTACATTTCATACTTTTAAGAATGTATGAAACTTTAAGAGAATGAACCCCCATAGTCCCAAGTGAACTCCCATTTTGGGAGTTGGAGTCCCAATAGACTCGCAAATCTTCAAAAGGCGATTGTAAGGGTCAAAACTCATTGGATTGAAAAGTTTTTTATACCATTAAAAAATTCTTAGAATGAAGATGTCTGAAATGGGCTTTCGTGACCCATTTGGGCACTTAAAACATAAGTTATGGCAAAAACAAAAGGGGGTTAAAAGTTAAATTGCCAATTTGACTACCGATTAATAAAAGTCAAAAATCGCCCTAATTTTCTTGCGTGCAGGTGGCGTGCCACATATTGTTGGAAAAATTTCGATGAGGGCTACAACTTTACTTCAGACTTCATCTCAATCAGAGGTTTGAACACAAAGTTACAGGCTTCCAAAATCATGGGAGTCCCAATTTCAAGAATTTCAAGACTCCAACTTATGAGTCTCGGGACAAAATGACATTTGGGTGTTGGCCCCGTGGTAGGCACATAAATATTATAAGGGGGAAGGTGGTGGCTTCCCCCAAGTTCGAGCCATGGTGAGTCTTGTGAGTTTGTGTTTACTTGTGGTTCATCCGTGCATCAAAAGTGTTCCAACTATGCATTAACCAACTTGTTGTTTGGTTTGTGCAGGTTTGTGTGAGTAATTGAATTGCTTGTCACTCTTCTTAGTTCCCATCCCGGAATTTCAACATGCCCCTTTACCCCAAAATGCTGCAAGCTAGGGAACGTGCCCCAACTCCTTACCCTTTTATTATTTTCACCTTTTGGATTTGTAATTGAATCCATCAAAGAGTTTGGGGGTGCATCATGAAGGGAATAAGCGTTCTCCAAGGTTTACTTCAAGTTTTGATTTTCTTAACCAACATTGAAAAACTTAAGAAGTTTGGCTTAATTGCATTAAAATACAAATGGAAGCCATTACAAAAGCATAAGTGATGGAGCTTAAGAAGTCCATTGCAACATTAAAGTTTGTGAAAATTGTAATAAATTCCATCTTTGTAACTAAATCTTTGCCCTATTTTTTAAACTTCTTTGCCTTCTTTTCTAAACTTTGCATTTGTTAGATTATTTTTTTGTTCTCCTGATTTTTTGCATTGTTGCTCAAATTTGCATCAAATTTGCTTCTTTGCAAGGTCAAATTTGGGGTTTAATAAGTCAAGATTTAAGTTTGACATTTTTTTAGGTACATAAACTTAAAAGTTCCTATAATGTTTATCAACTTCTTCTTTGTGTTTTTTATTTTCTAAACATTTTGAACTCCTTCACCATGAACCTTTTATAGCCACCCTAGGGTTTTAGGTATAAGTTTTTTTTTAGTGCCCAAGGTCCAGTGCTAGCAAACATAACTTCATCATCTAAAAAGTCCCATGATGTATATAGTCCATTTTCACCTACATCGTCTTGTGATCTTGCTGAACCCTATGTTAATGTTAATATTTTTTCTTCAAAGCCAATACTAGAAAATCTTAAAAGGAAGCATAAGAAGAGGGAGTGGGAGTTAAATCATGTTTTCTAGGAAATGTGGGCTCCAAAATTATTATGGGCAGAGGCTATAATTGGGTGTGATGGGAAGTTGATGATGGTTCAATGGAAGGTGTGTAATGAGATCAGGGGTCAAGAAAAAATTGTTGGTGCCAAAATTCAACAATTTGCAAAAACATGCAAGAAGGCAAAAGTGCAAAGTTCCATGTCTCAAATGTGCTAAGGGGAAATATTTCATGTTAATAGACAATAAACATGCCAAAAACAAGTGGTTGTGGGTTAGTAAGGGTTAAAACACCATTGTTAAGATGGTGTGTGTTGGGGGAGTTGTTATAGACAATAAGTGCAAATTCATTCAATTTGTTGTTATTTTTTGGATCTTGAAGCTTGGTTGACCATTCATAGATTTTGAAAAAATGAAGGAGTTGTTTGAGTTTTCTAAGGTGAAAAACACACCTTATAAGCATTGGTTTAATTCCACTAATTAGCAAATGGTTGAAACCATGCACCAAATTATTAGTAGACCCACTAATACCATTGAAGTGGTCATGGGCTCAACATGTATTATGCCTTTTTTAAAGGTAGTGCATGTCGCAACCCTACTTTGGCCAAGTGTGGGGGTGAAGCCCAACACTTGGAAAAAGTGAGGATTTGGAGTCCTCCGGGACTCCCGAATGTTCAGGGTTCGACAGCAAGGCCCAAAACACCTCGCATTGAGGTGTTATTGGTGTCGTTGAAAAATTCTTGAAGCGTAGATATCGAAAATGGCCTCGCATTGGCCATTTGAACATTTGTCGCCCAAGTTATGGGCAAAAGAAGGGCCGGGAGTCAAACTGGCAGTTTGACTCCCGACCACTAAAAGTCGGGAATCGACCTCTTCCCGACCTCCGAATTGAGAGTGCGATAGGTCGTTGGAAAGATCTCGATGAGGGCTATAAGTTTGGTTCAGACCTCGTTGCGATCAGACCTAGAAGTCGGGAGTTATGAGCTCCCAAAGTCCCGGGACTCCACCCGGGACAGTTTCGGGACAATTTCGGGACTCCAACTTGGGAGTCCCGGGAAAAAGAGCCATTTGGATGTAGTCTCGACGGGGCGTCGCAGAGAATACTATATGGGGGAAGGTGGTGGCTTCCCCTGAGTCCGGGCCGTGATGTGTCTTGTGGTCCAAAGTGCCCGTGGCTTGTCCCAACACCCAAGGGTGTCCCAGAATGTGAACTAACCACGTGGGTGGTTTGTTTTGATGCAGATTCAAGCTTGATCTACTAGTCCCTCTTCCTAGTCTAATCCCTGGGCTCCCAATTCGACCCTCTACCCCTTTCTAGAGTTGGAAGCCGGGAGCGCCTTCCGAGTCCCAACTTTCCGCAACTACACTTTGGTGAACCCTCAAGTGGGTTCACCCCGGGACTTGGGAGTGCGTCAGTGCATGTGCTCATAAAGTTTACACAATCGAAGGATAGTTTTGTGTGTGATTTTGTTGCATCTATGATGATGTGCTGTGTTGAATTTTACAACATGTACATGTTCACCTAGAAAAAAAATATACCAAGAAGGGGTTCAACCCTTCTTGGATTTGCAATAATGTAATAATGACCAACTTTTGATTGGTTGGTGGATTGATCCTGCAACAAACATTCAATATGCCATATTTTTCTTCATGGGTAAGCATTATCAGTAGTACAAAAAGTGCCCACTTATTGAAATCATTAACCAAGTTACATGAGATGGTTAGATAGTGGGTTTTGAGGCAATGAAAGTTGCATGTTCACATTCTATCAGTCTTTAATTGTTGAGTTTGAGTGACAATTTCCAAACCATGATTTGATGAATGTAGTAGGCATCATCTATCTTCATGATGACGAAATGTTTTAAAGGCACTTGGCTTTATTGAAGGTTGAATTTTGTTTTGAAAAGTTCATTGGCCTAGAAAGTGAGCAAATGAAAATCCCTACTCTTCTTGATGAGGGGAGACTTGATGTTTCAGCTTTTTTTTTCAAAATTATTATGAAGAGCAACCATGTTGCTACATTGGAACCTCCATTACCATGCAACCATGTCATTGGGCTTGGTCCAAAATTGAATCTAGTAGCCTTTTACATCACTAACTTTCAAAGTATTTTGCATTGGTGGAGGTTGTGATGGTTATAGTTTTAGGGAGTGTCGAAGACAAATGTTGCTTCTCCACCTTATCTTTCATGAAATCAAAGTTATAGAAGTGATTAAGAACACACCTTGATTTGGTTGTGAGGATGTTTACACAAGACCATTACACTTTGGATACATTTCCTTTTGGAAATGCCAAATAACAAGTTAAGGTATGTAGTTGATTGTTAGATTTTTGGTAGTTGCAATGTGTAGTTTGTGGTGACTATTTTCCTAGTTTTTCATATTTTCCATTGTAGCATCAATTTGTAGTCGCATGAGGTTGCTATCGTTTGTTGGCAGTTGGGACACCTTAATTTGGTGTTTGATGTATGCCAATTTTTGGCAACATTCATAACCCTAAAAAAATCCAAAGGTTTGCTTTCTCTGCCACTTTTATTTTCCTTCTTGAAACTATTTTATCAAAGTTCCTTATTTTGGTTATGTTTTTGGGTTGTTGTTAAATTTGGGTTTAGTCCATTGTTGTTTTGCAATTTGGATTACATTTTGTATTGTTCTACATATTAATGTGGGCATGTAGTTTTGGTTCTAATATGTGTGGCTTGTGTAGGATTGAATTAGGTTGCAATGGACAAGATCCAAAAGGATTGAAGTTCCCCCCCCCCCCCCTAATCCATCGTGCTTTTATGGTCTTGTTTTCTTGGTTTTGTTTATTTGTTTTCTCTGAGGCTACATTCTGACTTATTTTTCGTTTTGGGTTTTATTGTTGAAGTCTTATTTCCAAATTAACTGGATCACCATTTGATGTAAATAAATCTAGAAATGTTCGTCAAATTATGAGCGTTTCAAAATAGTGGACCACCACATAAACCAACAATGAAAAAATGGTTTTGCCAATTGAGATTATCATTTGTTATCTTGCATTATCGTTCATATTCAACCATATAAATGCATAAATATTTGCAAATTACCTCCACAAAATCCATCCTCATTGGTGCCACATACCATTTGCATTTCCAAGTTGCCACCTCTACCTCCCTATCATATTTGTTGTAGCTGTCCAATAGACCTTGGGATACTAGTGTATAATGGTATCAAGAGGTATATTTGAATATTTGATATTAGCTTGATGTGCTATTTAATACCATTGTTATACCATTGTCACCTAAAAGAAAGGGCTACTTAATGTTAATGTTGCTTCTGCTGTTAAGAAGATAATGAAGAAATACAATTTGGAGAATCTATGCATTAATACAAAATAATAGATAATAATGTCAAAGTCAATAACCTTTAATCTACCTTAATCACAAAATGAAGGACCAAGAGGAATTAAGTCTCTCCAACTTCACTCTTTTGAGCCCAACTAGTCTATCATGGAAATTCCACCAACAACTCCCAATCTTTCAAAATGAAACAACCCCCCTTCCCCCCAAATACCACATATAACTTCAAGGAAGCTAGAAAAAAAGGAAAACAAAAACTCAAATGCCTTTTTGGCATAAAGTCTTGATAAACCTCTAGTTGTCTAATCTCCCATTATTCCTTTTTCAAAGCTCGCACAATTGGGGGTACTCCTTCCTATGAACACTAGAACTTATTGCATCTTGAAACAAATGACAATACTCACCCCCCACAAACCCAATTACCATGTAAACTACTTTTGAAACCCCTCAAACATTCATCATTTTCCCCATTTGGTCCTTACATTGTCCATTTAACTTGTTTAATCTCCAAAGAAAGGTTAATATGTAGCGAAAAAGAAACACAATCCTCTATTGAAAGGCTCAAACAATAGTAAGGGCGTTCATCCCTCACCACAACTACTAACAGATTGCATTTTCCAGATTCAAAAACTTAGGCACACATACACAGCCTTCTTTCCTTCTCCAAATTCAAAGTCTTAGCTAGCAGAAAACTTAGCTTCTCCAAATTAGAAGCTCCGCCTTATATTTGCCATGCATCATCTTCTATTATGCCTCCTGTCCAAATACAACACAACACTCCACGCTGATCAACACTGAACACTGCTCATTCCATGAAGAATACAAAACAAAGCTCATCGCTTGCAAACAAGAAATAACACAGGAAAATAGAAAATACACATCAGAAAGATAGAAGTGCCCTCAAAGCCTCATGATGACCAAGTGTCCATTATTTTGGCACTTTCTGCCATGCAGCTCTTCATCCATTAGGTCATTTGCATCCTCCAGATGCTCATTTGGCCTTTGTTTACACTGAGAAACGCATACACATTTTTTTGTCACACCATTACTAATACCAGGGCTTGACATATATTATACCAGACCAACACTAGGATTTAGTTTATCTTTTACAAAACATCAATCAAACCTTGCACAAAGCCACAAAGGCCGTCATAGGGACGCTTGAACAGAGCTCATTAAGGGGTATTTAATTGCTTCTGCATCTTCGATTTGAACTTTCTGTCTTGTTAAGCTGTTAATTAATATTTTTTCTATATTTTATAATAAACCAAGAGCAGTTTACTAAACTGTTGAAAATCAGCATGCAAGTTGCTGTGTATTTCTGCTATTTAAAAGACTAATACTGAGTTGATGCCTAGTAAACTGTTGATAATTAACATGGATGCGACTGTGTTTTAATTTGGTATCGATGGCCCTTTTAGCATTAAGTTTTGTACTTCATTGCTACTGTTTTGATTGTTTTGGTTTTTCTCTCGTCTGTTTACATTTGCCTTGTACTTATTGTGGACAGGGTTTACTCTTATGCACAGAGCATGTACCAAACTATTCATTGGTATGCTTGCTGCTGTGTATTTTTCTGCTTACCACACTACTGTGGAGAGCAGTAAATTACTAAACTATTGTCTACACAAGTAATTCCGTGGGGGACAGGTAGTTGCTACCTACTTCCATGTGTGTGAGAGAGAGAGTTAGGATGTGATTATTATTCAAAATGGCGAAATTTAAGTTCTTTTTGGATTTCAAATTTTGAAAAAAAATTTAAAAGAAAAGCGCTGATCCTACATCAAGTTCAATTGGGTAACGAAAACAGGGAAGGATGCTTGTACTTTTTTACTTATATATAATTTAATAGCCAAATCTGGCTAAATGGTCTTATCGATGATTGTCACTTCCACTACATCACAAAATTGAAAAACAGAACACTGTAGGTAGGATCAAGAAGGGGAAGCTCCATCCCTCTTGAAACACTTCTGTCCTATACTAAGTTTTGCAGCTGGTCTAGAATAAGCTAATTATAAGCTTGCAACCCTTGTGCTGTTGCTAGAAGCTTGCTTAGTGACAACTAAACGCCCCCAATTATCAGATGCATGGGAGCGAGGGTAAGCGAGAGAGAACCCCCAAAAAGTGGGAATCTCACCTTGCATCCTTGTAAAATAGAAACATGCAACAATTTTGCAGGGGATGGGGCAGATCCCAAGACCATCGTCAGCTGTCAAGAGTTACGTGACGGGTTTGAAGTTCGTGCCTTGACGCCGACAAAAATTGGGACTGTGGAAGAAGGCATTCATGAGCATATTGGCGGTGAGGCGAAACTTCCGGCTCTCATGAAAACGCTTTGATGTTCTTTTCGTCAACTCCGAAGCATGTGCTTCTCGCCGATCCCTTCCTATTTCACGGAATATGTGGGGGATCTCGTGCTTTTGGGAAGCGTAATGAGACCCTCAATTGACTCTGATACGAGTCACCAACCCACCTACTTGATCGCCACTCGTCTGACCTTATCAAATGGGAAGGTCACCAGATTCCAGCTGCTGTCAGGGAATTACTGCGTGTACCTGGGGCTCCGCCCTCGATGCTCGCACAGTAATTCTCTGATAGCAGGGCCTTACCCTACACAAAATACCCCCTAAACAGTATTTTTTTGGGGTTAATTTTGTGATGTACAGAAGATTTAGCCAAATTTGGTGGTATTAAAAAATATGAAAATACATAATTGTAAGCACCTTTTCATATTATAGGAATATTGCTCGAAAATATAATTTTTCTTTTTATTGGATTTGTAAAAAGACAGGGAATTTGTGAGAAAATATAAATCCTTTGTCAAATTCTTTTTCACAGAATGAGAAAAATTTCCCCCAAAAAAGATCACTGCCCCTATGAGCTTTACCCAGAGCTTATTTTATAGATTGTTTTGTGGTTTTGTGCATTGTGCAGTTTGTCCTCCCCCATGAATACTTGTTTAAGGACCCTTTATCCTTGGCAGGTCAAGTGTTGATTGTGGAGGGAGGGCCTGCGAGGTCTGGTACACATCTTGATTTGGCTTGATTTGGACTCAGAGGATGCTGACAACACCTGGATGGCAAGTTCTACATCTTTCAAGATTTGCACAATGGGCATATGGATTTTGAACCATGGTTAGTTCAGGTAGTCCTAAGAAGACTTGACCATTGTGCCTTGCAATAAGACTAAAAAGAGGCAGACAATTATGTGTATGCAAAACCCAAGTGTAGGGGCAGTCCCTAAATGTGGGGCCTAGGAAGGCTAGAAGGAGGAGGGTTTATGATCCATGAACCTGAAGAGTAAAACAAATAAATAAACAAAGAAAGAAAAAACACCCAGCAAGGGAACAAGAGAAGAAAAAAGAAAAGATCAAAGTCCAAACAAAAGATCACACCCGAAAGTGCAGAATGCACGATGGGGAGCCCTAACAGGAGAAAACACGAAACCTAGGACCTAAACCCATCGCTGGTAAGATGAAGCAAGTCATGCAAGGCGATGGGCGAGCCTAGCCTAGAGGAGGCCTCTCCTGCTGCCACAATTCCCCCAAGCAACATAGTGGCGGCCTGGACTCTCTGAAGAGCCACTGACACCAAGGTTCACGCTGTAAGAGGGTGGAACTTGGAAACACTCTTTTGGGACAGGTACGTTATATTTGGATGTGTTTTAGATAACTCATCTTTTATTTGTCCTACCGATGAATTCCATATGCCGGTTGTCTTTATGACTTAAATGGAACCTAATTAAGTTCAACTATGCAATTATGGAGCAACTCTATTATTGAAAGCTACTATAGGGGGTTACTTGAGATCCGCTCAAACATGAATTTAGTAGTTCTGGCTCTTTCGAAATTCATAAACTGTAGTCCACTTTCTGCAAAGGTTTAAAGAGCTCCCGTACCTGTCAGCTTAGAAAAAAACCTAATTGCAGGGTTTTGTAGAGTTCTTTATTCTGTTGTCATTAATGCCACAATTACAAGCAGTCTCAAAATGAGGGTGTGTGTAATTCATGTATATCATTCCTTAAAAGTTTGCAACATTTGATTGTCAGAATGTTCAGGCTCAGCAATCTAGCACATTAGTAGGCTAGGTGATAGCTTTATTTAAGTTGTAACCCAATAGCCTTGTGGATAGGAGGACTCCTGTGGGAGCCAACGAACAGCCATAAGTACACCTTGAGGGATGGATGGTAATTGGACAGAAAACACTTTCCATAAGTGTTCAAATTCTCTGCTGACCACAGTGCTTAGTCGAGTTTCTGGTTTTACCAATGTAGGTCTAGTAGGAGGAAATTACCTGTTGTTGGTGTGTTAGAGCATCTCGAGGGGTGCTCAGTATTTTCCTGCACACTAAACTTAGATGAAAAAATGTCCACATATGCCGGTCTGGCTCAGTATAATTCCACAGTAACCGTGTGCACCTGCAGAAGAGAGTGTAGTAAATGTGATCTCACTGGTGGTCAGTGTTTCTGATTGGCCCATCATCATGATTGGTCCAGGTGGTTTGCTATTAGTGGTCCCCCACCATTGTGCTGTCCCAATTTCAGTTTCAGGCGTGGGGTTGCAAGGTGCAACAAAATAAACAACAACTAAACTTGGATGTGAAAAATATATGTGCAGGGTCAGGAACTGAGCAATGCTCGCATCTCCACTGGTGCTCAGTATGTGACTCGAGACAGTAAAACTTGTTGTCAAAAAGTTAAAATGTGCTGGTTTAGCTCAGGAAATTGGTTTTTTTGCACCAAATTCGTGCAGCTTGCCTTGGCTGGTAAAAGGCGCAACACAGTTGTGCACCTCCAAAAAAGAGTAATAAATTGGACCTGACTGCGGCTCCGTATTTCTGATTGGTCGATCATAATGATTGGTCCAGGTGGTTTGCTATTAGTAGTTCCCACATATATGCAGTTCCAGTTACAGTTACAGTTTTATTGGTGGAGTTGCCAAAAACAAAACAGCTATACTTAGACATTTAATTTTATTATCCAGAGTAACATACTGAGCGCCGGTGGAGATGCTCTTAGGGGCATATGTTCAGGTATCAGCTGCCCTACTTACAGGGTATATGATTTTACGGAAACTTCAGATGTCCATGTGCCCCAGCACCAAATTTGCGCCAGGCCTTTCAAAGCTAAGGGTTTCGATTCACATTTCTTTTGTCATAACACACCTTTTCTCACATGGCTCTCAACAAGAATTAGTAAACTTGTTGTAACCAAAAATTGGGGGTGTATGTTAATTGTTGCTAACAATAGTGTTGTGCAACCTCCAGAAACAAACCATACAGACTGCTGCATAATTTTTATTCACATGATCCTTGAAACATAGTTTTTAGTGATCAACCCCACACTATCACAACCACAACATAACTATATTCTAAGAACAAACACCATTTTTTATGAACCTTGATGGCACTTGATTGGAGAATTTGGATTAGACTCTCCTTGTTCACCATTCTTGTCCAATCAACACATATCATCTCATGATTCAATAATTCAAAAACTCAACATATCAAAACCTTGTTCCCTTGACAATGAAAATCCTTCTCACCCAAAGCACCATAGTTTCCCTTTCTTCATGATCCAACCGAGAATCCAACTTCCAACCCAAAATCCGTAGACATGGACATGTTAGACAACATTAGACTTTGTTATTCTTTCCAATTTCTTCGATTTTGAGTCAAAGAAAACAAAAACATAACTCCTACATTTTTATTTTATGGTTTGGAGTCTATTGTCCCTATGCAATGGATAAGAGTTCTTGGATACACATAAAATGTCTTCGTGTATAAACAAAATCACACACATAAAAACTTCAGAAAATGGACTTAACTTTTTTGAAGTTTTGCCTAGAGCTCCTCCGTTTAAATCCTCTTCCAAGCTTCTTATTGCAATCCTCCATCACAGTTCCTTTACACAACACTTCCACAAAAATCTTGTTAGCCAACACACTAGACTCAACAACAAACCAAACATATTAAAAGATCCAACAAGTAAAGCCTTTTTTCCTACTAGTTGCCATTGTTGTAACTTTTCAAGAACAAACAACCAAAAGGTGAAAATCACATCCCATGCAAAAAGGCATAAAAAATAAAACCTTGAAGATGTCCTAGATTTTATAGGACATGCCTTTAAGTCACATTGTAATGAATGTTTAGCATGGGTGAGGGCTTGAGAGTAAGGATAATTAACTAGAGGTACCCTTAAGTGATTGCTTAATTGGTGTTTATTTTTAGAATATTATAAATATATAAATATAAATATAAATTTCAAAAATAAAAAATTTCAAGTTTTTCCAAAAAAATTTAATTAATATTTTTATTTTAAAATTATGGAATATGAAATAATGATTTCAACTATGTTGGTACATATTAACATGGATGCACCATTAATGAGCACTTCTAGCATGGGCAACATATTTTTTTGTCATGTACTCCAAATTTGACCATTTGCTTGTAATGTTTCATATTGAATTGCAAGTTACTTGTAATTATGATCAATGACAAGTTGTTATGTTTGAGAGAAAAAATATACACAAAGACATTGCAAATTCAAAAAAAATCAATAGGGGAATCCAAGTTCATATTTGGCCAATGTCAATATTAACATATTGTTGTCGATATTCCATTTGCAAATTCACATAAACCACCTATTGATACCATATTGATACCAACAATTTAAGATCTTTAATAGTCAAAAACCCTACCTAACATCAAAGTACAATAAACCCCTTTTATATTCATGCCTTTGGTGACCATTTTTTTTGGTCACACTAATGAATTGTGATTCAAAATGTATAGTCACATTCCATACAAACCTTTACAAGATTGTGAATATAGGCAAAAAACCTTGCAAAATAAAGGTGTCAACAATTGTTTAAATTTCTTACATGGCTTATTTTAACTTTTACTATGCATTATTAGACTTGAAGAAGGTTGTGATTTATGTTAATTTTAATGTGACGATCTACATTGAGTTTGAACTCCTTGTGTATCTTGTCAAATAGATTTTTTTAACTTGATTTTTTTTTTCTTGGCAAGGTCACATATCTTTGGCTTGTTTATAATAGAAAGTTGTTGTCTCTTTCTTTTTATTTCAATTGGATTCATTGTTGTTAGTTTGCACAATTTGAGCACAAAACAATTTACAAAACCTTAATATTTACCCTAAATTTTTTTCATCATAGTCACATTTATTAAGAAAGCTTTGCTAATGTTTTGTGTTATTAACGAGTGTGATAGTGAATCAAAAGAATGATGTTTCTTACTAAAACAGATAATTACCAAAAAAATGTGTGACACAAACAAAAATGTGACAAAAATGGGGGTGATTATAAAGGGTTTTATTATAATTTGCTATTACTACCTTTAGGTATCAAAAAACACCATCCTAGATAAACATTGGTTTCCATTAACTAGCTACAAACAATGCACTAGCCCTTACCTATGTGCAAACCATTAACATGCTTCTCCTTATCTAAGAGCCACCTATGATCCAAACTACTTACCTTTAGGGCCTATACATGATAGGTAAAGGATAGGTCAAGCCAAAACCAAAAGGTAACTCAGTTGGGGTTCATCCACAATTGATGCACAAGAGGCTTCTAGTCAAAGGATATTGATTCAATCTAATGGATTGTAAATTGGTTGTAAATTTGGAATGGAAATTGGTAGAAAGTAGGGTAGAAAAGTGCTGGACACTATAATACATTCAAAAGTTTTTGAAAGTGATTAAGGTAGAGCAACCCATGAATGATCATTTAAGCACTCAAGGCAAGCTAGATCCAAGGGGAGGGTTCTATTCTTTTGGTCTTCAAACAAAACTTGAACCCCTCCTATTGGTGCATATGGTGCACCAAAATCATCAAAAGCAAGTTAAAATTGAGAAAGTTACAACCCCCCAAAGCAGAGGGGGTCAATAACTCAAAAAGAAAACCATAAAACATTACAAAGCCTAAATCTGATCACCCAAAAAATTCCTTGTATCTTGCTATGTTACTATTAGAGTTCAAAATGGGCAAAAGGTGGTGCTCCTATAACACTTTAAATCATCTAAAATGAACAAGAAATGAGAAAGTTAGAAGCTTTGAAAGTAGGAGGGGTCCAAAGAGAAGAAAAAAAGGAAAAAAACATGTTTTGTGAGTTGGAAAGCTTATTTTTCTTCTTGTTATTTTTTCGTTTGCACTTTAAAAATTATTTCTAGAGCTTGCAGTAGCAATCCCATAACATTTTAAATGACTCAAAATGAAGCACAGATGATGAAGATCTAAAGAAGTGATCGGTGATGGGCAGTTCTACCCTAAGGACTATGAAGGGGTGAGAAAGTTGAAACAGTGGAGAGCTTAGTTGAAAGGTTCCTTGTATCCTGTCATACTTGCCATAACTAATAAATACCCATGGACTGTTTAAAGTCTTCCCAGGGTTGTCTAACTTGTGATAGTCATTACCACAAGCTAGACATCAACTTCCAATTATTCAATTGGAAGTTAGGATGGTGTAATCTAGTGAAAGAATACCTAGACAATCCGTGGGAGCAAGTTACGACATGTTGATTCACACCATAATGGTCAGAAATTACATATGTGAGTCATTGGCTGGCAAAGGGATGGGGATTTAAGACCTACAGTTTTTTGGAGTCTTGCATTTGTTGTGCAGCTGTCACAAATCTCACATGTTGTTTGTAGACATTATTTCTTTATGCTTTTTGCATCAGTGAACTGCTTTCTGCGAGTTAGACTTGTTTTCACAGCCCCTCTGCTTCAAAACTCAAAGCACTAGGGCACAAATCTGCACTGTCACAGGAGCAATCCAATTCTCTTGTGCGCAATTTGTCTGCACAATCTCAAGTGGACAATACTGTCAGTATGCAAGCATGCAACACTTTTTGCACGCAGGAGAGCTGAGAAAAATGGGCAATGTATTTCTGAAAATCTTGGTCCAATTCATGGGCCTCAAAGGACATCGGCTTTCTGCGACAATCTCATTCTCTTGTGATCAGACTCATCTGTGGGTCTAAAATTTCCCAGCCATATTGAAGGTTTCTTAAATACATTCACATTTACTTATTGGTTTGCAGAAGATGCTGTTGTACTCAGTAGTATTACAAACTTGTTTAGTACCACAAAAACACTACTAACCAAATGTGTGATTATAATGATGTTTCCTTGTAAGATGATATCTGAATGTACTAGGAAGCAAATTGAATATTAGCAATGATGAATTATGGATTTACTTGTTGTCATGGATCATACTTACCTGCAAATATTGTCAACGAACTTTACATGGAACATTACTAGGTTTATAATACTTTTTAGAAGAAAAATGACAACCATTGAAATGGTACTTTAGATGCAATTCTTGCTCATGAGAACATGGTTTGTGCCCATTACTAGCATTTCCCAAGGTATGCATAAATGGACAAGACAAAGGCCAATATCAATACTATGAACTAGCTCTGGTTATAGGAGCAACAGATATCTCCTTATTCACCAAGCTAGGCACACCTTGACAATAATCCTTTCCATTGTCAACTCAATTGAAAACTGCCAAAGCATTTGTGAAATTTTTGGGAACTCATCTTAGTGAGAAATGACTTTCCTATCTGGTTCAGATCAAAGGCAAAGCAAGGGCAATTAGTTTGGAGTGTAAAAACCTCTGCAACTTTTCTAGTGTATTTGGAGGTACACTCGTACACTCCCAAAGTGTAATAAGTTGTGTGCAAGAAGTGCCTGTTTTGAAAAATGAAATGCATACTGGAGCAGGCATTTTTTTTTCCCCCAAAATGCCCACTGTAATTTAAAATTAAAAAAAAGATTGTGTCATTTTTTTCAGGAGGTAACGCCCGTGGAGCGGGGGAAGTTCCAGAGGTAGGCATCCCTCGGTGGGCAGGCACTTACTTCCAGAACTTCCCACTCCTTGGGCACTACCCAACACTTAATTCCACTCTGAAAAAGAAATAATTGTTGGGTAAGGCCCTCAAGTGGAGGCGGTCCCAAAATAAGAGGCCTAGGACAAGGCACTAGGCAAGTACCTCCAGGCTCCACGATTGTGCGAGCGTACCCAATATTTGGGCTTCACTCATCATAAAGCATGAGGTGAACATTATAATGAAACTGAAAAGTACTGTAAAGATACAGAGATCACGGGGTGTAAGATGTAAGTGTAGGGGCTAGCATAAAATCCCTGAACCACTCTCCATGAGTAGGTATAAGAACTAAGAACCCACCTTTTCAGGTAGGAGGGATCTTCACAAATATAAAGTGACCTCCAAGTACACCAGGAAGTTTCTTTGGAGTGCATTGCCCACTCCCATGGAAGAACAAAAAATAGATTCTTCACAATAAAATTAGAGCTATTCCAGTGTGAATGTCCAGGAGCCACCAGTGGTTATGGAGTGACGAAACTTGGGTAGGCGAATCCAGTGAATCAAGGATAGAGTAGGAATACCAGATGAAATCCATATCCCAATTTGCCATGTGACATGCCAGGCATGTGCCAAACTAGACCTGGCAAGTTGGCAGTATGTTACCCAACTGATAGTGAACAAGGATGGAAATCCCATCCCCAACAAGTATGAGGCATGTTGAAGCAAATGAAAACAAGAGGTAAACCAAAACAATAGTAATGAAGTAGTGAACAGACAATTGCATTGGATCCACACAATACAATGGAACCTGGCTGAAACAGAACAGTCTATTCATTCCTAAGGTTTTTATCTTATTAGTGTAAAATACTGCACAATAGAGAGGAGAAATAGGCTTGCCTTGCCTTGCCTGAACCAGCACCCCCCTCCATACCATGATAAAAATCCCAAAATCCATTCAAATTATTTTCTAAATATTCCGAATATCCCATGCTTAGACTAAGTCAGGGTTTCTGAGTTCAAATCTAACATTTTTGGGCTTAATATGGTCACTAAGAGGCCTCACTCCAAAAGATAGAGGTACCAATGGTTGGTTCACCCTGACCGTACAAAAAGGTTTCTGCCAAATAATATGATGTTCGTAGGTTTCAGTTTATTTAGTTTGCAGCCAAAAAACTGTAGAATAATGAAATTTGTCTCAGTAATGAAAGGATGTCCTTTTAATGTACTAATAATTAGTTCATGTGATGTCTAGATTTTTGTTGTTGTTAGGCAAGGGATTGTGACCTATGCCTCTATGTGAAAAACATTATAGTTGTAGGTTTGTGTTACTGTTATCTGAAATGGTGGGGCAATTTATGCCCTCTTGCTACTTTGTAGTCTAATTGTTGGCTGGCGCCTTCAGTAGGGTAAAGTTGGTCATGGATTTTTCATGCCTGTAAATGACATCAGAGTGTCAAATCTCATAGGATGGGTGTTCAGAAATGTTGCTATTGTAATAACTTTCTTTTGAGGAGTACCCATTTAACTTGCATATTTGCCCTTGAAAAAGGACAACCTAATAAGTGCAGCCAAATAGCAAATAGCCACAAAGATGCAAAAGACCCATGCCTAAGCCAGCCCCCTTCATAAAGAATGCCATAGTCCATACATGTATGGCCTGTGAACTGGTACATAGTACATACACTAATACCATGGTGAAAAATAACTGGTGTGTCCAATTTTTAATACCAGATTGATCCTAGTATAAAAAGGTCCCAGCCTTTTTCCCTATCAGCTGGTAGGTACTGGCATGGATATGAGCAACTTGGGTATGGATCAGATATGACTATTTATATTTTGAATTGCATATGAGTATGGTATGATATATACATATACCTATATGTATAGACTACCATTGGCATTTGAGCACTGGTATGGTATTTGAATGCTCAACACACATGGTATTTTGGGAATGTCCCCACCCTGGGAATTTGCCCTACATGTACATTAAAGACAAGAAGTTGTACTATGGTACTTGTGCATGCACGGTAGACACACTATGCCCCCAGGAGCATTATACTTGAGCAGATCAAATACTCCAGGAGGCCTGGACTGCTATTTTTAGCGAAGGAGAGGAACATAGGTGAACATAAGAGTTATCAGTAAAGTCACCCTCTGTTTCACCCCCTATCTCTTCTGCTTTCGCCCCCTATCACCTTGTTTCAGTGGTATCCGCAAAGTAGTGAAATTTTATTAAATTTGGGTATGAAATGCTGAAACTCAGCATTTAATGCACAAGGTTTGAGAGTAATTATACTAGTTGTACATGTAGGAGCAGTGAAAATATATGTAGCAGCAACGCAGGCGCTTAGGAAAAAGGAAACACAGGATGAAACTCAGTTTACCACCAAAATTGGTGGGAAAAACTAGTTTGGGTACCAGTTATTTCATTCCCAGTTACGCGTTTGATGCCCTATTATGCCCAGACTGGCCCTTCTTGTCCCCGAATCCCCAAACTTTACGGATAACTCTAATATTATATAGTTGCAGTTGTGTACTTTCAACACTGTGCTTTCAACAACACACTTAAACTCCCTTTGTCGCTCTCTCAGTTTCTGATGTAGCCTCGGGACTCGACTCGGAGTTGATCCTTGTTGAAGAGCTCAACACCCATCTTGCTTGTGGCCTTCTCGTCCGTGGTTTTTGCCTGCACTGCAGTGTTATTTTGGTCAGTTACTGTCATTGCAGGTTTGTGGACTGCGGTGTGTGTGTGTGTGTTTAGGCGCGCACGCGCGCGTGTGTTTTCTGCTTTTTGTTCTTGTTTTCTGTCCATTGTTGTTTTGGTTGCCACAAAGTACTTGCTTTTCTTTTGTTTCGATAGCATGTTATGTGTGCCTTAAACGTGTTGTCTCGAAACCAAGCTTGATCTTGCAAAGGCTTTGTATGTGTAGGTTTTTTGTTCTGCTGGTCAGGACGTAGCTTTGCATATATTTTCTTTGAGTGGGTGTTAATTGTCTGTAGTTGCAGCTCGACGTTGGGTGTCATGGCTATGGGTTTTACGTCATCATCTTGGCGGGAAACAGTCGTCTTCTTCCTTCTCATTGCTGTGGCAGCTTCGCACTGCCGAGCGGCGAAGCTTAAGGCTGTTCCTATCCTTGCTGATGCCAAGAAAACAGTAGTGGTGGCTGCAGCTGATTCCAGGTAGCATGACTGGTTGGATATTGTTGTAGCTTTTGATCTGCATTGATGCATTTTGTCTATGTGCTCTCTATTGCTTGGATTCCTGCTTGCGGAAGTGTGGTCCTTGCTCGGGACTTAATGGTTACTGTTTGCACAGTGTGATGGCGCTGAGCAGCAACTACACGAGGAGAGTGTTGGCTGGTTGCGGAACTGGCAACCCTATCGACGACTGCTGGCGATGCGACCCCAACTGGTCGACCAACCGACAGAGCCTGGCTGACTGTGCTATCGGATTCGGGAGGAATGCTGTGGGAGGGAAGAACGGTCGGATCTATGTGGTTACCGACAACAGCGACGACGACGTGGTGAATCCGTCCCCCGGCACACTGCGCTACGGCGTCATCCAGGATGAGCCTCTGTGGATCATCTTCAAGCAAGACATGATGATTCAGCTCAAGGAGGAGCTCATCATGAACAGCTTCAAGACCTTGGACGGCAGAGGCAGCAACGTGCACATTGCCGGTGGCGCTTGTTTGACCGTGCAGTACATCTCAAACATCATTGTGCACGGTATCCACATCCACGATTGCAAGTCCACCGGTCCAGCCACGGTGCGCAGCACGCCGCAGCATTTCGGGTATAGGGGAAAGACAGACGGGGACGCCATTTCCGTTTACGGTTCCAAAGACATCTGGATCGACCACAACTACTTCTCCAACTGCGCGGATGGGCTCACTGATATCACGGAAGGCTCCACCGCCGTCACCATCTCCAACAACTACTTCACTAACCACGACAAGGTGATGCTACTGGGCGCGCACCCACAGGACACAATAGACAAGAACATGGAAGTTACTGTTGCCTTCAATCACTTCGGCGCCGGCCTCATCCAGCGCTTGCCTAGGTAACAACGAGATTTTTCTTCAGTTTGTTTTCCTCCTCTTCCTGAGTTTCTTGCATTCCTCCTGTTGTGACAAATCATTTTGGTGATTAGGGTTTTGCATGTAGTTGTGAATCTCATTGTGCACGATGATGATGCCTGGATTCACCCCTTAGTCGTTCTACTGAGCAAGTGTTGTTGATGTCGGGGATCTGATATGTGCTGTGCTGATTGTGGAATTCTTTCTGCAGATGCCGATATGGGTACTTCCATGTGGTGAACAATTACTACTATTCATGGGGCATCTATGCGGTGGGCGGGAGTGAGAATCCCACTATCAACAGTGAGGGAAACTACTACATAGCGCCCAGCTCTGAAAACTTCAAGGAGGTCACCAAGCGGATCAAGGATGATGGAAGTTCAGGTGTAGGAGGTTGGGAGTCATGGAACTGGCGAAGTGCAGGTGACATTTTTATCAATGGTGCATTCTTCACTTCCTCTGGTGTCAACTCGAAGAATGCCAATTTCTATGCCAAAGCCACCAGCTTCTCAGCTCGACCAGCCTCCATGGTTGGTGCCATGACCAATGATGCCGGACCCCTGATGCTTTGATGAACACTGACTCAAAGAATCTCTCTGGCAGCAGCCAACGCCCCCCCAAAAAAAATCATTGTTTCTAGGGAGTTTCTAGATTAGTGATTTGCTTAGTATTGTGAATGGTGTATCTGCTGAGGACTGTAGCTTCGGCAGTGGTGATGGAATAATAGCTTGGAATCTATGAGAATTACTTGCCAACCATTGAGGGCTGCTGCTTGGAAACCTGAAACTCTACCAGAGATCACACAGGGTTTTCAACAGAATACACCATTTTTCTTTAGTTTGCATGGGACTTTGTAGACTCATGAGTGAGCTCCTTAGTCTGAGGTCGTGCTCATAGACGGCCCGAAATCGGTGCTCCATTGTACCATGTGTAGGAAATTTAGTAGCTGTGGGGAGTTGCAGAGCTTATTGTTGCAATCCTTGCCTGGTTTGGCTTTGGAACTTCTTCTCATATTCTTACTCCAAGCTGATTAAGAGTTATGTGGAGGAAGGACAATTTGTATCTTCTCCTTCTGTTCCTGAAAAATCAGTAAAGCAATTGATTGAACTTATGGTACTAGTACTAGAAAGTTTATTTCCTTTTTATTGGCTAGGATTGCACCTCGTGTACGGGCCTATAACAAAACTTGCATCCCAAGTATTCTGGAACAAAAGAGCATGTTCTTTGATGTGATGATCCTTGATGAAATGAACTTCTGTTCTCTCCATGAAATCAAATCTAGACATCTCTCTCTTTGGAAAGCAGGGACAGCATCAACAATCATCAAATTGGTGGAAATCATCAAACAATATGCTGCAATGAAAGTTCTAATCTTTTTTCAAGCTCTACCCGTCCTGTATCTCAAAATTGCAGTATGCAGCAATCAGAGAGTGTCAAAGCTACCGCAACTACTTTCCGTGAAATGGGTCCTGCAGAAAAGGCAAGGGCTATTCTTTGGCAAAACCTCAACTACAAACTCTAATAATAACTACTCCACATGAAGGAATTAATGGTCTTCAAAGGGTTCAGAACTTCTTTCCATTTGCAATAAAATTATCATGACCCAGAAGTTAAGACTGCATGTTCACAACTAAAAATAATCAGAAATATTCAAATCCACTTACCCTGTTATATAGCACCTCTGTCTTTAATGCAACTATGTACATTGCACCCCCTGGAGCTTTTTGTTCCAAGAATTTATGTTTTCACCACATTATTAGGTATGTGTGGAAATCCTGATTTTGCACATGAGCTTTTGCAGCTATTTGAATTGCCAAGAATGTGCATGACCCTTGACCTTAGGTCAGCTGCTCCTACATAGAAAGTGAATGGCCAAAATTCTCCCACTTGAGAGACTTTGCAATGTCACTTACAGTAAAAAGTTTGTGGTCTTAATGAATTTTGTTGGCCTTGGCTACCAAGGCATGGATATTGTGTCTAGATTCATTATAGAGTGTAGTAGCTTAAGAGATTATGGCCCCTAGATAATAATAGGTATATTTGTATATGAGGATTTTTGAAAGATGATATTTTGGTTTGTGTTGAAACTTGAGATTAGTTATACAGTTATAATATCTTGAAGGACTTCGGTTTCTTTTAGAGGATTTTTTGAAGATTATATTTTTGCATGGTGAAATATTTGAATTTTCATAATTCTTCTTTTGCCTTAAGATATTTTTAATGTAAATGGCGAGACCACAGTGTTTTACACCTCTTGTTTCTTAGATGTCATTGTGTGATGGATTAGAGCAGCAGTACTATTGCAAAGCACTTTGAGAAATTTCCTAGTGTATCTGGAGGGCCCCTTATATCCTTCAATATCCCTCCCAGAAAAGAGGAGGGATATTATGCATACTCGTTAAGAGTGGGTGCAATCTTAGGCCTAGTTAAGGAGTAGGCCTAGTGGCCCTCCCCTCTTATGCCTTCTGGACTCCAGAATCCAGATGTTTATGCTTATGATAACCCTTCCCTTGTGCTTCAAGATGGGTAAAGCCCAAGGGTGAAGGACACTCCCAAAATGCTGGGTCTTATTTTTGCCAGTCATTGTTTTTGGGCAAAAAATCACCAAAAGGCAACACAGTTTTCTGAAAATCGCATATTCTGGCACAAATTCCCTGTTTTTTAAGGAGAACAATTGCCTAAAATTTAGAAAAAAGTGTTCTTTTTAGGAAGATGTCACCACATTTATGCCTACTGGCTAGAGCTGTAAGAGTTCCTTGAAATATTATACTACTTCGGATTTGGCAATAAACTGCCAAATATTTAATTAAATTTTAAATCTTCACTTTCACACTTGGTTTTTTAATTCTGAAATTTTCGGCAGGTAATGGTAATAAAAAGTAATAAACATATTCTTATTATGTTTATGGGACAATCTAGAGTGTCTAGACTATCTCAATCTTCAGTTCTTGAACTTTAAGGTCTAGATTCTTAATTCTATAATAATCATAAAAAATTTCAACACAAGTAATATATGATTTTTCAAAAATTCAACAAAACAAAAAATAATTTAATTTATGCAAAAACTGTTCATGTACTATGATGCCAAAATCTGGCTAGGTATGCTCGCCACCCTAGCTCCATGAGGAAATTGCAAAAACAAAACACTGATTTTGGCAATGGCCCCCACCCTGGGTCTTCACCCCCATCCTTAGTACACTGGGGATTATTGGCTACACCTTTAAGCCTTGATCTTTGGTTGTGGAATCCGACCTCTGTGACCCAACCCCCATGACTGCACAAGTCTGTTTCAGATGAACTAGTGCTCATCCAATTACTAAACCTAGTGCACTCACACAGACGTTGAGTCACACTTTTCTTTTTATGTAATTTTAGATCCACCAATAATTCATATTGTGTTTATTTCAAAATTTTAAAATATATGTTTGAATTGTGCAAATAATAAAACCTATTTGAAATTCGATTTACATCACCTAACCAAAAGTTCACAATAATATATTTTCCAACTTCTCTCAAAAAAGAAATAACACCTTGGTGAAAATTCTTAAACTTTGAAATTTTAAAATGTCATAAAAAATACACTGAGGTGATAATTTGATGAAGTTTTTCAATAGAAAGCACATGGTGGTGACAAAGTGGTTTGTAGATTTCATACCTATGGTTTACAGTCCTTTGTGATCACTAGGTAATTATTAAACTTCATATTTAAAGTTTACAAGGTCATGGCTATTAGGTGGTTTTTTGAATCTCATTCTTGTAGTAAACATTCACCTAGTGGTCACTAAATGGTTTTTGGACTTCATGTCCATAATAAACAACCACTTGATGCCCATGATCTGATTTTGGTTCCATACTTAGAATAAACAACCATCTAGTGACCATTAGGTGATTTTTGGATCTTATCTTACTTATATAAAATAATTAGTGTCAGCACATGTTTGATTCGGTAATTCGTGATTGGCTGGAACCCCCTCAATCCCTTGAGAACCCCTAGACAAAACAAGCGACGATTGATATCTCCATGGAAAATTGTTCTTTTTAATCCACATTGAGCTCAAATGAAATGTTTTTACGAACCATCATTTATAATTTTTTAAACTTTGGGGGTGGGTGGGATGCCTTTTTTGAGTCAAATATGTTTTTTATTAGGCAAGATTACAAGTTGCATTCACTTATTAACCTCATTTTCTAAAAAAGGAACTTTGAATAAGTAGATTTTTTTTAGGATACCCCCCAAATTGTTTTGGGGGGGGAAGGGGGGGGGGTGTTTACTCTTACATCTAATAATAATATCATATATTGTAATACCTTGGCAAGTTGAACCAATATTTGTCAAATAATTAATTAGTTTTTTAAAAAAAAACATACCTTGGTAGCAAGCTTCAAAAAATGTTTGTCAAATAAATAAATAAATAATTTGAAAAATAATTTCAATTAAATAAAATTTTCCTGAATGATCAATATTTTCTTTCAAATTTTTTTTGTTACTTGGGGGAAAAAAAATAAAAAATTGAAAATTTCAACATTTTTGAAAAAAATATAAATTAGTGTGGAAAACTGCCAAGGTGGTAGCAAGGTATATACTATTAAAATCCAATATACCCATCATCTATCTCTCTTGCAAATGATGTCCCCACCCACCCCCAAAATAAAAAAAAGATCATTGAAATGTAGGGTTTCAATAAAGCTAGATAGTTTGATGATTAGACCTACACACACACATAGTGTCAACCTTAACTACATAGAAAATGAAATTGAAGACTGAAGTAAAGATAAAGAACCAAGGTTTTAACAATATAAAGTTCCAAAGCTTTGGAGGTGCTTGACCTTTCACAATTGACGCACTCATGAAATCTAAAACATTAGCATAAGCCCCAAAAAAAAAACTTTCAGGTTATGATTATAAACCTTACAAAACCTATGTTTGCACCCATCCACATTCAATCCAACTTTCATATTACACTTTCATCAAAACCCTATTTGCCAACTATCAAACTAAAAAGCTTCCTTCTTAACTACAAGGGATGTTCAATTTTTAGTATGTTTGGAGTTGGTAGGAATTGGAAGGTCATTTCCCATGGAGTTGCAAATAAGAAGTCTGAAGCTATCATTACTTCAAATATACAACTATTTGCAATTGATCAAAGGACCTGAAATGAAAATGAGGTTTATAAATATATATATGGATGGAATGAGGATGGGAGTGATGAAGGCTCCTTACTTGCAGAAATGCTGCAAGTAGATGGAAGAAGGTTAGTTGCTAATTATGAAAGCAGAGCTCACATCTTTGGAAGGAGTGCAAAGCTTTTTGGAGCTAGGAAAATAGAGAATGAAAACTATAGGAGATGATTTCATAGTACCAAAGTTTTGTGCAAGGCTCAACTTGTTGACTGGAGTGCACATTGTAAAAGGATTATAAAAGCAAATAAAATGTAGTAATGGTGTTGATTAGCTTCAAATTTCACAAAGCACTATTAGGGTTGGTCTCCTCTCATCATTCCATGTGGAAAGGATATTCTTCCAAGAAGAACTCATGTGAAAATTGGGTGGCTCTTCAACCTCATAGCTATTGCTTCCATTTTTGTGATTGTGCATCCTATCATGTATTGGGCAATCAGTGGATATTGATGTAGGGATTTAGGACTTATACATAGATATCCAAATTAGAGATGTTTACAATATGGCCAAAAAGCTTAACAAGTTTTAGGGGAGATAATGCAAACAACTTGGATTTGATCACACATAAAGCTGGGCAAGACATTTAGAGCCAAGAGATTGAAAAAGAAATGTAAAAACCTAGCTAAAAAGAAAAAAATGTTTACTAATCAATGTTGCAAAAAGAGAATGAGAAAAAAAAAATCTAACAAGTATGAGAGAATTCGAGAGAGAAGGATTAGATAGTGTGAGTCAAATGACAAAAGTTTAGAAAGAGAGAGTGAAAGAAAGTTGGGATTTTGATAGGTTTTAGAGTATGAGATAGAGAAACTTAAGGCAATGTGAATGGGTTCAGATACGCTCACATTGAATGCAAGCACATTGAGAGTGAAAAAAAAGGTTAAGTTCTGACATATTAGAAAATGAAAGAGGGGATGTAGCATTGCAAACCTCAATTGTCCAAATGCAATTAAAACTATTATATCACCTAATGTGATCTTAAGTTTTACAATGTCTATTTTTGTGGGTAGTGCATTTTGAAACGGAAATGAAAAGGTTGTGAAGAAATTGTTGCATGCTCTTCTAAAGATTCTATAAAACCCACAATTAATGAACCAAAGAAAAAAAAGGTTTGAAAATCAAAATGTGAAATTAATATGGTTTACTAAGATAAATGGGCTACAAGGTTCATTTGGTTAAAATTTGTTTGTGGGGGGAATGGCAAGATGAGGATGGCAAGGTGTAAAAAAATGTCAACTTTCTAACATCCCCACTATTAAAAAACAACCCACATTCTTGTTGTTTTCTTTCCTTCTATTCCCCTTATTGCCATGTTATATTGTATGTTTCATAGACAATGGAAAATTGGGAGCCAATCCCCTTTCTAACGGTCCTCTTTTCTTGGTTTATGAAAACAAGTGCGATTATTTTGGCTATATATGTGGTTTGTTTTCTTTTGTTGTAGGATTCTGCTAGTTTTCCTTTTAGCTTTTCACTAGTGCAAACTTGGTTTGATAAAACTCAATTGCATAGATATGTTTTCAAACAAAAAATAGAAACCAAGGATGTAAACTTTGTATAATGGTTTAAGTGCCTTTTGTTGTGCATGGTTAGGAGCAAAGCAAGCATGGATGAACAACTCTTCACATTCAATAGCCACCAATCGTCCCATGTTGAAACATTTTTTAGCACAATGTTACATTGGTCAAAATCCAATAGTTGGTCAAACTTAAATATTGAAGAAAGATTTAGTCATTTGAACATATAACACTTAAAAATATGTTGCTAACAAGTCAAGAACATACACAAATTATGATAGCCATATCCAATTTTTTTTTTTCCCTATGTAGCCAATTGGTGATGTAATGTTTTGAATGTTGGTGACTATGAATATTCATTAACTATATATCATGGTTTCCTATGGAAAAATTATGCAAATTTGAAATAGGCCTTGTGCTTAAAAAGTCCCAAATTTAAAACCAAAATGTAAATTCTTTCAACTACATGTGCTTCAAAGTCTCAATGCAAAATTCACCAAATTCTCACAACATTAGAGCATGGCATTGGTAAGCAATATTGAAAACCTTACAAGATGAATCATTCAAAAAGTTTTTGAAAAGTTGAGGGACAATTTTGGTAGTTCTAAGATTTTGTATGAACCTTTTAACGTGCATCGAATTAATTTTAATTATGTTCATCTTTGTTGATAAACCCTACAAAATAGTTGTAGAAGCCATGGGATCTAAGATTGTTACAACTAAATTCTTATTGAACAAGGTGTGCTATACACAATGGCCCTACCATCAATTTAATATCGACAATTGATATTTATGATTAATTGGTCATAGTTAGGGGAAAATATTTTTAAATCTATTTTAATGTACATCATGTTGTTGTAAAAGAAGAAAATTCATGGTTTTTTTTTCAGTTTTTTACATTACATTAGTTATGAGGAACCCAAAAGGGATCCCTTTTAGAACCTTTTAAAAATTTGTTACCAAATTAAAATCAATAGGGAAATGTCGCAAATCTAACGTATTTTTTGTTAAATAAAAAAGTGACTCTTTTCATATTTATTTTTCACATTTATGCAAAATTTCAAACCCAAAAAAAAAGACTCATCATGACATGTGTTTGAATTTTTTCAATCACATTGTCACATTTTGAAAGAATTATGTGAATTTTTGTGTATGATGGGTGTCATAATCATTTTTAGAGAAAATATTTTCATATTTAATTTTGTGATTAAAAATTGGTGACAAAGTCAGTTGGGCTGGGTGCACATTTGAGGAGGTGGCAGAGAATACAAAATGTCAAAAAATGAATGTGAAATCTTTTGCCAATCAAATTAGGATGAATCATCTTTCCTAGTTGATAGGGGGCAAAATCCTTGAAGCTACTATACTCTATAATGTTTCTCAACACAATATCCCTGCCTTACAAGGCAGGGCCAATAAATGTTGCAATACAAGTGTATGACAAGTCCACTTTTGGCATACTCAAATATGATGTCAATGGATTTACCATTGTTATATGGATTAGATTCAAACAACTTCATCTTCATTGACTTGCATGGTTCCAAAAGAAAATGATGGTTAAAGCTATTTGCCCACCACACACACACGCATTGACGCCCCAAAAACCCAACATACAAAATTAGTACTAAAAGCTCATATCAAATGTGGTTGTCTTTGTACTTATGTCATTAAGTGATTTTCATTGGACCAATGTATATTGTGAAATTAGTGTATTGTGTTCGATCATGTTACTACACATGGAAACTTGAGTCATTTCCAAGGTGAAGTGGTCTCAAAATGTGTTTCATAGGACGCATGACAAGTCAAATGAGGGATAGGTCTTGAATAATATTGTTTAGTTCTTTGCTTTCAAAAGGAACTTTTGATCTTGATTTCAATTTTCTTCTTTTCTGATTTTTAAATAGCCCTTTGGTGTGGTCTTGAGATTAGATCTTTGGATTTCAAAAACCTTCAGGTTTAATTATTTTCACAAAGAATTCAAAGCTGATCTAATTTAAAACTAAGTCTAATTCCATCTCTAATACACATAAATAAACCAAAAAAAAAGTTAAAAAAGTTTACACAGTATTAGTTTGTTCAACTAGTACACATAGTTCAAGGTCAAGATTATCTAGTATTAACTATGTACAACCATTAATGCAATAACTTGCTTAAAATGTATGGCCAATCTTATACTTTCTTTCATTAAATTATACTTATTTACCTAGAGAGCTTGAACTTGTTTAAAATGGGGCAGCACCCAGAGTTCAAGTTTTTTTAAAAACTAGTTACCTGATTAGGTTCCTAGGATGGTTCCAACAAAACTTGGAGCCTCTGATTGGAAGATCCTAAAACCTAACCTATAAATCCCAGAATCTGCCAACACTGGTCTTGTGTGCCATTGGAGCTAGTCCACAACCCTTAGTAATGGCCCTTTATCAAATAAAGTGAACAATTAGTTGAGGAACATAATAAAGGTTACAAAGACTCTTTCCCTTTTTTGAACAAAAGGTCAGCAATATTGCCAACAACTGTAAAGAAGCAATTCTAAAAATACCCCAAATGTCAATACCACTGGGGTGGCCATCTGAAATACTAGAAATTCCTACTTAATGGTCAATATGAGCATATGAAATCCATCCACAACATTGATAACATTGCCATCCGCTAATGGTATTGAAACCAAATTTAGTCTACAAAATGATGCTGGTGATGAACAAGTTGTTGCTTGTAATACTTCCTTTGCAGGATACTTGCCATAATCATCTTCACTTCACTTATAGTTTGTGCATCCAAAAAGCTGTAGGCATTTGACTGTTTGATATGTTTACATCCATGATAACAAAGTACTTGAAGACTTTGAAGTACTTGAAGTACAGAAACAAAACATTAAAAATTTGACCATCACATGTCTCCTATATATGAATACAAAACTTGGAAAAAATGTTGGATAGATACTTGAACTCAAATCCTTCATACAACCATATTTCCATTTGCTAAAATACTGTCTCTCTTGTCAATTGGCCCATATACATTGTGAAAAATGTGTGGGTCATTACCTGATTATAGTGTGAAGGTTCACAGTGTAAAACAGAATGGAAATTTCAAGCATCTAGTTCAAAACATGAAAACACAGTTTCTGAAAATCCTTTGTCATCTTCATCTCGAGAAGTCCAAGTTACAACTCTGAGCACTCTCATGAACTCCTGCATTCAGCTCAGTCAACTGTCCCCTTCTGGCTAACCGCACACCCTTCTTCATCCTTTCCCATAATTGCCTCACTTAGGGGCAGCTTTCTGATCACCTTCTTTTTCAGGGTTATTAGCATCAGTGAGAAAAGTTGAGAGAAAAGTCACAGTACAACAGTTGTTTGGATTGCCTTGGGTATGTGACCTCATTTGGAAAGCTGCTACTCCCTCACACTGGTGGCTCTGCACACCTGAGACAACTTCAGAACCGTTCCCTTAAGTCTCCAGAAAAAATTGCACACAGTCCATCAATATTTATATTAACATTGACAGAATCACCTGTTTCCTTTTCTCTTCCTCCATCTTATACCAACAAGAGGACTTCAAACAGATCAGCATGTTGTCTAGTAACAAGAATCCAAAACACATACCATACATACTTCCAACTCAAATATCATTTCTATGAGATTGCAGAGAAAACCACACAATAATTTGAAGGTAACATGTCTCTCAGTTCCAGCAAAATCTAAACGAACACACCAATAACGAGTGGGTCAAAACCCTATGAGTGTCACTCACAAAGTATCAGACCATCACTTTGATCATGGATAGCAGTGACTTGCTCCCTTGATTCCCCATCAGCTCCAGACAGTTGGAGACAAATATACAAAAGCATGTGTCTTGCATTTCTATCAAATTTCCGGAAGCAAGAACACTCAAGCATGAAGTTGACTAGCCCTCAAGAGACATAACTACTAAGAAAAGTCAAAAGTATCCTCATTCAAGCTGCAAAAAGCTTGTGAGGGAAAGCTTCATTTTATTTCAGCTTGTCCCTGCACAAGCAAGTATCTAAGCCTAAGGCATAGAGAGGCCTACATAAACATTACTGGTGTGGGGCCTCCTGCACCCTGAACATACCCTCTACACATTCAACTCCCTATGCAACTTATCTTACAGAAACCTGAAACTCAAAAATCAACTTCAAAGCTATAGATGAGCAGAAGTGTAGACTGATAGGACAATCCACCAGTTCTGAAGATGTCCCCCAACCAAAATCACAGCCTGTTGAATCCATGTCCCTTCATCATCAAGTTTAACAGAATCATGCAGACTTCAATTTGAAAGCTGTGGGCAGAGCTTGGCTGATCCTTTCTTGAATGTAGCCTAAACATGTATGATCCAGCTTAGATTTGCACCCTGTAATTTGTACCTGAGATTCCAGCTACAATGTAAGATTGATGAAGTGAGGGAAAAAGCAAGGACCACAGGGCACAGGCCCTAATTTGCACCAGGTGTGCGAGTTGCAGCCTTGTCCAATACATGCTGCAAAGCTTTATTTGCTTGCTCCAGAGTCTCCACAGCATGACCTTCCTCAAAGGACACTCGCTGCACATTGAACTGCATACAACACAACCTCAGACAAGATATCTATTAAATTGCCGAGAAAACTCCAACATATAACAATATCTCAGTTCTGGCCAAACCAAAGAGAGGATGACAAGAATGAGTGCAGTCATAACCTTGTGAGGGTCACTCACAATGTACCCCATCATTTTCATCATGTGACTGGCAGTAACTAGCAGTAACTAGCCTGCCATTACTCCCCCACTTAATTCATCAGCTCCTGACTGTGGATGTAGATAACTACAAGTGAACATAATGACTGAGTTGCTTCCAGAAATGTTGGAGAAAATCAGGATGTGGACTTTTGCATGATTGTTTGCTTAAATTTCTGAATGGATTTGTTACCAAAGTTTATGTTTTGCTCAATGAAGGAAAACATGGCATGCTTACCTGAGCACCTTGACGAACACGAATATCAACACCTTTGCTGTCAATGGAAATGAGGGCAGCATCATCCACTTCTACTTCAACTGATAACAACTCTTTTAGAGGTCTTGAAAACTGAGTATTCAGCACCTACAGGCATGTGCCATAATACAAATTAGGATTTTCATGCAGTTTAGGACTCTGAAAAGAACACTACCCAACAGATTGTACCTTGCAATATTGACCTTAGAACTCTCTGAGAACTTAGTCACATCAGGAAATCACTTTTAAGAGCTCAGTTGGAATTGCTAAACTACAAAAGCAAACCATCTAGACAATAGGGAGGTGAGTTGTAGACCAAAATCTTGGTCCCCTTAGCAGGGTAAAGAGATGCAAACTTTGTCAATTCAGGCAAGCATTTAACCTTTCAACAACCTTACACTGCCAGCATGGAATGGACTCATGGTTGAAAATATGCAGCGGTCAATGCTGATAACCTGACAGACACTACAGCATGGGATAAATTTACCTTTAAAGTTTGCTCAGCACCATTGGCAGCAATAGTATCAGGATGTGCTTTCTCATACTCCTTCACATCCACCCACGCTACAGTTCCAAAACCACCCACAAAGTAGATGTCACTGCATATTTCACAACATATATGTTAGTCCTTAACATACCTACTAATAACAAAGCTGACTTTTTTAAGATACTGGACTTTTTGGTTGGACTTAGAATCAACATCCTTGAATGAGCAATGAAGATATGATCAGCTTTTACAGCCTGAACTTTCTAACAACTCTAAATTTCCAAGGTAGTAGATTTGATTTGATTTCAAGTCTACAATTCACAAACTCAGGGGACTTGGCTTGTTCTAACCTTAATGTATGTTACACATGTTCGAACATTTAGATATCCAGATCTCCTTTCTCTGTACAGAGAAATTCAACCCTACCAGCCATCTATAGTGAGAAGACAAAAATGGGACCTGATATTCTCCATACGAAAAAAGGTGAAGTTCCCCCATTGATGAGAGGCACCTTGTTGGTGCTTTGCAATGTAATACTTATGTGCAAGGTCCTGCAAGAAAAGAAGACTGGGAATGTCAAAACAAGAATGTGCAATTCAAAGAACTAATCATCATTTGCACAATTATGTCAACAAATCTTCTCACTATTCAATTGGAGGAAGATCTTGTTGCAACCTGTTGATCCTGAGGTAGTGGATACACATCCCCAAAAATTGTGACCCGAGCATTTGCAAGCCCACTCCATCCAGGTATCTACCATTTCCCCAAAAATCAGTTGGTCAATTGAGTCTTCACCACAAATGTCAGTTCATCTCCCTCCAGCCAATAGGTTAAGTATCCCAATTCCTGGAGGTGGGCAGCCACAAATAAAAATGAGTGAAGCCTTATCTAGTAACTCCAAACAGGACAATATCCAAACACCTATCTGCTGGAAGTGCCAGAACCCCAACAATACTCACAAATGAATGCTAGACAGCATCAATCAGATAGACCTGCCAGAGTCTGCTATCAGAAGAAGATATGCAAAAGAAAATGTAAATGGAGCATACTTGAACCACCAAAGTGCATCGCGGATCTGCCAGAAGGTTTCTAGTGTGGATAGCCAATGGTGATAACGAAAATATGGGATCTGTGCATATTCACAGAAGAGAATATTAAATCCCTGTCACCCTAAACACACTCACACAACCAATTTTCCGCAAAAGGGTCAAAGAATTCAAGAACAGATGCTTACGTCCAGAAGCATCAGTCGCAAAGTCCACCAATGAGCCAAATGGGTACCCTCGACGACGATGATGCATCCTTGACATGATAGTACATAAGTGTGCATATCGTGCCTGCATACGGTCCTGAAAAGAGTTAGGTTTGAAGCTTCTTGAAAGCCATCATTCCACAAGTGACACTGTGTACAAGGGTAGAAAGTCATTGGGAGGTTTGAAGTTACACCATCTCCAAGACAATCTCACCATCAAAAATACATTATGCTGCTTCTCTCAGCATCACAGAGAGAACTACAACACTAAACAGAAAATTCTATTTCAACTCCACTGGTTGTTTTCCATGTCCAAGCAGACTTAGGTCAAAATATTCTCCAAGTACTGTTGTCATTTGCCAATAACCTCAGCAAAGCAGACTTCCCAAGAGATGTTGTCAGCACGTTGTATCACTTCACCATGATCTTCTTGATCAGTGATCAAGGCAAAAGGAATTGCAGAGTCTTTTCCCTATTTTGTTCAAAATTATCAGAATTCAAAACTAGCAACTATGACAAGAGAAGACTGAACCTGTTCAATAAGGTTGCGGACGGCAATGGCAGGGTCAGGAAGGCCATGGGATGATGTTGCACTTTGCACACCTCCTGATATTGGAGTGCGGAACAATCCAGCACGATTGCTATTAGCTCCAACTACTGTTGAAGAAGCATTTGCATTCCCCCCACCCTTGCTTGATATTACGCCACTGCTCTCACTTGCTCTCCCAGCTTTAGACTGAAACCCTAAAAACCTTAGTGAGAACCCGCAGCTCCGTAACGAAGTTTAGTCCTAGAAAACACAAATGCTCAGAACATTGCCACGCAGACATGGCCATTTTCGAATTTACCATGGGCGATGTGTTAGCGGCCGCGGCTCCATTTTCGGCATTCTTCGAGGAAGAAGTAGCACCGATATCATCATCTCCAGCTCTTGAATCATTCAAAGCCGAGCATGAAATATGCATGATACTATCTCGCTGCCTTCTCACCAATTTCAAACTGTCACTCAGACTGCCACAGAGGGTTTTCGTCCTCGGATCCTCCAAGTATACAAAGGAGTGCATTCCCGCAGGAGCGACTATTGGGGGAGCAGCAAATAATGACGGAGTTCTACAAACCGCCGCACTCCGACTCACATCCATTGCCATACCTTGCATGGTGCAACAACAAGAGAAAGAAAGAAGAATCTAAGGAAGCAGAATGACGCCGGATCAGTTTATGACCGCCTCCACCACAACAACAACAACAATTTCCTCAAATTCCACACCGGAGATCCAAACTGGGACAAACCAACAAAGCAAGTAATGTACCAGAACCCTGTCTGTTAGCATGAGGAGGAGGTTGCAAGGTCAAAATTGTCGACCAAACTGTTAGGGTTTGCGCCAGAACCCTGTTTCTCAGTACGAGGTTGCAAGGTTGAAATTGTACTACCAAAATGTTATTAGGGTTTGTGAACTCAGTAAAATCAGAGAAAAAATGTGTTAACAGTTTAAAATTGTTGTAGAAAGCTCCTTGCAATTTGATGATCTTTGCAATTTGCATGTCTTTTGCATGCAACATGGAGGAATTAGTTCACTAATTAGGCAACTGTTAAAAAGAACTCAAGTCATGCATTTGAAAATTCTCATTGGACACCAAAAGATTTGGTCACATCTAGGCATAAGCTTAGGAGTTATTACAATATTGAAGTGCCAGTTTCCTGAAGTGAACTACTCAAAACAATTGAAAATGAAGATGCAACCTTATAACACTTTATTTATAAAGACACCACAAAATTGGAAAGTGTACACAAGAATAAGAAAAATGGAAAGGGAGAATTCACAAGACGTCAAGTTAGCCCAAACTAGATGTCAAAAGCTCTCAATGTCAAAAAAGTCGTATTTTTTCATTCAAAAATTGATTGTTTGCAATAGGTCGACTATGGTGATGAGAAGTGTGTTTTGGAAGGTTGGAAGTCAAGAAGTAGTTAGGTGTACAACTACCACTTGACTTTAGATGGAAGATGTTTGCAACTTTTGCAATGTGATTGAAATTGTTTTACCAAAAAAAAAAATCAAAATAAAAAGATGAGGAAACTCTGACCCTTTTCAAGTTTCAAATGACATTAGCACAATTGTGTAAAAACACATCAATTTGTTGGTCACAAACTCCTAAAAACAATTGAAAGCTCTCATTGTAATGATCTAATTAGTGATAGACTCCTCAAAAACAATGGAAAACCTCCCATTCTAACAATATAATTAATGACATAAGTTTTTTTCTCTTTTTTTTTTCCCAGCCCTGGGTGCAAGCCTATTCCATGGGCTCAATGTACCATATTTGTGAATATTTTCTACATTGACACTATGACCGTTACGTGTGTAATTCAAGGCTGAAAAAAAAACCTATAACAACAAACAATCTCCACAGAAGAGCAAAGAGAAGGATGTGGAAGACAATGCAAGAAGACCCTTACCACTTTTCCACAAAGAAAAAAAAAGTACCCCTAAAAACAAATAGGTATTACCAAATTCAACAATTGAATTTAGGAGGATTAAAGATGATTTTGATTTTTTTCTATTTTGGATAATTAGGTATTATGTAATGTATAAGAGTGTTCAAGCCATACTTTGTATTTAGCATTCAAGAACATTTCTGAGATTCAAGATGATATAATTCATGTCTTCAAGCTTTACTAATAAACATGAAAAAGGTGAAAAATTACTTCAAACAAATCACTTGGATCAATCAAAATTAATTGTTATATTGTGCAATATATGTTGTAAGCACAACATCTATGCATATATGTGCACTTAACATTTTAAAGATTGTAGAATGAACAACTAGGTAAACATGTCCATCACCAAACATAGGCTAATTATTGAACACATGTAGTGCAAGAATTGGCCTATGTTGAATCATAAAAAATCTTATGGATGTTGTCACTTTAGCCTATCACTAAATGTTTGATGATGGACATTGGCATTTGGCATTTTTCACCATTATGACCAGCCATAAATTTGATGGTTCAACCATAGGGCTTTAATTGCACATATTTACATAATTTATGGGGTTTTTTGGGTGTAATAATGATTGGTGATGGGTTGTGAGTTGAACTTCATTCAAGATTTAGACATCTATGAAACTGTTTGGTATGAAATTGTTGGTTTCTCCAAGTCAACATGTATGTTGTACAAATCAGACAACAAGCAAGGTTGTTAGTTTTTACCACATGGGAATAAAGGTACACATAAATTACATATCTCAATCTGGCAAGCAAAGTTCAATGTTCAATCGTTAATCAATTTGTCTACAAATATGATGACGTTTCAAATGAAAGGCATTAGAAATGGTAGACAAGATGTGCAACATTTTTTGTTCCTATCTGGTGACAAATGCCTAGTGGCCACTTGGTGTTTTTCATGAAAAATTATTTTTTGAAAAATTGAAATATATTTTTGAATGTATATTTGAAAGTATACGTCTATCATGGAGAGTTTAATATTTCTTTGTTTTTTTTTGTATTTGTGGAATGGCAGATAAACAAAAAATTAAACATTGGAGGTATTTCTTAATCTATGATGAATAGGTTGAGGAAAAGACACCATTTGAATGTCAATGTGCAAAAACGAAGGTCTATGTTTGCGAAATGTATTGTTTGTAAACCCCTAAAGGACTTCATATCCAAATTGGGAAATAATAGCAATGAGGTTCCAAAGTATGAAGCGAAACTAGAAAAACATATCCTACACCAAAAATCATGTAAAAACTTATACCATACTTGGAGGACAGAATCAATGTGATTGAAGGATGAGTTCTTATGCATTATTGATGACAAGATGGACCATGCAAAAAACTATGCTTCCAAGTTTGCAAGTGTGCAACAAAATGATATCTAGCCTTGGACAATTGCCCATTACCCTTATGGGAATGATAGTGCATGGTCATGGGGATGAAAGATATACACAATATTCTAATGAGTTGTGGCCAAATGATCCCAATTTCACAATTAGGTCCTTGTTGTGGTTGTTGCGGACTTTAGAGGTAGCCCCAATTTCAAATCGAAATTATTGTTTGAACACCCCTCGTAACTCATTCTTTGAACGTATGTTGCAAGGGAAATCACATTGCATATGCAAATCATACACCCCAAATCAAATTGTTGGTCCAAAGCTTTTGCCAATAAATTTGTTACTCCAAATGGATAATTGTGTTAAAGACAATAAGAATTGGCATTTGTTAGTGTTTTTATCATTGTTGATGGTGAGGGATGTTTTTGAGGAGGTCAAATTGGGATTTCTTATAGTTGGCCATACACATGAAGATATAGATGGATGTTTTAGCTATTTGTCCAAAACATTGAAGGAGGAAAACAATTACATTTTAGTAGATTTGATGAAAGCTTTCATGATCTTGCATGAGAAACCGTTCATTCCTCAATTGATTCAAAAGATTCCAGATTTCAAATCTTGTTTGAAAGATGGCCTTGAATTGTTAGTAAGGCATATTGATATGCATCTGTTTAGATTTTTTGTTGATTCTTCATGTTGGCTAGTGATGCAATACAAAGTTTCCCCCATAGATATTGTGTGGAGTCCAATACATGGGCTTCTGATTAAATTATGGAAAGTCAATCCAGACGGTTCACCAAAGTTATCTACTAGAGTTCCAAGCTTTGTTCTATATTGCTCAATCCAGGCAATGATGCATCAAGGTTAGTGGAAAAAGAAAAGTTTATAAGTTGTAGACTATCTAAATACATGGATTTCTAGAAGGTGGGCATTGCAGAAAATTCCATATATGAAATGAAGATGAAGTTGTATGTGGAGTACTATGAAGATGTTTTGTTGCATTTGTCAAGACCATTACTACTTCAAAGTATAACTCTTTTGGAGGGCTTCTGGCCTTCAAGCAATTAGAGGTTTAACTATGTTAGGGTTTCGTTATCAACCATGATGGACGTTGTTGATCCAAAAGATCCAATTCAACTTTTTTATTGTGGGCCAAAGAACATGAAACCTTTACCTACATACACCATTTAGAGATCTTAATGTTCAAGATTTTGTGTTTGTGAAACCGCATGATCCTAATCTTGTTCATCTTTATATGGGAAAAGCGAAAGGTGATGTTATCAAGGATGAAGAAAATGAATATTTTAAAATGGTGAAAGTTCAATGGTGGGTTCTTGTGAAGATTGGATCAAATTTGGATGAATGACATATGTATGAAAATTGTTAGAATGGGAAGTGGAAATGTAATTTAGTAGATCCAAAACAATGGCTTGACATTTTATTTTATTTTTCTTTTCCTGTAAAAAAAATACAACAAACAAAAGTCAAATTAATATTCATAATACTTATGTTAATAGAGTTAATGTTAATATCGATGCTGCTAATGCATCAACCAATTTGTGAAGGATGTTGGTGACATTGATTAAATTATATTTGTAATTTTTTGATGTCTTTTGTATCATTTTATTGATTGGATTGATGTTTTAAAACATTTTTAAAAAAATTATTGTTGTATGTTTTAATAAAAATATTATTTTGCTAAAATTTATCCATGTATGTGATTCTTGAAAAGTAATACTTAACAATCTATTTCGTTCCACTTCATCCCTAATCTTTAGTGGCCACCAAACATCAATTTCCCTACATGGTATGTAAAGCCCCAAAAATAATGGATTTGTTATAACATGAATAATAAAATTGTATGCATAAATTTTGTTGTTAATGGTATGTTATGCCTTCTTTGTAATTCAAAAAATTGAATTTTTATTTATTTATATTGGGAGCATTTACTTGTGACTTTCTTAGTTGATAATCTAATATGTATAATCACCTGCTAAGCACCAAGATTATTTTAATTACATATGGAATCTGAAACATAATAAATTTATTATTGTACGATTAACATGGATGGATCAAGTTGCCATTGTTAGAAATTTAGCATGTTATCAATATATTAGATTCAAAACATCGAGTTCTTTTTTTTCACATTAAATGGGAGTTGTGTCCTTTGGTTTCCATAGCTTAGAATTTTTTATGTTTCACCTGGTGGCCACCATGCATTCAATTATATTTTAAAAAGTTTTATGGTGTATATATATTTGAAAAGTATTAATAAAATTTGTGTGATAGTGTGATGTTGTAGTTTTGCCAATTTGGCCTCTTTTTTTGTTTCAAATTCAAAGGGTTCACTACAAGAAAAGTTGTCTTTTGCAACTTGATTTATGACTACTTTGTTAGTCATGGAAAACATCTATGACTACATGACTATGTAGTCGAATAGGACACATCATTTAAGACACTTAGTTGCTGATGTGGCTCAATTACAAGACAATTTATAACTATGATTTATGCGATTATAAAGTCATGGAGGTCATTATTGCTTGATGAGATCCATAAATTATGGTTGTTGGATATGATTCATCAAATATGAAATAAATATGTTCTCCACCAATGCCATGTAAACACATGGTATAAAGGCTAAAAACCTAGCCTATATGTTAGGAATGTAGGCCCTACCCTACCTAGGAATATATGCCTTAGCTTACTTAGGAATGTAGGTTCATTTAACTAACAAGCAAAGCTAGTTAGGCTAGTTACCTAAGTTGCAAGTGTGAGGACTTGAACCCCTCACTTCCAAATTAAGGGAAGAAGTCCATAACCCCCACTTAACCATTGCACCACATGATTTTTACATGACAAAAATTGTCACCATGTTGTTATAAACATGTTCTTATAACCTACTTTATAAATTAAGTACCTAACAACTTAAAACCTACCTAGTAACCTAGTAGGTACCTACCATGGTAGGTAATAGGTAAGTAGTACTTAGAGGTAGTAGTAAGTAGGTAGGTAGGTACATACTACCTATTTAGTAGGTAGGTAAGTAGGTAGGTATGTATGTACCACATAGTAGGAAAGTAGATAATAAATAATATTAGCCGTAGGTACTAGCTACTTTATAGGTAGCTAGTAAATAGCTAGTAGGTAGTTAGCACCTAATTAAACTACTAACATAAGTAGGTTATTAATGTATGTAAGCTAGTCATGTAATTGCAATGTAGTCACAAAATAGTTTTAATTTAGTCATATAATCATAATGCAATTACCATGTAGTCACAAATTTGAGTAAAAATATATGACTAAGGACATATGGCTACATGATTAGATTAGGACATTAGTTGTAAATGTCCAAGTCATGAAAGACACGTTTTGATGTTGTGGATGAATCTCTTAATGTCAAATGGGAGCATTAACATTTCGGCTTTCATGAATTCATTGTCTTGTCTTAGAATTGATATGAATGTTTTTAACATAATGTGTACATGGATCTTTTTGGAATTGTTGGTTACAAAGTTGTTTTTATTGGAAATAATGTATTGAATTTTTTTTATAATATGACATTCATGTAAAAAATGATCATTAATTTGTTAAGTCTAGTGGCCATTAGGTGGAGTTCATTCCATCCATTAAGTTGTATGAATCCTAAATTAAAAATTTAGTCCTATAATTTTCACTTGGTGGGCACCAGGCAAAATATTCTTTTGATCATAATATATTAATTTTGAAACTAGCATAATATTAAATTGGTATGAATTTTATTGAGACAAAATGTCTTTATGGACGTTATTTTTGTGAATGATTGTTGTTTTTACTTGAATATAAGGTTACATTTTAAAATTTCATGGCCACCAAATAAAGTTTATACCATCCACGAAATAAAGAAAAATCCTAAATTAATTAAATATGTGTTGATCAACATGGTAACAACAACATAATCCACAACTCATGAGAAAATAGTTGATGATCTAGTTCAAGATTAGCATTGGTATTATGTAAATATGCCTAGGTCTTTAATAATCATTAACCATGAATCTGTAACAACATGAATGCACATTAAGGTGACTCACTTTTTGTCCTTTTTTGGACTTTTTGCAAAGTGTACTCTATTCAAATGCCACAAACACATTGTAAAATCATCAATTTGACAAAAATATTTATGAATTAAAATTGCCAACTTGAATAAGAATATTTATTGAGAGGTGAAATTCAATAAACATACACCAATCATATAATATGGACTTTTAAAGTGAGCATATGGACTATGGTCTAGGTTATGCATTAACCTTCAAATGCATTTTTTGTTATGATTTGATCTCAATTATTTTTATAAGGACTCAATATATGATATTTGATGGAAAAAAAAAATGGATTTAAAAGAATTACAACAAAAATTTACACCAACAAATAACTATGGACTTTTGAAGGACCAAATTTGGACTTTATTTTCATAAGTCCTTCTCTTGGTCATTTTTTGTTGGATTAATATTTTTTCCCCCTAGCATGTATGTCAAAGAATTATCTAGATGGACAACTTTTCATATGGATTTCAAAAGTTGATTAATCACCACATAAAGCCCATTCAAAATTGGTTTTCAATTTTTTTTATTATTGGATTGATATCATTGGATGTGGAAGTAACAGTCAAAAACCCAAAATGCTCAATTCAAAGAAGTATTAGTAAGGAGGAGTTTATTATTATTGTTGCATCTATGGACAAGAAGGACCCATGGATGAAAGCCTTTAGTGGTTTATTCGTTGAACCATGTTGTGACTAAATGATTGCATTTTAAGGTGGACCAAAAGTGTTAGATTTTGGACTCCACAATTTTTTTATTTATAGAATTTTGAATGTAAATATTTGATGTTTTGGGAATGCAAATTAGTCCATTTGAAGGTAGGAGGCAAGAAGACTACCTAACCTTTAAACTTAAAAGTTTTCAAATTATGACATGTGCTCTGATTTAATCAACTAAAGGAAAAGTTAGAAGCAAAAACATGGATTTTTTGAAATTTTATAATTGGCAGATGTTATGTTGGCTAGAAATGTCATTTTTTACAAAACAACATTTTATCAATTTTTCCATTTCAATAAGTTATGGACTTTTTAGACTATTGGTAATCTTGTAGAATCCTAATAAATTAAAATATTAAATTTGATTAAAAACCTTTATTTTAATATTACAATAACTTCACAATCATACTAGGGAAAAGAAAAACAATTAGAATATGTTTATTGTGTAATAAAAGTTTGTAACACATTTGATAGACTATGATCATCCATCTTGAATCACTTGAAAAATCCACCTTGTAATGAAATGATGGCATTTTATCTTCAAATGTTTCAATTTGATTATTCAAGTGTTATAGTTTAATTAAATGAATCCCTTTTAAATTTTTCAATTAAACCTCAACACATATTATACCAAACTTAAAGGTTCCCCATAAAAAATACCCCTTTGACATTAAAAAATGGATTGTTTACCCTGCAACTATTCAACTTTAGAAAAATAATATCTGAAAGTTATGCAACAAAAAACAATGAATAAGGAGGTAGTAGACTAGATAAGAGAAAATTGAAGGGAAAAAAAGCAAGAAAAGCAAGCTAAAAAAGTTCTTATAGCAATGACCATAGTTGCAAGAACAACTAAAAAGGAACTTACAAAACAACATCGAGCAAATTTCATTTTAACTTGGTCATCCACATTAATTAAAGAAATAGGGGATATATTTCATCATAACTTCAAGGATGGGATGAGAGTTCATCCTATTAAATATAAGGGTGTGAATTTAAGTGAAACAACAAATACCTAATAACATGCCTAGTGGTAGGTTAGGGCTCAAATGTAATAAATAAGGTCTTTTGTGGCATCCCTGCAACACATTCAAATAAACAATTGAAATTAAAAAAAACAAGGAGGGGAGTGAGGTTTGCTGCTTAATGAAATACATAAAAAATAATAGGGGGTTGGGAGAAAAAAAGAACAACAATAATGAAGGTTTGATTCTTTGCAACACTATGAAAATTAGATCATTGATAACACTAGAGCTGTAGTTCAAAATCGAAGTTCAAAAGGAATAGTAGGTGATTAGGTTTTAGGCTCAAGAGGAACAATAATTGATCAGGTTTTAAACTTTAAAAAACGATAATTAATCAAGTTCCAAGCTCAAGGAATAGAAGCTAAGGTTCCAAGTTCAAGAGGAACAATAAGTGATTAGGTTCCAAGCTTAAGAGGAATGACACTTGATTAGGTTCAAAGCTGAAGATAAATGACAACTAATCAAGTTCCAAGTTCATAAGGAGCAGCAATTTAGGTTCTAAGCTTAGGAATAATGGCATTTGATCAAGTTCCAAGCTCAAGAAGAAAAGTAACTAAGGTTGTAAGCTCAAGAGGAGCAACAACTGAGATTTTAAGTTTAGGAAGAATGACATCTGATCAAGTTCCAAGCTCAAGAAGAAAAGTAACTAAGGTTCCAAGTTCAAAAGGAGCAACAATTAAGATTTTAAGCTTAGGAAAAATGGCATTTGATCAAGTTCCAAGCTCAAAAGGAAAAGTAGCTAAGGTTCCAAGCTTAAAAGGAACAACAACTAATCAAATTCCAAGTTCAACAAGAACGAAAGTTAAAATTCCAAATTCAAGAGGAGTAACAACTAAGGTTTTAAGCTCAAGAGGAACAACAATTGTTCAAGTTCAAGAAGAATAACAATTGAGGTTTTAAGTTTTAGAAGAATGGTAGTTGATCAAGTTCCAAGCATAAGAAGAATGATAACTAATCAACTTCAAAGTTCAAGAAGAGAAGTTATTGAGGAGGTTAAAGTTCCAAGCTCAAAAGGAATAGCAATTAAGGAGGTTAAAGTCCCAAGCTCAAAAGAAGCACCAGAAAAGTGACCTGATAATATTACTAGCAACGTTTGTGAGCTTCAAACCTCAATTGGAGCAACAACTAAAGAAGCTGAAGTTCCAAGCTCAAGAGAAGCACTGCAAGAGTGACTAAATAACATCAACAATTTGAGCATTAAAAAAGGATCACAAAGAACAAACATTGAAAACACAATAGAGGACCATGAAAAATAGATGAACAACACCAAGAAAAGGCAACAAAAACACCTTCAAAGCACTAAGAAAAGACCACAAAGAACACATGCACAAAGATCAAGAGAGGACCGTGAAAAACACACGTACCAAGAGAGGACCCATTCTAGCACTTGCACTCCACAAACAACTTGGAGTTACTAAACATCTAGGAGAAAAGTTGGGAAGTTGTAACTATTTGTACCTCAAGAGAATGCCTTGAATACACAATGAACACCATGAAAAAACTTACAAAAATCTACACAATGATCAAAGTTGTTGGCATCAATGAGAGGGCCACAAGCCAGAGGAATTAAGAATGGATGGGGGAAGAGGAAAGGGAATGGGTGTTAGCGTGGTGGGTTTTGGAGCGGCATCGTGTTGGAGAGGGTTTTAAAAAGTAGGGTTTAGCTACACTTTAGTGCATCGATCACCAAACATGTTTTTACCCATTTTTGGGTTTTAATCTTGACCATTGAATAAACATGCTCATTATTTCCAATGGAGGGTGTACATTTGGGTAGAAGATTGTTTGGTGATATCCTAGATGTTTAACATGTGTCAAGTATGATATGTGAGTAAATAGATGTTAGATTGCTCTAAGATAAGGGCAAAAATTATTTGGTGGAATCTTTTTTTTTGAGGCAATGAGGTCAAGACTTTTGGGAAGCCATAACTTTTCCGTCCCTTGTCCAAAAGTAGCAATCTAAAGGGCAGCATGTGCGCCTAGAGCTCCTCTACAATCCTTCTTCAGACCTTGGAGGCAACCAATTCTGTAACAGATCACAAATTTCCTCTGAGTTTTTAAATGTACTATAATCGGCCTATTTACCCTATAAAATGTAGATTTAATCTCTCCTCTTGAAAAAGAAACCAAGTTGGAGATTGATAAGGAAACAACGAAAAAATAAAGATGAAAAAAATCATTTATACATTAAGATTATCTATCACCCTACCTTAAGATCACTCGAAAAGATAATCAACTCTATAATTGATTTTCAAGCTTGAAGTTTGCACCGAAATAAGACTTAACATTCCATGCAAATGCTAACTTTCCTAATATCTACCATGTAAATATTAATTCCACAATAAGTGACATGAACATTGCAAGCATTAAGATGCTTCAACAAAATTAAAATATCAAAACTTAAGTGCATGAAACACAAATATTTAAACTTGCATTATGATAAATTATAATGAACTTTCAAAAACAGTATGATTGTCACTATAGTGTGTAATATACCATGGAGCTGAAGTTACTTTATACAAAGATGAAAAAATACCATAGTTAATATAGCCTTACCTACATAGACCCCTATTTAATAACTTGGTGGTTTTACTCAATCCCCCAAGGTTAACTCACCCTTAGCCTCACCTTTCCCTCAATAGGAAGTTGACAACTTTTTAGCAAATGAAGGATAAGGTCAACATTTGTTTTACATTTTTCAATCAACTTGCTCCTGAAACTACAAGGTAGTCTTAAATGCTACACAAGAGATGGAGATGGGAGTGTCACTCTAGACAAAAGAAATTGCAGAAAAAATGGGGATGGGAGTGTATCGTGGAGAAAGACAATGGGTGGAAGGTGCAAGAGAGATAAACTAGTGTGCACTGGTACCTAAAATCATTAGGTAGATTTTGGTTGTGTAGTTGGAGGGTGCTTTACTGCATGGAAATTTTCCTCCAATAGGGCCATACATTTTAATACCTAAAATGAAACACATCCTTTGTTTTTTAGTTTTTTAAAAAATTCTTTCTCTCATCATACTCAATATGTATCCATTGGGTATCATGGAAAAAAATTAAAAATTAAGAATCCATTCAGTAGTTTCCATTCAGTGAAGGCCATAGGGAAACAGCATCCACCAGTGCACCATCCACCATTACTCAGTTTATGGATGAACCTCAGCTGGAATTAATATTTGGTTTCACCCTTGGTAACCAATTCCATAAGAAATAGGTCTCATATATGGGTAGATAGGCGGGACAATAAGTAAATACTAGGTAAGTAGATGGTTTATATATGGGTAAGGGCTGTTTTTACCAACTACCTACCAATAACCTGCTTGTGGATTGTTAGTAGGTAGGTAGAAAAAAAGGCAACTGAGCTAACCACCATGATTAGCTAGGGAAATGGAACCCAACAGAAAACTGTTTCCTGACCACTTACCATTCATCCTTCATGGTGCACTGGTGGGTGCTTGGCCCCCTCAATGGTAGGCTAAACCCTAAACCCTAAACCCCCCTCAGCTCTGCCTCATGTGAGCCCTTATTTCAACATGGGGTGTGTCACACTGTGGCCTTGCCATTTACATTAAAAAGTATGTCAAGGGAAGAGAAGAATTATGAAAACTCAAATATTTCACCATGCAAAAAATATTATCTTCAAAAAATCCTCTAAAAGAAACCAAAATCCTTCAAGATCTTATAACTATATAACTAATCTCAAGTTTCAACAAAAGCCAAAATATCATCTTTCAAAAATCCTCCTATAAAAATAGACCTACTACCTAGGGACTAAAATCCTTTAAGCTACTCTACTCTATAATGAATCTAAACACAATATCCTTGCTTCGGTAGGCCAAGGCCAATAAAGCCCGAAACCTTGGCTTTGGCTTTACTCTACACAAAATAATAGTAACAGTGCAATTGTTAACTGTCATCTTGGGACTTGACATGAAGAGAGTCTGTCTAACTTTCGCAGGTTTTCCCAAAAAACATTCTTGCGCAGGTTGTTGCAAAATCCATCTGAAGCTATGGTCTTCACGCATAATAATTCTACCTTTCTTGTGCTACTGCTTCTACTTGTGCTCTTTGCTGCATCAATTGCAACACCACTGGATGACTACATGCTCAAGGAAGACTCCAACTACAGGTTTAAATGTCAACTGTACCTTCACGATTTCTATCATTTGGCGCAACAATTTCATGCTCCATATATGTTGTGTTTTTGAATTTGGACAAGCCTCAAGTCTCTGTTGATTGTGTTTTGTGTAATTGATTGATTGAGAATTTTGAGAGAAAGTTGCAACTCAAAAGTTTTCAGTAAGAGTTGTTAATACCTGCTCTTCCAGGATCCAGTTCAAGACTCTTTCTTAGAACAACTCATGTGACTTTTGTTTTTCAAGCTTTTTGCAGAATATTGGTTTGATAGATCTGTATGTGGGAGGGTGTTAAGATGGTATGATACAGGGGGCAGATTGAAAGGCCGGTTTTTAACTGGTGGATGGGAAGGTGTTGTGCTTAATATGACAAGTCAGGGATGGCTATCACCCATGCATGTTGATTGTTTTCTCTGGACTCATAATCTTGTGATTCTGGTAATTTTCCTTCACACCATTTCCAGCCCATGAAAAGATCTGTAACCCTTGAATCGTGTTTCAAATCACAAATTTCACACACTTGACATGCAACTGTTTTGTAATTGTAGAGGTTGTAGGGTTTAGGGTGAGGTTTTAAGCCCTAACCCTAAACCAAGAAGCAAAACCTAAAATGAGCTAGAACAAAAATGCAAAGTACAGACAGACCATTCCTGATTCTTAGGACAGTGTCTTGGTGGGTTTGTGGATGAAGAAACCACATAAAGTGATGCACCCACAGACATCCTTCCTTCTAATTGGGCAGGGTAGCAACACCAATAACCCTCCCAAAGCTACAGATCAGCTCTTACTGTTAGCTGCTGCGTGAGTTTCTCAAGAAAACTTTCTCATGTTATTGGAAATTATGATACTTCAAATTGGAGCTGAAAATTTGGATTCAGGGTGGGTGCAGCATAGGTTCTGCAGTCTAAATCACTGTCAAACAATTCCTGTTCATGGTTGTTTGAACGAAATTTTGAATGTAGTCAACAGAAAATTTCACATGGTTTTTTGGAGCATTTGGACATGAATAATTGTGGTGATGGTGAAAATATTTTATGGAAGGAGGAATGATAATGCAATCTTATCTAATTGTCTTAGGCTGGCGGTGAGGACAAATATAATAGCAGCTGTGCTATATCAGGTTCCCAATCAACCGTGTGGATTTTCAGATGATGAATGGCATCCCCGTTCTGAAGATGATATTATTGCTTGTAAGCAGGCAGTCACTGTCATGTGCTTTTCTTCTTGTATTGAGTATGCCATTTATTGGAGTTGAGATTTTCCAGTCATATGTTGGTTTTCATCATTAAAATGATGGCCTTTGTAATCCTGCAATTTGAATTGCTTCATGTTGATCATGTTGATCTCATGTTATAATCCATCTAGTGAATATGAAGAGATTTAACAGTGTAGAACATTTTTGGGTGTTATGTGGGTGACACAGACACATGGGCACATTTTATCAGAAATCCAGAGGAAGTGGAATGGCCTTTGCACATTCCCATGACAAAAGCTGCCGTTCGGGCTATGGACACTCTCCAAACTTATGCCTGCAAACATCTCAAGATCCAGGTTTCAACATTTGCCTTTGCAGTACCAAGAAGTTTCAAAACTTTTGTGTACTTATTATAATACATGAAGATTCTGCAAGTAGAATGATTTATCAGTTCATATATCTGGGATTCGACATGATATTCGACATGATTCGATATATCTAGCTTTGGTTTTTGTACCATGCTGCTGATTATCTGACAAAGGGCTGAAAGAGAAAAGTGTTTTTATTAGATTGAGTCATTTGTGGTGGCGGGGGCAAGTAAACGGGGTTGGACAACTTGGTTAACTGCTGCAGTAGACAAGGTCACATGTAAACTGCCTCTCCCTTGTTTGGTTTAGGGATGGTTGAATTGGAGTGTTTCTAATGTAAGCATGCTGCTGATGTTTCATAGGGTGTGTATACATCTCAATTGAAAATATCCTGAATGCTGGCACAGACACTCTGACCACAGTTTCCAAGTGTGATACCAAATCATCCCAACTTAACAACCATATATCTCAAGAATTCAATGGTTGCATAGCTTTTCTTTATGGGGATTGGAGTCTCAATGGCCACCTGAGGATATGCACATAATCACCTTACCCCTTAGCATTCTTTGCAATTAATAGTTGTGGCTTCATAGTGTGGATATTGAATTGAGTTTGCAAATAACCTACAAAGCTCATCAGTCAAAGGACCTTTTAATGTGTTGATTTCTTATGAATGTGTTGACACATATACTTTTGATTAATTGTACTGTATCTTCTGACATTCTACTTTTTGGTTGCAGCGAGTGGTAGGGATTGCACCAATTGTGATGGACGCATTACGATTTGTGGACAACTTGCACCACTATTATAAGTCCTTTGGAGGGTGGCCGTGGTCATTTGAACCCTACCACTCCCTCAACCTCACTACCAATCTTGATTCACCAGAGTTTTCTGCACTCATGGTAACTGCATTGATCACTCTTCATTTCTATCTCTTTTCATGGATGTTCCATCAGAATCCCAAAGAATCGTCAAGTAAGGAATTCCTTTAGGTTTGGCCCTTTGTATGTGCATTGCTGTAGAAGTTGAGTGCATCCCTCATCTGGGGAAAGTATAGTGGCAGGAGGCTTTTTAACACCTCCCATGGGAAGAGGTTCTTCATTGTGAGAACTCAGATTGGCATCTTCTGTGTGTGTTCAAGTTTCTGTGTGTATATGTCTCTTTACAAAGTGTGTTGGTAACTAATGAAAGGTACAATTGATGGAAGTTTATTGTGATCTCAGCTGTGATGTTCTTAAGTCATTTGTCAGAGAAAAAGTTTGAAAAAGATGTTGCTTTATTTGATGAGAGTTGATAGATATGTGAACTGGGTTTTAAAAGACTTCAGAAAAATGCAGAAGTGATAAATGTGGTCTTTTCAAACGCAGGGAATAGAGGACCCGTATGTCTATCTGCCTCGCCTTACAATGCCCAAGCTTATTGTCACGTCCTCAAATGATGAATTTTTCCTTCTTGATGACAGGTACCACTTTACTTTGATGAATGATGGAGGTACTACCCATATTGCCTTGTCGTGAGAATTATGATGATCAGTTGATTGGTCATCTTGGGCATTGGATATCAGGTGCTAAAATCTTGTTTTTTGGTTCTGGGAAAAACACAGTTCATATTTCTGGAGTGAAATGATAGGTGAAAAGCATCTTCTTATATTGTCAAATACAGATCACAGTCTTTTGACTGGCTTGCCTAAGGTAAATCCCAGATCCCAACCCCACTTTGTTGAAATATGTGACATTAGAGTCAGCTTCTATTAAGTCTCTAGGGCTTGCCTCCAGGATATCCTCTTCTTGAACTTTCACCATTTTTTGATCTTGTAGTGTTGTTTTGTTGGGTTATTGGTTCTTCATTGGCCAAAAGCACCTTTTGTTCAATCCATTGAAGTACATGTGCAGCTTTTGGCAGCAATGGAGGCCTTTGTATTGAGCATTGTCTTGGATTATGAGAAAGACAACCCAACAATGGGCACTCAACCCAACATTCAGAGTCAACAAAAGAAAGGCTTTTCTTCTATGTTCTTTTCTTTGTTTCAGGCACTTGAACTCCAAGATTTGTTAAATGTGGCTACTCGCATCAGCAAATTTTTCCTGTCACAATGTTTGATTGAGAGTCTTCATGACAAATTAGGCACCTCAAATGGATGGAAGAATGGTAGACCAAACTTTTGGTGGACAATTGATTGGAGAAAGGGAAGACTTGAAATATTGTCTAAAGAGATGCCATCTAAATCTATTCTCTGGTATGCATACACAAACAGTGGCAATAACAGGCGAGATTTTCGATGGGTTGCAGCAGATTTGGGAAACTGGTAAGTAAGCATTAGCAAAAAAGGTTCATTATATAGATTGCCCATTGAGTGGTCCGAGGCCATGGCTCAAGTTCTGCAATGCCCTATCCATCATCTGTTTGACCTCCTCCTAAGTGTTGGAAAATGTGTAGTAAAATAGGAGGGGCACATCCACAGGTTTTCCAAGGAGTTAAATTAAAAGGTAAAGATGAACTTACAGGTTTTTCTTGATTGGTGATGGGGAAGTGTACTGTAGCTCCATTTTCCTGTGCATTGACTATGTTGCATTTGTATTGACTTTCTCAATGTTTCTTTGCAGTTCTACCTTTACAGTTGGAGGAAAATGCTTTCAACCCATATTTTTCCACCATCAACACATTCAGCCTGTTATGTTCAAGGTCACCAGTGAAGGGAACCTGAAGTATGTGGCAACCATCACCTTTCCAAAGGTAACAGTTATTACTAGCTCTGCACCCTTTACACAATTTTGTTTAGACAAGATGGGAATCTCAGCAATCTAATTTCTTTCTTCTTGGCGATAGATCATCTTGTTGTTAGTTCCTGTGAAATGGAGGCAACTATGAAATGGTACATGCTTAAATCTTTCAAGATAAGTTGCTATTGGACAACAGCTCAATGGGTTGTTGCTAAAATGCTCGAAGTGTTTCTAACATCCAGTAAGCATATGCTACACATTGACAGTGCTTTGTGAATTATTTTTGTACTGGATATTTGATACATGTGAGCAGGAAGGATATGGTGCCTTTTTTGTTGAGCTGAGATTCAAGGGCCCTCAGGCCACAATACCGTTTATTTTCACAACAGAAGCAGTAATTGTTCCCAATACTTTTCCTTTCCCAGATTGCCATGGAACTGGGTGCACTGGCACCTTAGTGTGACTATTTCAAAGTCAGAATTACCCTCTGTAAAATTTATCATTTACACAAGGAAAGCATGCTGTTATACCCCACGTAAACCACCTCTCTCAATGGCTACCTGATCTTATGTGTGTATAGTTCCACCCTCTTCTCTTTTGTTGACTATTGTATAAACTTGAGGAGAAACTCTTTATCAACATTCTTCCAGGACCAGGTACTTTTCAATTGTGTTATTTGAGCAAGATGTGACCAGCTGGTAGACAATTCCAGCTTTGAATCTGATTCGTTTCCAGAGGATGCATTCTCTGTGTGCAATGTGTCATGAGTAATGGTCACATCCCTGCCATCTTGTAAGCAGATGATCCACTATGTACTGGGCCCCAAGAGTCTGACAAACAGACCATCCATTGGGCAACAACTATAATCTAGATAACAATGATGGCATTGTTAAATGAATGTTTGTCTATTGGATCATTTGTTGGTGTCTGGACATGGTTGCAGCCCTTACAGCTGTTGGCTAGACCACTGCTCAGGCCTCCTCAGCTATTGGCACTCATATTTTGTTTTCCCAATGGAGAAGCACATGAAGTTCTAAGTTGAGAAGGACATTGTAGCAAAACTGTCAAGCCAAGATTTTGTCTCCTCTGTGGGAAGGACTTGTGGTTGTGCACAGGGTGTTTTTAGGACAATTTTGTCACTTTTTCGACCCCAAAATTGGGAAAGTTTTGGTATGTTTTTTTTTCTAGTGTAAATTAGACTAATTTTGCTAAGTTTTGGAGAATTCACCAAATTTTCACTTGGAAAAAAAAACCCACAGTTGTGCCTCTAATAGTAATGCAAAGGAGGACTATTTGAAGGTTATTTCTTTGTTTTATCTGTTGGTATATTTACATTTGCAGCAGCCTGTAAAACTTCTGATCTGACCCTTGATGATGTTGCTTGATTTTCTTCATCTTGTGGCTGTGAGATCTGGCATGTAAAAATATTATGTTGTCTGACCCCGCATATATCTCTATTCTCTATCATGTCTGTCAGATCTGGAAGGTACAAATGTCCTATTGCTGCTTTAATCTTAGTTTTCTTGCTTGCTTATCTAGCACCCTGCAATTGATCTTTGTTTTTCCAAGTTCCATCTGTCTGATTGTGAATACCTGCGGTAAATTGTTCAGTTTTTATTGTCTACTATATACACATAATAAGTCCTGAGTAGGAGAAGGAATTGAGTGAATCTTGAGCTGCTGATTGAGATTGTGTTCTAATTGCACCTGCTAACCTTAAAAGCATTCAGGATTTAGCCCCTTACAACTAACTAGTATTCAGCTATTGTTTTGTCTCCCATTCAGAAGTCTAGGAGTTACAGCATTTACCCTGGGCAATAGTTGCAAATGGATAGAGAGAGAGAGAGAGAGAGAGAGAGAAAGATCTCAGCCTTCCACCATGAGTCTGGAAGCATTGATCTTGATCCTTGTCCATCTCATCCTATTCTCTTTTCAAGTGTGGCCCTAATCATCTCCACATCATTTTCTTGTGTCTTTCTTTTGCCTCAATTTTCTTGCCCATCAAGCTCCTAAAGAATCATCTTGTTACATCCCATGTATGATGTGCTTGGATATATTTGACAACATTATGAAGTTTTAGTACTCAGCCAAAGCTCCTGAAGTCACTAAAGAATTAGAAACAGAATGAGTGACTGATATGATGAGCCAGTACCTGAAGGGGCGATGTATTGCAGCAGTAAAAAAGCTGCAGCACTTCCAGCCAGTCAAAACTGGTGGATCTGTGACAGCAGTTTCCCTTGGGAAAAAGGATGATCATCCCGTCATCTTTCCAAAGCAGAATATCAGAGACCAACTTCGCACCTTCCAGATGAAAATAATTCGCCGAGTCCCAAGTCTAAATCCAAGAGACACCAACTGGTAGCTCATTTGACCGCTGGAGAGAGAGACCGGCTGGCTCAACGTCACGCCAATTTTAGTTAAATGAATCATTTCTACTGCACAGCAGCCTTCGAAGTTCGTGCACAAATCGCAGCCAGTGGGCAAGCTAATGGTGTTTCAACTGGTGGGCCCTATACAAGTACGATCCAAGTACGGCCGATCTTCGGCGCCAAGCTCGGGATCAGGAAGTCGTCCACCTCGTGGGCACTAGTGTACGAAGAGTACGGCTCTGGGGTTACGTGGTTCAGCGGAGCCTAGTACGATTGAGTACTGTCTATCTTTGCCACCGTGCATCTGGTGCCGTAAGGTCCACGCCGTACGCAAGTTGCTCTTGTGGTAAAAATGTCAACCATGATCTAGATCCTCAGACTGAACTCATCATCGTCATCATAGACTGGTTCATATCTGTAAGTGCTTGCAGACACCAATGTTACATGTGTAACACTACCTCGATCTGCTTGACTGTACTTTGCAAAGTTGATCTGATCTTGAGGGCATCGATCGATAGCAGCGGATGAAGGACTGTTCAGTGGTGGAGCTCTAGATTTTCGGTAGAAGGATACTGTAAAGAGATAGATAGTCACACAACTGGTGATCAGAATATTCTGTGCAGGTCAATTGCAGCAGAAGAACATATATTCTGTACAAGACTGCTGATGAGACGCGCCGCTGTGCCAGGAGCAGCTGCCAGATCAATCGCCTGGCCTAATAGACTGCATAAAGTCGGGTCCGGGAGTATCGACATGGCCACTACGACGTTGTGTCTCACGATTGTCGTGCTGCAGCTATTGTCTTCCGCTGCCTCCTGCTTTGCGGCAGGTATGTCATGACAAGCCACTCTTTCCTCTCAGACTGAACAGACTAGAGAGGATCAGGTTTCAACAGAGCCTCAAGCTAGAAGCGCTTACCTGATAGCCGGTGCATTACTCTTCAGCTGCTGATCATTGCAAATAGGTCACACAGGTTCAATAATCTCGTGCTCTTAGCCGATCCTGCAGCAGATGCTAACTACGAGAGCCAAGCAAGCTTTATTGGCCGGATCACTGACTAAACCATCGACCTTGGTAACGGAAACAGTAGTCTTAAGACCCTGCAATATTCGAAGATCATACTCATCAGTCAGGCTTGAAGTATTGAGCAATGAATACTCGCATATTTCAGCCTGGCTGGAAGATTTCTCCGGGATCTTGGATGTGAGACCCCAGAAAGTCATGAGCAATCGTAGAGACGAGCTAGCTGTTTAAAACCATCAGGGATCTCGTGTCATGAGCTCAGGGAAAATCTTTTTTTTTTTCCATCTCGATTTATGTGATCAATTGTGATCGAAGTATTTTCAAACTTATGGGACATTTCGTACCTCTGCTGCAGGGCACATTCGCAGAGCTTTGTTGCAGACTACTCCTCCAGGTATGACATAACAAACCTCCCCTAATCTCTTAGTTAACTCGTCCTGCAGGACGTTTGCCTCACAGTTGATCAGCTAACTTGCAGGGGGATTATTTGATTTTCTAAGGGTCTTAGAAAACCTGTCTGTTCAGCGTTTCTCTTTACCATGAATTTGCATAGATACGTATTGTCAGAGCTGTTGAATTGATAGCATAAGGAGTTGTGAAAAATCAGGTTCTTCCATACACAGCCCGACTGAAAACAGTCAGTACAATAAACTTGGACAGAGAAAAGGAATCACACTGGAAAGCTTATTCTTGCTAAGAACTATGCTAAAATGAATTAGTGACTCTAAACTAGTTCCTGCAGAGAGACGGATCGATGACTCCGAGATAAGGCTAGTAAGTGCTGGTAGGTGGAAATAGCTGCCATGCAGCGAGGGTAATCCAGACTAAGGTGCACATGGGTGTCTAACTAATGCACTAGCGGAACTGTAGCGAATTCAATCCGGTGCACATGCCATCGTTTCTGATTTACTATGACAGATGAGCGGGATTACTAAGATTAACTCGAGCGCTAATTTGCCGCTATTGTTTAGTGCTCCCACTGAAGTAGCTTGACCACAAACTACATACAGGAGTAATGTTAAGTACTGTTCTTTTCACAGGTAGCACGAGTCCCGTTCCTGCAGGAAGCAGCCCTCCCTCGGCTGCAACGACTGAATCACCTGCTGGAGGTGTGTCTGTTTTCTCTCTCTCCTTATGTTCTAGAACTCTTCTAATTAATTTCGCAAGAACGGGAGATACGTGAAGAAGTTTCAGAAACTCGGGAAGAAAGGTTTTGGAACTTCAGGAATTCCTACTTTTTGCTGTTACAGATTGAATTCCTATCTGTAAAATGTTTTAGGAATTCCTACTTCTTGTTGTTGCCCGGGCAGACCAACTGATGCTCGAGCTTCCATGTATTTTGTGTTGTAGAATCAGCAGGTAGTGAGGGTAAAGCTGAAGGTGCTTCACCAATTGGAGCTTACATTGGTGAGGCGGCTGCTGCCTTGGTGGTTTTGATAATCGTTGTATTAGTGGTATGCCGTTGTTACACCAACAGAAAGATGAAGAGATATAGATTCTTTTAGCCTACGAGCTATCTATCTAGAATTAGAATGTGGAACCTGATCTAAACCCCGGCTGCAATTTAGGAGCCGGTACACATGATCAGTCAGGACATCTGTCTTGTGATCTGCATGTGGGAAGCTTTTTTTACAGTCTGAGGGATGTGGATCTTGTGTCTTGAAATTGTAGATCCTCCAGGTACCTTTTGTTGAAAAAAATCTCTTATGCAAGGTCATGTGTGTCCAGAGGTATGTACTTACTGAACTTTCGTGGAATGTCGGCAATATGGTGAAAACTAAGCGATTGGCAGGGTGTTTATTAAAGACATAATTTAGTGTGATCTTGTGCATGATGTAGTAACCTTCAAACTATCGAATGTCTGAACTCTGAGAACAAATACACAGCATACAATTATGAATGGATCGGCCAATTAACTCTGTGGGTTTTGCAATATTTAGGAAGGAATAAAGATTGAATCCATTTGGTTTGAGACAATTTCTTTCAGTAAGCAGCTAGTGAGCTGCAAGAATTAGCAATCAAGAGTAGTTTTTACACAAAGATTTAGGGGCAGCTACGAGAAAACGCAGTTGTGATTTCGATAGTACACACAGTTGGGTTTTCTTCTATATTGGATGGCACAAGATTGCAAGGAGCTTGGACTCGAGACCGAATATATGAAAGCATCAATTGAGTGTGTCCCGAATGCTGCATAACTGATCCTGATCTGCGAACTGACTGCATATTCATAATTGTTCCCAATAGAGACCCTAAATTTCTATATTTCAGCTGTGCATCTATGAATCATGGGGCATATTCCCAGAGATGGCAGTGGGATACGGGAAAACATTGGGCATTTAATGAATGTGTAGACAAACATGCATTTATAGTAGAACCCTAAAGGCAACAATTTTGTAAATCTGTCTACTTACACTCAAATCATAGCAACAATCGGTTGAACAGATTTTGAAAGAGTCAGAAACCTAGGGTCTAAATGACTACGCTAAGATAGAAACGCCGAAGAATGATTTCAAAAGGAAAATTGGAAAGGTCCAAAGAAATTAGAGAAAAGAAGAAGAATCTTGAAGACTAAGAATTATCGACAACGAAGTGATCGGTGTTCAGAGGTAACGACATGACCATGATCCTGTAAATTGCAAAAGTCAAATCCATTATGGAATGGTCTCTGATGACATGCAGTTAGCCGTGGACAAGATCAGTAAATGCCCTTGTCATGAACTCATCAAAGAGCATTGCATAGTAGTGACCATTTACAACAGCACTTCTCTTGCGAACCAACATTGACCATGTAAGGTTCGAAACTTTTTGCAATTCATGCCGAAAACTTCGATGATTCAGTAGTGCTTGGAAGCTCGTTTGATACAATTGGTCAGTTATTCGTGAACCTTGCTGCTTCTGGCAGCAGAGGATGTATTTAACAGTGGACGTTGTTGACGTTGTAACGGTACGTCCTCCCTTCACATCAAATTGTGTCACCACGCGACCGCCTTGCAGGAAATGCTTCAGATTTTATGTTTTCAAATTTTCTAAACATTGCAAGCTTAAAGGCATAGGCAGTGATTTCACGCCAGATTTCTTCGCTGGAGAGATAACATCGTCTCATGTCTGGAGCGAAGAAATCTGGCGTGAAAACCTTGCCTAAGCCTCTTAAGCTTGGAAACAGAAGAAAACGCAATTAATGTAACCACTTCTTCAGCTTAAATCTTACATGTCCAGATTGCAAAGAGCCAATCATACCAAGCCAGAAACACGGTTTAGTACCTCACGCAGTAATACTAATTCAAACCGGTTAAGAAGAAGATGATGTTCTGCAAGATTAAGAATCTGCCTACCGGCGTTTAAATCGGATCATCAAAAGTTCTAAGCAAACCCCGTAACCGTAATTCCTTCTAAGGGCTCATCAAAGTAACTCCACAGAAACTGCATCTTGAGCTTACCGAATCAAGCTTCAAACAATTTTCAGCAAGCTTAAGGCGAAGGTTCTATGATGTTTTAAAGACTATCCTGGGATCAAGTTTGTACATGTGCATAATAGAGAGCCTCCTGATCAGTTTCTGGTCTAAGGAAGGTGAGAGGAAGACGTGCAGCGCAGCAGCAAGAACAAAAAAGGAGAAACGAAACGATCTTATGAATCCATAAACTAGACTTGATCATCAATGTGCTGTATTTGTAAGTGCCCCGGGTTTCTTGCCCCGCGCTCTTCAATGAATCAAGTGCTGCACATCCGTGGTTTTTTTAGGAATCTTTGTTTCCAGCCGAAGTGGCCATCATTCATAGGAAGATATAGAAAAAGTGGCTATCCTCCCTAGGAAGATTTAGCGAAATCTGGCTAGAAACCAAACATGAAGTACAAATCTTTAATCATCTTTCTATATTTTTTCTACACTGAAAACCAAATGTAGAAATCTGACTATTTTTATTGAGTTTTCTCCTCACTTTTGGCAATTGAAAACCTCCAATATCACTTGATTTTCGAATTTTAAATCTTTAATTTCCCTTTGTGGCGAAATTTCGTCAATTAAGAAAATGGCTACTGCAGATTCTGATGTAGTTTGAGGTGGTGTAATCTGTTTTCTTATTCAAAACTGAATGATCCTGCTGCAATTGATTAGGAATTAAACTCAAGGATTCCCGAGGGCCATTGCACGGAAATTTTTGGAAAGAATGAGTCAGTTCGACTGTCTGGATCAGCGTCATGTTGTGGGTTGCAGTCTATTGAATTGTATTACTTCACTTTTCCTGCGCGGGTACCTCTCGAGGGAGAGTTGTGTGATCGATTGGGGCGTCTCAGGGTCCCTGGACCAGCAACAGTCATAGACTAAAGAGGGGAGTACGTGACCTGCCCGCACTGTTTGGTATCTTTTAACTTGATCCCTTATACTCTCGATATGTTGGACGACTGATCTGCTTGCTTATTTGCTTGTGCTACTGATATAGTTTGGCGATACAACATCTTTGTACTTAATTCCACATTGACATTTCACAACCATTCAAGCTGGTCTAGTGGGTGGACGGATCTGCTGTTTTGCACGATGCAGTTGCCTTCAGTAGTAGTTGAGATGTTGCACCAGCGAGTACATCCATCACCAATGGGGCAGCTGAGATGTTAGCTACTTGATAGCTGCTGCCAGATCGATGGGCGCCGCACCTGTCCGCTAGCTTCACTAGTGTCCTGCAACTAGCGATCAGCTACATTAATTCAAAAGATGCATGAATTTGGTCGGTTCATTCATTCCGTAGAAGCTAAAGTGTCCATCAGCTACATTAATTCAAAAGATGCATCAATTTGGTC